>Ga0315899_10005121_pt1 | contig 14165 bp, 15 predicted proteins | sample LakEriMetagenome_2_FD_203518 | JGI IMG/M metagenome (GOLD analysis project Ga0315899, IMG submission 203518) | Freshwater fungal communities from buoy surface, Lake Erie, Ohio, United States - Buoy 4 MA112 | ecosystem: Environmental > Aquatic > Freshwater > Lake | place: USA: Lake Erie, Ohio... | reverse complement strand
AAAATTCTATTTCGAGTTAAGGTGTGATATTCTGACAGATAAAGATGAAGAGCAGATAATCGTATTGGTGCTGCATAATGTAACCGGTCGTAAGCAGCTGGAAAAAGAGCGTCAAGCCGTGTCGGAGGATATGAGCCGGTTTATGCAGGCCATCAATACCTCAGCAATCGTGTCTGCAACTTCTGCCGATGGCACCATCACTTTTGTTAACAAAACCTTATGCGAAATTTCCGGTTATTCCGAAAGTGAGTTGCTTGGACAAAAACACAGTATACTAAACAGTGGATTTCATGACAGCGATTTCTTCCAAGAAATGTACCGGACGATTTGCGGCGGCAATATTTGGAAAGGGATCATTAGAAATAAAGCGAAGAATGGGAAACACTACTGGGTAGATTCTACCATTATACCTTTTCTTAAGGAAGGTATAATCGATCAGTTTATTTCGATTCGTTTTGACATAACCGAAAAAGTTAATGCCTCTCAAGTCATTGCCGATCAGAGAAATTTTTACGAAAGTATTCTTAACAACATACCTGTTGATATTGCCATTTTTAATGAACATCATCAATATCTTTTTGTAAACCCATATGCTGTTAAATCTGAGGAAACAAGGAAGTTTTTAATTAACAAGACCGATTTCGATTATTGTCATACTTATCAGAAGAGCGTTATACTTGCCGAACAAAGACGAGAATTATTTAACAAGGCCCTTGAGACCAGGTCTGTTGCAGAGTTTACAGATGAGTTGAAGAACGCAGATGGGAACAGTAGATTCATACTTCGGCGCTTTCACCCAATTTACGATGCCGCGAATGAGTTCATGCTTATGGCCGGTTACGGAATTGATATAACCGAGAATGTTCTTAATACAATTGCGTTAAAAGAATCATTATTAGAAAAAGAAGCACTTCTTGGTGAAGTCCATCATCGCGTTAAGAACAATTTGGCGTTGATCGTTGGTTTAATTGAGATGCAACTTTTTAATAATAAAGACGACGCATTTCGTTTGCAAATGCAAATTGTTTTGAGCCGGTTAAATGCCATAGCGTTGATACACGATAAGCTGTACAAGTCGGGAAGCTTCAGTAATATAAAGCTATCTGAGTATTTTAACGAGTTTCTTACGATGTCTTTCCGGGCTTTTGATAAAAGTGGAATAGCGAAATTCAAAGTGGAATGTGGTGAAGTTTATTTGTCGGCTAAGCAGGCTATACCACTTGCGCTGCTCTTAAATGAGATTTCTACAAACTTTTTAAAGTACGGAGTAATAGATAATAACTTGCCATTGCTATATGTGGCCATTTCGCAGGAGGAGGATAATTTAACGGTGCGTTTGAGTGACAATGGCTCCGGGATACCTCCGGGCGTTAACTTGGATAATGTAAAGTCTTTGGGCTTCAGATTAATAAAAATATTTCTAAAGCAGTTAAAGGCGAACCATACGATCTCCAACGATCCCGGCTTTACGCTTGATTTTTCCTTTATTCGCCAACCGGATAAAATTTGAGTAAATTTTAATTGTACTAAAGGGTGGCGCAAGGGGAGAAATAATTAACATCTTTACCCGATCTTCGCAATTATGTCCATTACTAACGCTCGTCCTTCGTTTGATGATATTTACATGGAGCTGGCATCTAATCTGGCGTTACGCTCGCATTGCGTGAAAGCTAAAGTGGGAGCTGTGCTTACCAAAGATACTCGCATAATTTCTCTCGGCTACAACGGCCCGCCGGCCGGTACACATAACTGCGACCTCGAGTGGCCCGATACCGGCTGTCCACGCGATAGTAAAGGAAGTTGCTCATTGGCTCTGCACGCCGAACAAAACGCCATTTTATATGCAGCTAAAAATAATGTGCCTATTGAAGATTGTACGTTGTATGTAACGTTATCTCCGTGCATTGCGTGCGCGCGAATCATTTATACAACAGGTATCCGACGTGTAATTTTTAAAGATTCGTACGCGCAATACAAAGGAATTGCGAACGACGAAGGTGTTGATTTCTTGCGCAAGTTTGGTGTGGAGGTGGTTCAATTTAATAACCGATAGTATGCAACGTTTACTTGCTTGGTTGCCTTTAATTTGCGGAGCCATGTTGGGGGCCGGCGTTTGGATCGGTTCGTTCCTGCCGGGTGGCGCAAGCTCGGGCACAGAACAAGACGCAGCGCAAAAAATTCGAGATGTGATTCGTTTTGCAGATCGATACTACGTGGATTCAGTGGATCAAAACGTGCTAGCGGATGATGCCATTTCAGCCATGCTGCAAAATCTGGATCCGCATTCAGATTATTTTACCTCCGAAGAAATTAAAGAAATGAACGAACCCATGCAGGGCAAGTTCGAGGGCATTGGTATTGAATACAATATTCTACGCGATACGGTAGTGGTGCTGAACGTTATTAAGGGCGGCCCTTCCGAACGGGCGGGCTTAAATGTTGGTGACAAGTTACTCAAAGCCGATAATCAAATCATTACCGGTAAAAAAGTAAGCGAAAAAGATATTCGCAGTAAGCTGCGAGGACCTAGCGGAACCGAAGTGAAGATAGAAATCATGCAGGGAACGGACAAAAAGCTAAGCACGGTTACTATTGTTCGCGGAAGCATTCCTATTCGCAGTGTGGACATTGCATACATGATGGATAAAGAAACCGGTTTTATCAAATTATTGCGCTTTTCTGAAACGAGTTATACAGAGTTTAAAGCAGCATCGGATAGCTTGATGGCATTGGGCATGAAGAAATTAATTTTCGATTTGCGTGGCAATGGTGGTGGATTGTTGAGTGCAGCAGTGGATATATGTGATGAATTTTTGCCTTCGGGTAAAATGATCGTGTACACGAAAGGTCGTCATGCGTCCAGCAACGATGAGTATCGTGCAACAGCCAAAGGCGGATTGGAACAAATTAAAGTTGCCGTATTAATTGATGAAAACTCTGCTTCTGCCAGCGAAATTGTTGCCGGAGCATTGCAAGACAACGATCGTGCAACTATTTATGGACGACGTTCATTCGGTAAAGGACTAGTGCAGCAGGAAAAAATGCTGAGTGACGGATCTGCATTGCGATTGACGATCTCCAGATATTACACACCTGCCGGACGTTCCATTCAGAAATCTTACGAAAACGGTATAGGTGAGTACATGCACGATGAATACAATCGTTACCAATCAGGCGAGTTGTTTCATCGCGATAGTATTAAACTTCCGGATTCTTTGAAGTATAAAACTGCTTCAGGTAAAGTAGTGTATGGCGGTGGTGGTATTATGCCGGATGTGTTTATTCCGCTCGATACAATTGGTCGTTCGCAGCACCTAACCGATCTGTTTTACGGGAACGTATTTACAATGTGGGCTTTGGATTATATCGGAAAAAATGAAAAGCGTTTACGTAAAGACGGGTTGAACCGGTTTATTGCTTCTTATCAACCTGATGGTAAAACTGTACAGGAAGTATTAGCGTACAGCGAAAAGAAAAATTCATCACCTAAAAATTTATCCAACAACGCCGAAGCATTATTAAAACGTTACATCAAGAATGCCATTATACGAACAGTCTGGGGAGATCTGGGTTATTATACGTTTTGGAATTTGGAAGACACTGTTGTTCAGCAGGCGTACATGGATTTAAACAAATAAAAAAACCTTCCCTAGCGGAAGGTTTTTTCTGATTCTTAAAGAAATCAATTATTTAGCCTGAACGGAATCTTTCTTGGTAGTGTCCGCAGTAGCTTTAGCAGTATTGATAGAATCTTGCTTCGCCATGTTTTCCATCGCTTTTATCAATGAATCGGTAGTGCTGTTCATCAAAGCAGACAGAGAATCCTGAAGCTTCTTTTCTTCTTCAGCAGAAGGACCACATGCAGTAAACGATGCAGCGATCATAGCCATAGCAGCAAAAGTCAATAATTTTTTCATGTCGTTTTAGTTAAGTGCAAGACGAATTTAATTAAAAATACATTAACACCGCCTTTCTATGGCCTGATAGCTCTATATTTGAATACTGTTAATCTGTAAAATTTATAGCACTATGGCATTCGAATTACCTAAACTGGATTACGCGTATAACGCACTGGAGCCGCATATCGACGCACGCACGATGGAGATTCATCACACGAAGCATCATCAGGCGTATGTAACTAATTTGAATAACGCGTTGGCGGGAACGGATGGCGAAGGAAAATCTCTGGAAGATATTTGCAAAAACATTTCTAAATATCCGATGGCTGTTCGCAACAATGGTGGCGGTCATTTCAATCACGATTTATTTTGGAAAGTAATTGGCCCAAATGGCGGTGGTGCTCCAACAGGAGATTTGGCTGCTGCAATTGATGCTGCTTTCGGAAACTTCGACACGTTTAAACAGCAGTTTGCCAACGCAGGCGCCACACGTTTCGGTTCTGGATGGGCTTGGTTATCAGTAGCTGATGGCAAACTGGTGATCAGTTCAACTCCTAATCAGGACAACCCGTTAATGGATGTGGCTGAGGTGAAAGGAACACCAATTCTTGGATTGGACGTATGGGAACACGCGTATTATTTGCATTACCAAAATCGCCGTCCCGATTACATTGCAGCTTTCTGGAATGTTGTTAACTGGAACGAAGTGGCGCGTCGTTTGAAGGCTGCTATTTAGTATATTTAAAATCTAAACCACTCCTATATGAAAAAGTTAATTATTGCATGTACTCTGGCTCTTAGCGCTCTGGCAGGACCATTGAGTGCACAAAAGTATGCGGGTCAGTTGAACGTAACTGCCGGTGCGTCATTCAGTATGACCGGTTTAATTTTTACCTCGTTAAACAATTCCGTTGGTAGCAACAGCACTGTAAATACAACATCATTACCCGGTATGAACGGGATGTTGGATTACGGCATTTCCGACCGCTTCTCGGTTGGTGCTGCGTATTATTACCAGGGTTGGAGCGGTAAATGGAATGGCACCGACAGTAACGGCGTTAGCCAAGACTTTTCTTACAATATCACACGCCAAAATGTTGGCTTGCGTGCGCTATTTCATTTCGGTGATAACGAGAATTTAGATACGTACGCGGGTGCGCGCTTCGGATATTCCTTCTGGTCTACTAAAACTAATTATTCCGGAAGTCTGGATTTCGGAAGATTCACCAGCCGCTTGTGGCCACAGGCTATTTTTGGTATGCGTTATTTCTTCTCCGATTTTATCGGTGTTAATGCAGAATTCGCAGTTGGTCCTCCGTACTACATGATGTTCGGCTTGAACGCGCGTTTTGGCGGTAACTAAGCAGTTATAACTTTTTTTTAGAGGGTTGCATTCGAACAATGCAGCCCTTTATTTTTGATGATATGCGAACAGTAATTGTGTTTACGTTATTGTTTACGTTGGGCACTATAAATTGCCACGCGGAAGCATGTATATTGACTGAAAATACAGCAAGTATAAAGCAAATCGTAATCGCGGTTACGGATACCGGTGAAGTTCATGCCGCTATTGCCAAAGACACGTCACGCGGTGAAAATCAAAAGTTGATTGCAGCTGTTCTCGCATTTCCCGTTCCTTTCGGTATGCTCGGTATGCACCGCATTTATTTAGGCTGCGAACCTTATGTACCTATTGTGTACACGGTAACTGCAGGTGGAGGTTGCGGAATAATTCCGCTCATCGATTTCATCTACATCATTGCTGCCGATGAACAACAACTCCGCGAATTCAAAGAGAACCGCGGAGTGTTTATGTGGCCTAAAAAATAAAGTCTTATTCCACCGTTACTGACTTTGCCAGATTCCTTGGCTGATCGACGTTACAACCGCGCAATACAGCGATATGATAAGCCAGTAATTGCAGCGGAACAACAGCTAACAAAGGTATAAACTGATCGGCGGTAGCAGGAATTTCAATAGCGTAGTCGGCCATGCCTTTTACATCTTCATCACCTTCCGTAACAACTGCAATAATTTTCCCTTTGCGTGCTTTTACTTCCTGGATATTGCTAACTACCTTTTCGTAGGATGCACCCTTGGTAGCAATAACTACAACCGGCATTTCTTCGTCGATCAATGCAATTGGCCCGTGTTTCATTTCAGCAGCAGGATAACCTTCCGCGTGGATGTATGAAATCTCTTTCAACTTCAACGCACCTTCCAACGCAACGGGGAACGAATAACTACGTCCGAGGTACAAGAAATTGCGGGCATCTTTAAATAATGATGCGAGATATTTAATCTGGTCATTCAGGTGCAGCAATTTTTCTACTTTATCCGGAATCGATTCCAGCTCGCTCAACATGGTATGATAAGTACTTTCGTTGATGGTTCCGCGCTTATGACCGATCATCAATGCCATTAGCGTTAAAACAGTTACCTGAGCCGTAAATGCTTTGGTAGAAGCAACTCCAATCTCAGGACCTGCGTGTGTGTAAGAGCCGGCGTGTGTAGCACGTGCAATGGATGAACCCACCACATTACATACACCAAAAATTGTCGCGCCTTTGGATTTCGCCAATTCAATGGCTGCAAGAGTATCTGCTGTTTCTCCGGATTGTGAAATGGCAATCACCACATCGTTCTCATCAATCACCGGATTACGGTATCTAAACTCGGAAGCGTATTCAACTTCAACAGGAATGCGAGCTAAATCTTCAAATAAATATTCTGCTACTAAACCGGCGTGCCATGATGTTCCGCAACCGATAATAATGATGCGACGCGTGTTGGCAAATTTCTGAATGTAATCACGAATACCGCCTAATGCCAAAACACCTTCGCGTGCATTAATACGCCCGCGCATACTGTCTTTGATGGATCGCGGCTGCTCGAAAATTTCCTTCAACATGAAATGATCGTATCCGCCTTTTTCAATCGACTCCAGTTGCAACTGCAATTCCTGTATGTACGGTGTAATGCGTTTGTTCTTGATGGTCTTAATCACCAATTCACCTTTGCGAGGAAGAATTGCAATTTGTTCATCATCCAGATACACTACATTCTTCGTGTATTCTACGATTGGTGTTGCATCAGAAGCAATGAAAAATTCATCCTGCCCGATACCGATAACTAACGGAGAACTTTTGCGCGCGGCAATTAATTGATCCGGATTGTCTTTTGCAATAACTACGATGGCATAAGCACCAACAACGCCATTCAACGCCACACGAACCGCTTCAAACAATTCGAGATTTTCACGCGTCTGGATGTCTTCAATCAGATGCACCAACACTTCGGTATCGGTTTCGCTTTCGAAAACATGTCCACGATTGATCAACTCTGCTTTTAATGAAGCATAGTTTTCAATGATGCCGTTGTGAATGAGCACCATCTTTTTGTTGCCGGAATAATGCGGATGCGCGTTCACATCACTCGGTGGTCCGTGCGTAGCCCAACGGGTGTGTCCAATTCCGATGGTGCCGGAAGTGTCTTTGCCTGCCGCATGATTCACCAAATCATCTACTTTCCCTTTGCACTTATAAACGGCAAGATCTTTATTAATTAAAGCAACCCCCGCGCTGTCGTAGCCGCGGTATTCCAAACGATGAAGTCCTTTGATAAGGATGGGCCAAGCTTCACGCTGACCGATATAAGCAACAATTCCACACATGGTATAGAATGTTTTAATTAATAACCGTGTAAACTAATCGGATATACATTTTGTAAGTAGGCGATGTCGGACTGCCCAACACACTGCGTCTTCCGCTTTCCGATGGAAAAATTTCTTTTAAGAAAATGCCGTAGTTATCCGTGTCGCCATTCAATACTGATTGAAAATGTCGCGCCAGATTGATCTTATACTCGTTGGCTGTGGTATTCAGCGTTCCTCCATAATACGCCGATGATTCAAAGAAATCAAGAGTAAGCGATTGTTTGCCCGCGGAATCTACTGAGGTAACGTATAGCTGTTTATTCAATGGTAAATTATCCGTCGAGAAGGAAGGATCGGCTTTAATGATTAATTCCGCTTTATTAATGGCGACTCTATATCCTAAGTTTTTCCAGTTCTCTAAAAACGGGAATTCAATTTTCGTTTTTACACCGGCCAACGACTGCACGTACACATGATCTGATGTGGTATTGTTGTTCATCTGACTTTGTAAGTCGGGAGACGCGTTTTGAAAATTGTGTTTGAAGTAGGAGTAATACGGGGTTGTATTATTAACTACGAAACTGAATTTGCTGGTATCAGTTGGCGTGTGGTAAAACAAAGTCAATCGTGTTAACGTGTCTTTCGGATTAATATAAATCAAGCCTCCTCCCGGACTTCCGCTTGGCGCGATATACAAACCTTTCATGAAATTGATCCAGTTCGCATTCGAACTTAAATTTGTTCCACCGCTTTGAGTAAAAATAATTTGTCCGAATGTTGGATCAAGTTTAATGCGCAAGTGCGCAGGCACTGTATCTTGACCTAAAACTACTTTGGTTCGCGGGCGTGGAGCAAACGTAACGCTACCAACAGGAGAAGGATAATAGCTCTTCGTTTGGTGGCTGTAGTATAAGCTGTCTTTATAAATCGATTCGGTCATTTGATACACACTCAACGTTTGTGTCACGTTAGTATCACCGTAGAAATCGAAATTATATCCTAACGTTAACACGGTTGAATCCAACACAGCACCTGCTCCGAAGTTGATATTCAGTGCTGCATTTGCAATATGGAATTGGGTAAACATCGATGCGGACGTATAGCCGAAAACAGGATCGGTATAATGCCCCAGCACCGCGATCGGAGTTTCGTCTGTACGAAGTGAATCTTCCGCAACTGAATACGCTTTTAATGTCAGCGTATCCGTTGTCCGCACGTCGAGTGCTTCGTTTGGCGGTAGTAGGTCCTCACCCAAATTGCTTTCTTTTTTACAGCCGGCTAAAACAATAGCAAAAATAACAACCGCAAAAAATTTTGCCCCGAAGAGTCGGGGCGAAATTTTATTCCACATAAGGAAATTCAATATGCCCATAAAATGGTTAAACCAACGAAGGCTCTTCTGCCAAAACAGCGTCGTAAAATTTGGAATACGCATCAATATAATCCTCTTTAGAGTGATATGCGAGCGACGGTTTTCCTGATTTCTTGATGTATTTTTCCACATCACTATCAATTTCCGCCGCTCCTTTAATTACGGCATCCGAATGATCAATTGCTAATTTCGAAAGGTTCGCGAATGTCGGCGCTTTGGCTACCGCATCAGCATCTTTCTTATCCACACCATCAATAACTACCTTCTTGTGGAAGTCTTTGTGCAATGGATTTTTGAATTGATCATCGTATACCGAATAGATGACGCGTGTATCTGAAAAAAGTGGGTTGTCGCGGAACGCTTTTTTCAAATAAAGTGGCATAAGAGCCGTAAACCAACCGTGACAATGCACGATATCCGGCGCCCAGCCTAATTTTTTCACCGTTTCGATAACTCCACGCGCAAAGAAAATCATGCGCTCGTCGTTATCCGCGAAATATTCACCCTTTTTATCGGTAAGTATAAACTTGCGCTGAAAAAACTCCTCATTATCAATGAAATACACTTGCATGCGAGCTGCCTGAATGGAAGCAACTTTGATAATCAGCGGATGATCCGTATCGTTAATGATCAAATTCATGCCGGAAAGGCGAATTACCTCGTGCAACTGATTGCGGCGCTCATTGATGCAGCCATAACGTGGCATAAAGGTTCGAATTTCCTTTCCACGCTCCTGAATGCCTTGTGGCAAATAGCGAGCAATGTGTCCCATCGGTGTTTCATCCAAGTAGGGAGTTATTTCCTGGGAAACGTAAAGAACTCTTGCTTTTTTCATGTAATCGGGAACTAGTTTTCAAAAAGAGTACAAAAATAATAAAAAAAATCCGCGAATTCAACAAAAACAGTAGCTTCGTCGGCTTAAAGTCGTGTCAATGGGGCATTTGAAGTGAAAACGATAACCACCAAAACGATATTGCGAGAAACGCTGGATGCGGCCCGAAATTCCGGGAAACGGATCGGCTTTGTGCCCACCATGGGCGCGCTACATGCGGGTCATATTGCGCTGGTAGAACGTGCACGTGCGGATAACGATATCGTGGTGGTGAGCATTTTTGTCAACCCGACGCAGTTTAATGATCCTTCCGACTTAAAGAACTATCCCCGCACTCCGGAAGCTGATGCTAGGATGTTGGAAGCGGCACGTTGCGATATTTTATTTCTTCCCGAAGTGGTTGAAATGTATCCTGAAACGGCAACTGGTAATTCGCAGACTATTCAATTGAACGGATTGGACGAAGTTATGGAAGGGCGTTTTCGTCCGGGTCACTTTAACGGCGTTGTGAATATTGTGAGTCGCCTGTTTAACGTAATAGGCGAATGTCGCGCTTATTTCGGTGAAAAGGATTTTCAGCAATTGGCAGTTGTTCGAAGGATGACGCACGAGTTGTCGTTACCCGTTGAAATTGTTGGTTGTCCTATTATTCGCGAATCTGACGGATTAGCCATGTCTTCGCGAAACGTGCGCTTAACACCCGAAGAACGCATTACGGCTCCGTTTATTTATAAGACTTTACAAAAGGTGAAGCAGCTTTGGGCAGGCGATAATGCTGATGAAGTCAAACGTTTGGTGGAGGAGGCTTTTGCAGCCCAACCGGAATTCAAGTTGGATTATTTCGAAATCGCCGATCGTGATACTTTGCAACCTGCAACACAGCGTAGGGCGGTGGCATGCATTGCGGTGTTTTTAGGCAAAGTGCGGTTGATCGACAACATTTTGTTGGACTAACGGCAAGGCTGTAGTGTGTAGCCTTTTGCATTCATGGGTACGTCGGTTCGTTAGTTTTTTTGCGAAACAATACGCTGCCGCAGCGAGTTTATTACAACGTCACACCAATCATCACATCAACAGTAGCCCGTTTTTTTCCGGGATTCCAGGATGGTAACAACTGCATCACCCGCATCAGTTCGGCATCTATTTCAGGCGATAACGGATAAGTTTGTTCTATCGATTTAATGGCTCCTGTTTTGGCATTAATCTGAATCATAAAACCTGTGGAATAGCGCTTCAATTGGCCGTTAGGCAAAACGGGTGCTTTATAGTTGGCAAGAATAAATTTCTTCAACGCCTCATTTCCGCCCGGATAAGTCGGCATTTCATCCAATTCTAATCCTTTGCTACCGGAATTGCTTCCGCCTATTTGTCCGTCGTTGCCTCCGGTTCTTTTTCCGCCTTCAACATGACTTACGGGAGGATGAATTAACACCGACTTAATTCGAATAGGCTGGTTACCTAACGTACGCGTATTCGGCGTTTCTTCCGGAGGTTTATTGTTTAACGGTATTGAAGATGTATTCGTAACCGCGCTTACGACTGGAGGAGCGGATTCGCTGGTGCGTGCTGATGTGTCGTTGTTTCGACCCGAGGACTGTTGCGTTTCCGTCAATACAGTTTCCGGAATTTCGTTTACAGAAGAGGGAGTTGCAGATGAAGCACCGTTCGCGTTATTATATCCCGATGCTCCGGAATGCAGCGATGTATGTGTTGATTTCGGAGTGTTGGGTTGAGGTGCTTGCTGTGCCGTGTCGTTAAAGGGTTTGGAAGAGGTCGCATACCAGATACCCGCCGTTCCTCCAATAACAAGTAAGCTTGCCACAAGAATCATCGCTCCAAAACGCTGCATAAATGTTGGGGCAGGTGGCGTGTTCATATACACGCCCAAACGACGATGAATGTTCGCGGTAACTTTGTTTATGTCAATGACTTTTTTTGTCGCTTTCCCGTCCATCGCGGCCGCACACAACGTACACTCCAGTACATGCTTCTCTACCTCATGCGCACTCTTGGAATTGAGTTTACCTTCATGATAAAGGCGCATAGTTTCGAGAGAGAGGCATTCTCCTCGACGGAAAATTTCACGGAGTTCTTTCTCAGTCATTCTCTACGGTTACCAGGTAACCCTTGAGGTTGCGTTTCCCGTTCTGTAAGTAGCTTTTTACTTCATTTACGGAGAAACCGGTCAGGTCGGAAACTTCTTTGTAACTCTTCTGTTCCATGTAGAACAACTCGATGCAGCGTTTTTGTTCCTGCGAGAGTTTGTCCACGGCCTCCTGAAGTTTTTGCAACTGATTTTCACGCTGAATAGCTTCAGTTCGGGAACTTTCATCGGCAGCCATGTTGCGCAACGCCTGATCGACGTCGATTGCTTCCATGCTGTCTTGTTTGAGTTTTTTCAGGCAGTGGTGTTTGGTGACGCTGAATACCCACGTTTTAAAGTTGTTGACTTCATGTTGCTGCAAATCCCGCAAAATAATTTCGAAGACTTCCATAACAGCGTCTTCGGTGTCTACATTATTTTGCAAATAGTTGTAAGCTACGGCAGAGATCAACTGCGTGTATCTGCGAAACAATTCACCGGCATACCATGTGTTAGAGGTACGACGATACTGTTCGATCAATTCCTGATCGCTCAGATCCGTTTCTTTTTTTGACCAGAGAAAGCGTAAACGCACTATCAATACGGTCTATACAAGTGATACAATAAAATATGTTTGCCAGATCCAAATTACGATACAACTTCCAATTCTGCAATTTTCGGGTCAGGTTATTGGTACCGTTTCGGATGTTTTTCAAGTATAAGACGCAAAAAAGAGGCTCAGGATGCCCGGGGAATAAAATTCCACATAAATTAAAGCCGTTGAAAATCAGATAATTAAGGGATAGTCGGAAAATATTTGCTACCCGGCGTGTGGAATTTTGTGAATTCCTTCCCTAATACTTAGCAGCGCATTTAAAACGTCTAAAACGAGAAGCATGAAAAAAGTAATCGCAACAGTAGCCGTAGTAGCATTCGTGGCAGCCCTGTTACCTTCTTGCAAACACCAAGGTTCTTGCGACGCTTATCAAGGTTCTCACAAAAGTTCCCGTTCTCACAAGAAGCGTCATGCTGAAGTAGTTCGTGTTACTCCTGAACGTTTCAAAGCGTAATTTAAAATTGTACTCCTGAGGGGCGAGTTTATATAGCCGTTCTTCAAAATATACATGTGTTTCATGTGTTTGCCACAAAATGTCCCGGTTAATCCGGGATATTTTGTTTTATGACGTTTCCTCTGTTTTGCTAAATTGCGCTGCGTTAAACAAACCTAAAGCATCATGAAAACAAACCTGATTGCAACCGCACTGATTGCGTCGTTCGTAATGGCCTCTTGTGGTGGCGGAGAAAATTCAACATTAACAGAAGGCTTGTCGGCTTTAAATAAGGAACTCGATAGCATTTCCAAAGCCGAGGAAGAAAAGAAGAATGCTCCGGCTGTAGCGATCGATTGGACGAAGTTATCTGACTCCACATTACACGAAACCAACGTAGAACTTATTGGTTATGTGGCCTTGCCCGGAACATCGTATCAGTCCAGCACAGCACAAATCGGGTTGTATGAGCGTCCTGCACAATTTCAGGCGACCGAAAGTTTTATCGTAACCGTTGATGTGGGAACAGGTAATAATACCATGGTTTCTTTACCGGAGAAATACAAAGAAGAAGATTTAAAAATTACGGGAAACAAAGGTGAAGCCATCACTGCCGGAGATCGTGTTAAAATTACCGGTCGCTTCAATAATAAGTATGGTTACTATTCACTGGATTGCAAAAGCATTGAAAAGCTAGAAGCGACTCCTGTGGAATACAGCACATTAAATGCTAAGAAGCTGACGTCTTCCAATCTTAAAGACACAACGCTGATCGGCAAGTTGGTAATGGCTGAAGGCGTTTTCGAAATGCCGATGATGACCATGAGTGGTGCATACACTTTCGTTTACCTGAAGAAAGCAGGATTGGGCGATGATTTTACCGTGAATATTCAGTACGGGAGTAAGCCCGGACAATTAGGTTCATTGCCGGACAATTACACCGATGCCGATGTGAAGATCATGGGAGCTGGCGGTACACCAATTAATTTCAAGAAAAAAGTCCGTGTGTATGGCGTCTTTAAGAACGATGCCATCTATGTGGAGCACGTGCAGAATTTGTAAAATAGCATACACTTAAATAAGAAATCCTCGCTGATGCGGGGATTTTTTTTGCATGGAAATGTACCTTTTGATGATTTGGCACGTTGTGTGTTATATATCAAGTACGATGAAACAACACTACTTCACTTTAAAACGCTTAGGTTATGAAGACTGCGGTTCGTGTATTCGTCGTGTTACTGTTTTTAGGTAACATCAACAAGGCTCAGGCCAACA
>Ga0315899_10005119_pt1 | contig 14166 bp, 7 predicted proteins | sample LakEriMetagenome_2_FD_203518 | JGI IMG/M metagenome (GOLD analysis project Ga0315899, IMG submission 203518) | Freshwater fungal communities from buoy surface, Lake Erie, Ohio, United States - Buoy 4 MA112 | ecosystem: Environmental > Aquatic > Freshwater > Lake | place: USA: Lake Erie, Ohio... | reverse complement strand
ACCAATTGTGATGGTTGTTAATGCAGTTGTTATGCCAGTTATCATTCCAGTTGTTATTGCCGTTTATTCCCCAACTCGGACGAGAAAATCCAGGGTCGACATCCCAATTGGGCCGATTGGGAAACCGATTTCCAACGCTGTTACCAATGTTGACGCTGTTGCCAATGTTAATGTTTGTGTTGTTACCGATACTTGGACGATTTCCACCAATACTCGGCCTGTTGATAACATTGTTATTGTTGCTGTTGATGTTACCTAAGCCTGGCAAGTTAGCATTTCCACCTGGCCTATTTCCACCAATCACGGGCCGATCGATGTTGCCTGGCAATGTCGATGGACGATTGCCGTTGATGTTTGGTCGTGTTGCTGCTCCCGGCAGTGTAGTAGGACGATTGCCGTTGATGTTTGGTCGTGTTGCTGCTCCAGGCAGGGTAGTGGGACGATTGCCGTTAATGTTCGGTCGTGTTGCGACCCCAGGCAGCGTAGTGGGACGATTGACATTGCCTAGCGAAGGACGGTCACCATTGCCCGAAAGGGGAGGACGATTTTCACCTATTCCAACGGACGGACGTGTTGATGGTAATTGCATTCCAGGTGGCTTTACCTGTGGTCGATTGGTTGAATTAGGCAATGATGGACGATTCGCTGCGGAAGGATTCGATGGAAGTTTCGTCTGTCCCGATAGGTTCGGCCGACTTCCTAAGCCGCCTAATGACGGACGCGAGCCACCCGCAGAGGGACGACCGCCGGAATTCCCTCCGATATTGGGGGGCGCTGGTCTATTGGGGGGCGCTGGTCGCGCATTGACGTTTCCTAGCGATGGTTTCGATAGATTAGGTCTGGACATATTCGCCGGACTGGGACGAGACATGTTGGGCATACTTGGACGAGCGCCGCCCATGTTACCCATACTTGGACGCGCTCCGCCTCCTCCAACGTTCCCCATCGATGGCCTAGCCCCTCCACCGCCCCCTTTTCCGCGTTGTGCGAAAGCGGTATCGGATGACCAGACTGTTCCGATTACCAAAGCAGCGATGACCGCCACCGTAACGCGACTGTTCTCGTTTGCTGACATGAATATGCTCCTCATTACGTGATTGGGTTATTTGCCAGCGGCCGGAGGAAGCTTGACGACAGTGATCTCGAAGTCATCGTCCAAGGCATTGCCGATGATCCGATTTGTTCCGGTCATTACATAGCGTCCTGCTTCTCCATTTGAAATCGTCAAGATGGCCGATCCTGTTAGACCATCGGGCATGACTGCCGAAGCGCGAACGATCCACATATCCTCTACCTGAGTCCAAGTCGATTCGGTAAATCCGCCATCGGAATCAAAGGTCCAAGATCGCGGCGTTCCAAGCGAAGCATCCCAGCCAATTCGCTGCGAGCTCTTCATCACGAGCTTGTCGTTCCTCGTTACCGAAATTTCACCAAGAATGTAATTTTGATCTTCGGACCATCGATAGGAAAGCTTCACCTTAGCATCGGAGCCTTCATTGATCCAATCGCCGATCAGCCAAGCTAAAGGTTTTAGCAATTCTCCTGACGTGGGCAAAGCCTCGTCACCAATATCACGGAGCGATGCTATCCGCCAACCTTGATCCGTCTTCGCCAAAACCGAAGTATATCGCATCGTCGATACGCTTCCGTCGTTGGCTGTGGTTATCCTTCTTCCTTCTTGGATCGCAATCGTCCCAAGGACTCGAATGGATTCGATTTCGTTCTGCATCTTTGATCCGGGGAACTTCGCAAAAAATGCAGTTAGCAATTCTTTGATTTCTGCCTGTCCCTGGTAGACCGTCCCTTGTTCGTCTACCAGTTCGCCTTTGACTAGAAACATAGCGACTGCTTCATCAACTTTTCCGCCGCTAATGGCTGCCGTAAGCTTATCCCAATCCCTACGAATCTCAACCGCAGTGGGATCCTCTTGACCAAATGTAAACGAACAATTAGCAGAAGCGAAGCACACGCAGACTGTCGCTACCAGTAGCACGTAACTTGAACGGAAAACCATCGATGTGTTCCTAATACCGTAAATGAAGTTAAAACTCGAATCTCTCAACCAGCCAAAAACCTAGTCGAAGCAGAATTACTATCCTTGACTTATACCATGGGTTACTACTTCAACTCAACCACTACCTTTTCGATCTCGCCTGTGAAATGGAATGGGAGCTTGTAACTGAAGTCAATCGCGGAACCAGTATCAGTTCCTACATCGATACCTTCGCCAAGCGAATACTGAAGCGGGACGGTTCTTGCCAATTTACCTTGCCCAACCTGCTTTCCGTTGGCTGTCAAGGTAACGGTTGCTGATTTGCCGAACTCGCCCGGCTTACCTTCGTAAGCGAAATTCACGACCAAAGCGACTTTGCCTTTTGGCAATGCGTCGGATGTAATCGTATACCTGTCAATCGCAAGCATATTATAGGCGAAGTGAGCTTTGCCATCGCGAAGATACAATCCATATCCCCCTGTCAACCCACCATGCGTAAAGACCATGCCTTCCGCACCCGAAGCTGGGATTTCAACGTTCGCTTTGATTGAAAAAGACTTGTTCAAGGTGGGCGGACAGGCTCCGTCAGGTAATGCGACTTGACCAGGATAGAACGTGTACGTGTTTCGCTTCCCAGCCAATCTTGGGCGACCTTGCAACTCGCCATTCAATCGCTCGACAGCTCGCCAATCAAGCGGCAAAGCTTTGTAGGTCTCCGCTTCTTTCCAGAACAACTCTTCCATTTCCTTGAGCTTCTCAGGATTCTGTGCGGCAACATTGTTGGACTGGCTAAAATCCTGATCTACATGGTAGAGCTCCCATGGGGCTTTCATCGGATCGAACGCTCCACGAACGGGAACCCACGGTACGAAACTGCGACTGGATGCCATCCAACCGTCGTGATAGATTCCACGATTGACTAGCAACTCAAAGTACTGGGTGGTTCGTATTTCGGGAGCCTTAGGGTCTTGCAGTGCAGCCAAGAAGCTCTTTCCTTCAATGGGCTTTTGCTCAATGCCATTAAGCATTGTCGGCGGAGTGATACCAATGGCTTCGTAGAGCGTCGGAACAATATCGATCACATGCAGAAACTGCGATCGCAGGCCGCCACCCCTCTTAATCTTTGCAGGCCAGGAAACAATCATTGGATTACGAGTTCCACCGAAGTGGCTTGCAACTTGCTTGGTCCACTGAAACGGCGTGTTCATCGCATGAGCCCATGCAGAAGGGAAGTGATTGAACCACTTCGGACCACCGATCTCATCTATATGTTCCAGGTTCTCTTCCCACTTCTCAGGAAAGCCGTTGAAGAACAAATTCTCATTGATACTCCCCTCGAGTCCCCCTTCAGCGCTAGCGCCATTGTCCCCAACGACATAGATGAAAATCGTGTTGTCCGCTCCGTCCATCTCCTTGACGGCGTCGATCACGCGTCCCATGTGATGATCGACGTGAGCGGCAAAACCAGCAAACACTTCCATCATGCGAGAATAGACTTTCTTTTGTCCTGGTAATAATGAATCCCAAGCTGGGAGACCCTCGCTTCGTTCGGTCAACTTCGTACCAGCTGGCACAATGCCCATTTCGATTTGGCGTTTCAATGTGGTTTCTCGATAAGCGTCCCATCCATCATCGAACTGGCCTTTGAACTTGGCGATCCAATCCTCAGGTGCATGGTGCGGCGAATGGTTGGCACCCGGAGCGACGTACAAGAAGAAGGGCTTGTCGGGTGCAATGCTCTTAACCTTGCGTGTCCAATCGATGGCTTTGTCAGCCAAATCTTCCGTTAGGTGATAGTTGGGATCATCGCTTTTTGGAACAAGATTTCGATTTTCAAACAACAGCGGATTCCACTGGTTGATATCTCCAGCATTGAAACCATAAAAATAATCAAATCCGAGACCATTTGCCCAGCGATCAAACGGACCTGCGGCGCTGGTTTCCCAAGCGGGCGTGTTATGGTTCTTGCCAATCCAAGCAGTCATGTATCCATTCTGACGAAGCACTTCGCCAATCGTGCCGCAGCTTCGAGGGAGAACGCAAGTGTATCCCTCGTATCCCGTCGCCGCCTCCGTAATGACGCCAGTGGCTGCCGAGTGGTGATTGCGTCCAGTAATCAATGCAGCACGGGTTGGCGAGCAGAGTGCAGTTGTATGAAAACGATTGAACCGAAGCCCTTCCGACGAAAGCTTATCCAGCGTTGGCGAAGGTACACCACCTCCAAATGCGTTGTACTGACCAAAGCCCGAGTCATCCAAGAGAATCAATACGACGTTTGGGGCACCCGCAGGCGCTTTCGTCGGTTGAGGGAATTCTGGAGGACTGGATTCCAAGTAGGTCTTGCCAACTTTGCCTTCGAACTTGAAGTCGGGTGTAGGCAGCACCGTCGGAGTTCCGCTTTGCTTGTCGCTGGCCGTCTGGGCAATACTCGATTGGGACCAAGTGAGCATCATGCAAGCGGTAAATGCTAAACTGGCTGCCCAAATTGGTATGCAGTACGATCGCTTCATTTTCATATTGTGCTACTTGAAATCGTGCGGCGAGAATAAATCGTGCGGCGAGAATAAATCGTGCGGCGAGAATAAACGTGTGTATGAGCCCCCTCATGTGGCATAGGCTCGCAGTCTGTGATTCAAATGCTCACACACGCACTGAAAGCCTATGCCACAATTGCCAAATGCCTACTGTTTCGAGCCTGCGGTGACCGCTTCCATGACTCGATCCAGATTAAAGCTCCCTAGCTTTTGTCGCGGCAGAAACTCCTTGAACTTTAACAACTGGCCGACATACCCACCTGCCGGTGCAATCACAAACATTGCGATCCATGTACCAACGCTGGTATCCCATGGCGATCGCGTGTTCTGCACGTTCGAATGGATCCATTCGAAGATTTGGATTAACTCGGGGCAGCCGTTCAAACTATGAATATAGCATATTCAGATAGACCGGTAGCCTGTGCCAATTAAAAAACAGTGCTCCGCCAAGGAATGTCGAGGGATTTTGCTTCTGCGTTTTTTTCGAGCCCGCGTTTATTTCGATTTTCTTTTGGATTTTCACCAAATCAAACGAACCGGCGATCCGGCCAGGCGGGAAATCCTTGGTTGACAAAAGGAACTTAGCAGCAAGTTGCTGCAACTGCACCACTTCACACGGTCGATCGAGGGGGTAATCTAGCTGGTTATAGCCATCGATTTAGTTGCGATAATTGCGTCCGTTGAGTTGCACGCCTTCCGCGAGCCTCTTCTTCTTCGATATTCGCTATTAGATCGGTAGAATCCATTTTTGAAAGTAAACCTCACCCATTCGAACGATTGTTCGTGACCGCCAACACGCAACTCATTCAACCAGCTCGCTCGAGCATAGACTCTTCACTTCTATTTGACATGCAAGCGAATCTTGCTTTTTCAGACCCGGACTAGATTCAATGCGATTGCTTTTGATACAAGGAACTAGTAGCAAAATCAAACCGCTAGCAGAAATAAACCAGTCTTTTCCTTATCACTCGATCAAGTAAATCACACCTCGGATTTTAACGAGCAGCGATTCATCGGTTGCTTGTTGACCTAGCAACTGATTGTCTGCGGCTGAGTTTTTGGAGACGAGTTCAAAGTACTCGGACGTAAACCGCTTTAGCTTTGTGATTTTGCTGCTGTCTTTTTCCAAATCCAGGGATGCCGTTTCTGGAGTCACCAGCATGCGACCACGGCGATAAAGGGTTTGCGAATTCATCACCGTGATAGAATCTCGCACGAGTTTGGATTCGGATTGTTGTGATGCACTTCCAGCCACGCGGCCCGGCGCGCCTCCATAGCCTCCACCGCCGGGAGCTGCGGGGTAACTTTCACCAGACGCTGATTGAGGCGCGTAGGCTTGATCGGTCGACTTAAACATTTGCTTGGTGGCACGCTGAACCACACCACCAGCTCCACTAACAGCGGATAGACGATCTAACTGCTTGGATGCACTTGCTGCATTCGTCACAGATGCCAGTTCAGGGCGAACCGTTTCGTCCGCCAAGAAAGAAGTGTAGGGAGTTAGGATTCCGTGCTTGGTCGATAGCATGACCAGCTCGGCTATGAGCTCTTCGTTTTTGCCATTGAGATCTAGTTCATCGATTAGCTCTCCGATTCTTCTTGTCGCCCAAAGTCGTTCGACGAAAGCATAGGAGTCGTTCTTGCTCTCGGCCTCGAGCTCGACGGGAAACTCAAAGTTTTTCTTTTCTTGGTTGATTAGGCCGGACAAGGAAAGTTTGCCATTTCCTGGCTTGGAGTAACGCCCCACGACGACGAGTTGTTCCCCTTCGAAGAGGTCAATTTCTCCTGAAGGATAGGTGCGATTGGCGGTCATGTTTCCTCCTGCGGCATCGACCTCAATGGCTAGTAAACCATGAGAGAATACGGGGGAACTGATTTTGGAGAAAACGCGACTGACCGCGGCTTCGATGTTTTCCTCAGGCCGAACATAGACGCTAGAGCCATGATGCTCGCGCGCCAATCGATCGAGCAATCGACTGTTGACATCGTAGCCCACTCCAAAGGGTAGAACTCTGGCACGAACACGATTGGATTCACGAGCCAATAGTCCAATCTTGGATTCGCTGGTCTCTCCTGAGGTTGGCAGACCGTCAGTGGTAAACAAAACATAAGTCGGTGTTGTGGTGTCTTGTAAGAAGCTAAAGGTCGTCTTCAGTGCACCGTGAATATTGGTACCGCCACCGGCATAAACTCCGTCTATGTACGCAAGGGCTTGGGTTCGAGTGGTTTCGTTGTAAATTTGCAGTTCAGGCATGAACGATTCTAATCGCGTTTCGTAAGCCACGATGTTGAACAAGTCCCCCTCGCGTAAATTGTTGAGGACGAATTTAAGCGCCCCTTTTGCTTGTTCAATCTTTTGGCCCGACATGCTGCCTGATTTATCAACGACGAATAACACGATCTTCTTAGGTCGTTCCACGTTGGCAGGTTTGATCTCGGGACTAGCTAGAAACAAGAAATAACCATCTTCGGACTCGGATGGTCGATAACTGATAACGCTTCCTGTTACAGGGCCTGGTTCCGAGTCGTAAAAGATTCGAAAGTCCGAGCTCGGGACTGTATTGGTCAGTTTGATCTGTGCGATGGCGGAATTTGGTGTTGGACGTTGCACTTCAACAGGATGAGTGGGGCTATAGATGCTCTTGATGGGAGAGTCACTTTCGATTGCGACACGAATGTTGAGTTGCTCTAGTGGTTGCGAGGTGAAGCGAGCTGTGCTCAAGGGGAATAGAAAATCAGTTAGCTGCCGTTCTTGGCGCAGGAGTTGGTCGTAATGAATTACCACTTTGCGTTCGGCCCCGGCAGGGATAGGAAACACGCTGGTTTGGAACATGCCTTGTCCCATCCACTCCAGGAGCGCGGGGTCTTGATTAGCTCGCACGATCGCTTCGTAGCGCTTTCGGGCTTCTTCTTTGCTAAGCAGGGTGGCTGGGAGTTCTTTGCCATCCACCATCAGCGTCAAGCGATCGATCGCACCGTCATAGGGAAGTGGAAAGATAAATTGAGCCTGGATGGTTGCCGAGCTTTTGTTGACAAAGGTTTGGGTGACTTGAACATCCGCGATTTGCTTGCGAATGCGAGCCTCGATGTCAAGGTCTTTTATACAATAGGTGACAGCCGGAGCCGGGGCTGGTGTGGGACGGATTGGGATTCTAGGAAGAGGATAGGGATGGTCTGGGAATATAAGAATGGTCTGGGCCAGAATGCGACCACTAGACGCGAGCTCGGAAGCGAAGAAGATCCCCGTGGCGAGAAATACCGTTGCAATTTTTCGAAACGTAGAAAACATCGTAATGCTCCGGAAAGATAATTGGGTGGCGAGTGGTTCTAGCGTTGTGGCTCATAATGCTAGCGAGTTGCAGCCCTTCTTTTAGATAGACGAAGCCCGTGTTTCAGCGGTTCCCAAAAAAGCGAATCGTCCTGTTTTACATTGAGAATGCGGCTAGATTACACCAAGATTGAACACCTCATTCATCGATTCTTCACTTAGAGGGCCTTTGGTGGTTTATAGTGTGCGGCAGGTTCGCGTCCAAAATTTTACTCGAAGAATTAGAGTCTACCCATCGTGAGATTAGCCAGTTTTCCAACTCTCGCCATGACGCTTGGCCTGTCGCTTAGTGTCTCTTCACTCGTATTTGGACAACAGTCACAGCCTCGTTTGCTTGGTGAACTGCCCGTAACTGGGCAAGCCAAAGGTTACGTGTATTGGGATCAAAACGGCAACGGACTTAGAGACAGCGAAGAGAAAGGTCTCGAGGGCATTCGTGTTTCCAATGGGTTTGATGTCGTCAAAACGAATGCAGATGGCCTTTATTCGCTCGATGTGAGTGATGATACAATCCTCTTTGTGATCAAGCCACGCAACTGGATGCCGCCACTCAATGAACTCAATCTCCCTAAGTTCTATTACATCCATAAGCCCAAGGGATCGCCGCAGTCCCAATATTCAGGGGTAGCACCGACGGGCGAGTTGCTGGCATCCATCGATTTTCCGCTCTTGCAACAACAAGAACCCGATCAGTTCAAAGTGATCTTGTTTGGCGACACGCAGCCTCGCAACAAACAGGAGGTCGATTTCATGGCGCATGATATCATCCCTCAAATCAAAGCAGACAATGTTCACGGAGCAGCATTCGGCATAACGCTCGGCGATGTCGTATTTGATGATTTGAATGTTTATGGACCGCATAATGAAGCCGTCGCATTGCTCGACAAGCCTTGGTACAACGTGCTCGGCAACCACGACCTTAACTATGATTCACCGAATGATCGGTTGGCCGACGAGACGTTTGAAAAAACCTTTGGCCCGGCCTACTATTCGTTCGATTACGGCCCAGTTCACTTCGTTACGTTGGACGATGTGAAGTGGATCGGCGCAACAGCCACAGAAAAGGGGCGATATGTTGGCGGGATTGGAAAAGATCAGCTTGAGTTTTTGAAGAAGGATTTGGCATCGATTCCTATCGACCAGCCTGTTGTATTGCTCATGCACATCCCCATCATCGAAGCGGAAGATCGGCTTGAGTTTTATAAGTTGATCGAGAATCGGCCGTTTGCGATTTCGTTCGCAGCTCATACGCACTTCCTCAAGCATCACTTTATTGGCAAAGATGATGGTTGGAATGGCAAGGAACCACATCATCATTTGGTTAACGTGACCGTATGTGGCAGTTGGTGGCGAGGTTCCACGGACGAACTGGGGATCCCTCACGCGACCATGAGTGACGGAGGAGCTAACGGTTACTCGATATTAAGCCTAGATAAGAATTCGTACAAACTCGAGTATCGAGCTGCTCGTCGCCCAGCCAGCCATCAAATGAGTATTTACTTACCCGATGAAATCCCTGCAGACCAAATCAGCTCAACAACGATGGTTGTCAACGTGTTCAATGGCAGTAAGAGATCCAAGGTCGAGTATCGCTTGGTACCTGAAGGGGCGTGGACGGTAATGGAGAGGTTTGACGGTATTGATCCGTTTTTCGCAGACATGAAGAAGCTCGAGGCCAGCATGATGCCAGCCGAGAAGGGTAAAGTGCCACCGGGAGTGCGACCATTGCCAGAGCCCAGCACAACCGATCATTTGTGGAAATCATCGTTGCCAGCGGATTTGCCTGTTGGCACCAGCTTGATTGAAGTCAAGACCACCGATATGCACGGCCAGATTTACACCGACACGCGTTCAATCCGAGTGCTAGCTAAGCCAAAATAAAGCAATTGCCACAATCGCTTCTCATCGTAGAACGGGTCTCCAGGCCCGTTCTTTGCTTCCAGCCTGCAACAAAGTCGAGCGATTGCCAAATTGCCATGAAATGTCGAAGTCTTGGGCCATTTTAGGCCCAAGACTGCCTCTTTGGCTCGCTTTTTCTGATTCTCTTAAAAGTGTGGAATTTTGAAAGCGAAGCGGCATGCGGGAACAATTGGGGCAATTGTTCTACTTTGATTTTCCCAACAATTGGGGCAATTGTTCTACTTTGGTTCCGCGAAAAGAATTGCGGGTGGCGGCAGCGGTTCACTGAAGACAAAATCTTGAATTTTGCTATAATCGGGGTCCGCTTCTTCCAGATGTCTACGACAGTGGTTTTTGAAGCGTTTTTCTAGGGTTTTCCCATCGATTACGGATACTTCATGAACGCATCAGGCGACCAAGACTTCAGCATGGAAAACGTTGGCACTCCGGCTCCCGGAGGTGAATACAACAGCGACGATCTAAAGCACTTGAGCGACTTGGAGCACGTTCGAAACCGTCCCGGTATGTACATCGGTGATACGACTCTCAGCGGTTTGCACCATTTGGTTTACGAAGTGGTCGACAATTCCATCGACGAGGCGATGGCGGGGCATGCCAAGGCGGTTTCTGTCACCATAAATTCTGACGGATCGGTAACGGTCGAGGATGACGGTCGGGGTATTCCAGTAGACCATCACGTCCAGCTTTCTGAGATTCTCCAAAAAGACGTTTCGACGCTTGAGGGGGTGATGACCGTCCTCAAGTTTGGCGGCAAATTTGAGAAAAAGGCGTACCAACAATCCGGTGGATTGCACGGTGTTGGTGTGACGGTGGTGAACTTTCTATCGCAATGGTGCGAGGTCGAGGTTTATCGCAATGGCGTGATATACACCCAGTCCTACGAACGCGGGGTTGCAACCGGTCCAGTTCGCGAGTCGGGCACCACGACTAAGCGTGGCACGAAAACAACCTTTAAGCCCGACAACCAAATTTTCCCGAACACCAAATACTCGTATGACACACTCGTAAAGCGACTGCAAGAACTGGCGTTCTTGAACAGCGGTGTTCGAATCAAAGTGCGGGATGATCGCAGCGATATAAGCGACGAGTTCTGCTACGAGCGCGGGATCCAAGAGTATGTCGAGCATTTGAATCGAGCCAGCGAAGTCGTACACAAAGACGTCATTTTGATCGAGGGCAAGAAAGATGACTTTGGATACTCGATCGCGTTGCAATACTCGGAAGAGTACACGGAGAATCTGCACTCCTACTGCAACAACATTAATACTCGCGAAGGTGGGACGCACGTATCCGGTTTCCGCGCCGCTCTCACTAGAACGCTCAATAACTACGGCAAGAAAGAGAACCTCTTCAAAGATCTCACGCCAACCGGTGACGATTTCCGCGAAGGCTTGACATGCGTCATCAGCGTGCGGGTTACCAATCCTCAATTTGAAGGACAAACAAAGACAAAGCTCGGCAATAGCGATGTCGAAGGGATCGTCAATTCGGTCGTTGGGGAGGCGTTAAACAAGTATTTGGAAGAGAATCCCAAGAACGCTAAGCTGCTTGCTCGCAAGGGGTTGCTAGCTGCTGAAGCTCGCGAGGCAGCCCGCAAGGCAAAGGATGCACTCCGCAAGCGAAAGGACGTGCTCGGCGGAGGGGGATTGCCTGGCAAACTTCGCGATTGCATCAGCAACAAAATGGAAGAGTGCGAACTCTACCTCGTCGAAGGTGATTCGGCAGGTGGTAGTGCTGAGGGTGGTCGTTTCCGCGACACCCAAGCCATTTTGCCACTGCGGGGTAAAATCATCAATGCTTACAAGAGTCGCGAAGACAAAGTGCTCGCGAACGAAGAAGTCATGAGCATGATTCAAGCGATTGGCAGCGGCATTGGGATCGACCAGGACATAGCTAAGCGTCGATACAATCGAATCATTATCATGACTGACGCCGACATCGATGGTTCACACATTCGAACGCTATTATTGTGTTTCTTTTATCGTCAAATGTATCAGTTGGTAGCTGGTGGTCACGTCTACCTAGCACAGCCACCTTTGTACCGCGTCGTGCGTGGTAAAAAGGAAAAGTACTACGTTCAATCAGAAGAGGAGATGAAGTCTCAGCTCCAAGAAAAGGGACTCACTCTGAGCCAGTTTATCGACGACCGCGGACGGAAATTCGAAGGGGACGAAATGCGAAAGCTTTGTACCACCCTGTCCGCCATGGAAGATGCCTTGCTCAATCTCGAACGTCGCGGAATTTCACTGCGAGTTCATGCGGAGAGAATGGAGCCGGAGTCAGGAAGATTGCCAGTGTTTCACTTGGATTTGGGGACCGAGGATCATTGGTTTGTGACCCGTGACAAACTCGATGAGTTCATGTCGCAGAGAAAAATACTAGTAGACGCTGCTCCCGTTGCAGGCCAATCACCAGCTGGGGATGAGGCCGCCGTGCCTACGCCAAACAGTAACGATCCAGCAAGCAAGGAAACGCTTGTTGCCCACGTGGCTGAACTCTTTGAGGTACGCACGATCAACACCGGCCTAAAAGAGCTAGCTGAGTACGGATTCTCCATTGAAGATCTCATACCGAAAGATCGTACGGGATCAACCGATTCGCGATTCAAAGTTCTCCGTGAGGAAAACGAAAGCGGAATCGAGGATTTGAGAGAACTACTACCGGCGATCCGCGAATCGGGTCGACGAGGGCTTTCCATTACTCGGTTTAAGGGGTTGGGTGAAATGAATGCCGAAGAGCTTCGTGACACCACTCTTAACCCTGAGTGCCGGACGATGGTAAAAGTGCAGCTATCTGACGCTGCAGCTGCCGACGAGATGTTTCGAGTCTTGATGGGGGACAAAGTGGAGCCCCGCCGCGAGTTTATTGAGAAACATGCGTTAGAAGTTCGCAACCTGGACGTGTAATCACGGTCTGTTTTGTGTTGACTCATTCGGGTTTGTAACGCTCGAATGAGCAGTAATCTATTGTCCGTGTCCCATCAAAAACTGAGCTATGTCTAGTCGAACCGCAAAGATAAGTCGCCAAACAGCAGAAACCTCGATCGAACTCGAATTGAACATCGATGGTTCCGGCCAGCACTCCATTCAAACTGGCGTCGGATTTCTCGATCACATGCTCGTTCTATTGGCCAAGCACTCGTTCATGGATTTGACGATCGATGCTAAGGGAGACTTGGAGGTCGACGCTCATCACACGACCGAGGACGTCGGTATTTGTTTGGGGCTCGCCATGAAACGGGCATTAGGGGAAAAAGTTGGCATACGACGTTACGGTCACATGGTGTTGCCTATGGAGGAGACTCTCGTGACCAGCGCGATAGACTTTAGCGGTCGGCCTTTCGTTGTTTTCCAAGCACCAATGCCATCGCAGAAGATCGGTGAATTTGACAGCGAACTCGTTGAGGATTTTTGGCAAGCGTTTGCGGCCAACGCAGGCTGCAATTTGCATATTCTCTTGCATTACGGACGCAATACGCACCACATTGCTGAAGGCATATTCAAGGCGACGGCGCGTTCGATTCGCATTGCGACTGAGATAGATCCGCGACAATCCGGAGTGCCCAGCTCCAAGGGTGTCTTGTAGAGCGGCAAATCACATCGGCGCAGCCGCTGGCTTAAGACTCCGGCGGGATTTCTCTGCCGTGCGGATCTCGCGAAGCATTTCCCGTTAATGCATCCAATTCGATCCGCATATTGGAATCGGTAACATGTTCCCATTTCTCAGCATGTGGGTGAACCTTGTTCTCTGCCAGGTTCATTTCGTTGGCAAGGAATTTTTCCCAGAGCCGGTGCGACCGCACGAGATTTTGGGCAGCTTTGCTACCTGCTTCTGTAAGTTGGCAGCAGCCCCCTTTAGCAATGATTAAAGAGTTCTTTTCTAGTTGTCGAATCGCTTTTCGAAGAGTCGAGGAAGGACGTTCTACCAAGGTCGACATTTCTGAAACCGGCATGGTGCATGATGCATTCTGTCCATCCGTTTTGCTCCTTTCTGTAGCTCGATAAAGCAGAGCGAGTAGGTCATCTTGCAACACTTGAAAGCTGATCTTGCGGGTTCGCAACCATTGCGCGAACACGCCTTGTTGAGGCCCAAACAAAACAGCCAGTGTAAAAAATAATCCACCCACCACAGCCATCATTGCAGAGGAACTCAAGGATTTAAGTCCGAACAATTTGGGTGCTGTGATTGCGGATAAGTGCCCGAAACCACTGAACAGGATCGATATCACGACGGCCAAAATCAAAATGACTTGAAGATTTCGGCTCAGCAAATAGGACGTCGCAGCAGGCACAATCAACATCGCAACAACGAGCACAGTCCCAACCGCCTCAAAAGCCGCAATACAGGTTACTGAGACCAAGGCCGCCAGAAGATAGTGAAAGATCGTGTCA
>Ga0315899_10005117_pt1 | contig 14168 bp, 10 predicted proteins | sample LakEriMetagenome_2_FD_203518 | JGI IMG/M metagenome (GOLD analysis project Ga0315899, IMG submission 203518) | Freshwater fungal communities from buoy surface, Lake Erie, Ohio, United States - Buoy 4 MA112 | ecosystem: Environmental > Aquatic > Freshwater > Lake | place: USA: Lake Erie, Ohio... | reverse complement strand
GACTCGCTCCGTCGCCGCGCCGAGCGCGCCGAGAGCGAAAGCACCGTCGATGATCTGACGCGCCTCTACAACCGAAGGGGATGGCAGTCGATCGCTTACGCCGAGGCTGGACGCATCCAGCGCTATGGTTCGTCAGCCGGCCTGATCATGATCGACCTCGATGAACTCAAGCGGACCAATGACGCCTACGGCCATCGCGCCGGCGATGCCCTGCTGCGCCACGCCGCGCAGGTCATCCGTTCCTCGTTCCGTGACTCCGACGTGATCGCTCGACTTGGCGGCGACGAGTTCGCCGTGCTCCTCATGGAGTCCGACGGGCCAGCCACCCGATGGGCCGCCTCGCGCGTAGAAGAATCACTTGCGATCGCCGGCATCCAGGCCAGCGTGGGCTGGGCTTTGCTTGATGGGTCTCGCGACATCGACGCCGCCCTGCACGATGCCGACGCTGCGATGTACGCGGCCAAGTGCGCCCGACGCCAGTTCATCCAGATTGCCGGACCCGAACGACCACGCTGCGCCTAGCTGCTCACTGACCGGATGACGCGTCGGAGCGCTGGCGTCGCTCATCCTGACCTCGTTCCGTTCCGGCCTGTCGATCAAGCACCTGGTGCAGCAGCCAAGGCCAGGCCGTGAACAGCGCAGCGCTGAAGCGAACGAGCGAGCTCGTCCATACCTCGGGCACGGGACGATGCATGCATCGCACCACGGCCGCCGCGACCCGCTCCGGCGACTGGACGAGGAAGGACGGTGCATGGTCCGGCACCTCGGCTGCCGAGCCGGCCACGCCCGAGCGACGATCGGATGCCACGAAGAACTCGGTCTTCGTCGTGATCGGATGCACGCTGCTCACGGCGATCCGGTGCGATTGCAACTCCGCACGCAGCGCCGCGCAGGCCATCGACTGGGAAGCCTTGGTCGCGCAGTAGGCGCCGTGGTATGCAAGCGGGAACTTGCCGATGCAACTCGACGACATGATCAAGTGCCCGGGTTGCTCAGCCGCGATCCACTGTCGCGCCGCAGCACGACAGAGAGCGAGCGCCGCGAAGAAGTTCACCTCGAACATCGTCCGCAGATCGGACTCGGCCATGTCAAGCAGGCCCGCGCGCGTGCCGTAGCCGGCATTGGCGAAGACCACATCGACACGGCCGAAGCGATCCATCCCCCGAGCCAGGATCTCTTCCGAAGCACCGGCGGCTGCAACGTCAACGGCGACGATCTGCGCCGATGCCCCAACCGAAGCACAGGCCGAGGCCACGTCCCGGAGTCGATCCTCTCGACGTGCGACGAGCACCAGCTGCATCCCCGCCGCCGCGCAAGCCCGCGCCGTGGCAGCACCGATGCCTGAACTCGCCCCGGTCACGACCACCACACGCTCTGCCAATGGACGCATTTGGGCGAATGTATTGGACGCAAACACGGATGAAACGGCTGATTATGTTGGTTATAGGACTTACTCGTCCCTGCTCCCCGAAACATCTCGAACCCAAGTCCAGATCTCGTCTTGGCTTCTGTCTGGGCGGCGCAATTGCCGAGAACTGCGAGTTTTTCGCAAACTTTTTCGCCCCTTCGCTGTCGTCGATGCCATCTTTCGTCGACGTGTCCCATCACGCCAACGGACAGCGTGGTGGGAAAGCGTGTTCCCGCACGATGGAAGTCCGAACCCCGTGATCTGAAGGAGATCTGAAACCATGAATCGCCTGTGTCTCTTCGGCAGCCTCACCGCTGCACTGTGTGCCGCGAGCACGGCCCTTGCCCAGGATGAGTGCGCCAGCGCTCCCACCCTGGTCTCCGGCGTTGCCTCGGCGTTCAACACCTCCACCGCCACCGCCAGCCCCGAAGCCGTGAGCGGCGCCCTGTGCGCCGGCACGTACCTGAACTGGGTCGCCACGCAGCAGGACGTCTGGTTCAAGTGGGTCGCCCCCGCGCAGAACGGCACGATCGACGTCAGCACCTGCGATGCCGCGTCGTATGACACGTCCATCGTGCTGTACGAGGGTTCGTGCGGTTCGCTCGTCGAAGTCGCCTGCAACGGTGACTCGGCTGGCGGCAACACCACCTGCCAGCAGTACTACTCCGAGATCCTCGGCTACTCGATCACCCCCGGCTCGACGTACTACGTCCGCATCGGTGGGTATGACGGCGCCGTCGGCAGCGGCAACCTGACCCTGAACTTCACGCAGGGCGCCGCGAACTGCGGCAGCGCCGGCGCATGCAACGTGGTCCACGCGACCCCGGGCTGCGACGACACCACCTGCTGCAACATTGTCTGCAACCTCTTCCCGTCGTGCTGCGACACCGGCTGGGACCAGTCGTGCGTCGACATCGCGATCCCCGAGTGCGGCTTCTACTCGTGCACCCCGGTTGGCCCGGCCAACAACTGCGCGACGAACCCGACCAACGTCCCCGGTGACGGCGCCTACGCGTTCAACACCACCGGTGCGACGATGGACGGCCCGAACCACGCCGGTGATACCTGCGCTTCCGGCACCGACACGTTCTTCAACGACGTGTGGTGGAAGTTCGTGGCTCCGGCCAACGGCGTGGTGTCGATCTCGACCTGCGGCGCTGTCGGCTACGACAACAAGCTCGCGGTCTACAACCTCGGCGCCAACCCCGTCGGCTTCGACTACAACGACCTCGCGTCGGTGCTCGTCGGTTGCAATGACGACGGCAGCGCCTCGTGCTTCCTGACCGACGGCGTCACTGCGTACGCGTCGGCGATGACCGCCACGGTCATCCAGGGCAACACGTACCTGGTCCGCATGGGTTCGTACGTCGACGGTGAAACCGGCGCAGGCACGATCACGATCGACCTGCCGTCGGCCTGCACCCTCGACGTGAACAACAAGACCGAAGGCGAAGCCTGCGGTTCGAACTCCAACGGTGGCTGCAATGACCTCGCCGGCGGCGCGCCGACCGAGTTCATCGCCATTGGTGACACCTTCAAGGGCACGTTCAGCACGGGCATCGATCCCGCCACCGGTGGCGTGACGCGTGACACCGACTGGTACCGCCTCAACCTGACCAGCGACCAGACCGTCACGGTCAACCTGCGCAGCGAGACCTTCTCGGCTGCCCTGCTGCTCGGCGGCGAGTGCGGCAACACCATCACGCTGGCCACGTCGGCAGCGGGTTGCCCCGAGTCCTTCACCACCTGCGTGAAGGCTGGCGCGTACTACCTCATCGTCGTCCCCGACTTCGATGATGGCTCGCTGGTGTGCGGCCAAGGCAGCCGGAACGAGTACTCGCTCAAGGTCACCGGTGCGCCGGCGTCCTGCCCGAGCACGCTCGACACCAGCTGCTCGGCCCCCGGCCCGGACAGCCGTCAGCTCTCGGTGAGCGCGGTTCCGACCGGCAACTTCGTGCAGGGTTGCTCGACCGCCTGCGGCAACGGCACCGGCGGCAGCACCGACAACTCGTTCGCCACGGTCATCACCGGTGCGAACCTGCTGAAGGAAATCAGCTGCTTCAACTTCGGTGTCGCTGCCCTCCGTTCGACCACCCCCACCGGTGGCACCTGCGGCTACGGCGCGACGGACCTGCTCATCCCGGTGGTGCTCTCGGTCTACCGCGACACCAACGGCGGCACGCCGACCAACTTCATCAGCTCTGGCGCGGCCAACGGCGACCTCGAACTGATCCAGGCGTACAACGTCCTGGTTCCGTCGGGCGTCTACATGGCCAACTTCGAGCCTGATGAGCCGCTCTGCGTCGAGAACGAGACCAACCTCGTCTTCGTCATGGACACCCCGAACCTCTTCAACGGCACCGTCCAGGGCGTTCCCTCGGGCGCGGGCTACCGTTGCGGTATCGGTGTGGCAGCGGGCGCGTTCCCGTCCAACACCTTCCTGCGCTACACCCTGTGCACGGGCACCGCGCAGAACATCTTCCAGCCGGTCGGGGCGAACGCCTACGAGTGGCCGGTGGTGGTGAACGGTGCGGCGGCGGCGTGCTCGGGCGGCAACTGCCCCGGCGACTTCAACGCCGACGGCGTGCGTGACGGTGCCGACCTTGGCGCCCTCCTCGCAGGCTGGGGCACGGCTGGTGGCGACGTCAACGATGACGGCGTGACCGACGGTGCTGACCTCGGCGCCCTGCTCGCGGTCTTCGGTACGGCCTGCCCGTAATCCGAAGCCAGTCTCCTGAGATCACTTCCCCCCCGGCCCTGTGCCGGGGGGGATTTGTTTTTGGGCTGCACATGCAGCCTGCAATGGAACTCCATCCGCCGACCGTCATACTGATGACGTGTCCGCGCTCACCACGATCGCCTGCCTGATGGTTGCCGACATCCCGTTCGGCCCCAACAGCGGTTCGGTGCTGCCTGCCGCGCACGCTCCCAACCAGGTGGTACTCGCGGAGCTCGATGGCGACGGTGTGCTCGATGCGATCGTGCCGGGCCGCAACACCGATCGGCTGATCCGATGGGCGCTCGGCACCGGCGGTGCGCCCTCGTTCGGTCCGTGGCGCGAGCTTGAACTTCCAGCCCAAGCCGACTGGGCGGTGGTGGAGCCCGGCGCCGCGGCGACGCCCGACATCCTGCTGGCGCTGCGTGCCTACCAAGGCACCGTGCTGCGCTTGGACAACCTCGGGCAGGGCCAGCTCGGCGTCGGCCCGACATGGCTCCAGGAGCGCGAGCCGCGCACGATGGATCTGGCCGATCTGACCGGCGATGGGCTCGCCGATCTCATCGTGGCGAATGCGTCAGGTCCAACGCTGCGCATCGATCGGGCCGACGGGCTTGGGGGCTTCGTTCCCCATCAGCGCCTGCGCAACGATGATTGGTTCGGCGGCACGGGCTCGCTGCAGCAGGTCCGCGCGAGTGATGTCGACGGCGATGGGTGGCGCGACGTGGTGGCGTCCTCGATCTCGACCGGATCGCTGCTGACGTGGCGCAACCGCGGCGGCGTGCTCGCCAACTGGCCGGTGCACACGCCCGTCCAGCCGCTCATCGCCGACCAGCCGGCATTGACCACGTTCGCGCTCGCCGACATGGATGACGACGGTGACGACGACGTCGTTGCGCAGTTGCTCTCGGTCGACGTGAACCAGCCGCTTGTCATCTGCTGGAACGACGGCGGCAGTTTCACGCGGCAGGATTCGTTCGCCGGTCCAGACACCGGCTACGGCTGGACCTGCGCCGTGGCCGACCTCGACCGCGATGGCGACCTCGATGTCGTGACGGGCGTGGCGATCATCAATGGCGGCCTGTACCTGATGGAGAATGTCGGCACGGCATCGCGACCGGCGTTCGGGGAACCCGTGCTCAAGCGCCCCAGCCCATTCGTGCGTCACATCGAACTGGTCGACACCGATGGTGATTGCGACCTCGACATCGCGGCAGCCGACATCAGCAGCAACGCGATCATCAGGCTGCCGAACCTGACCGGCTGCGCGTTCGGCCAGTCGCTGGTCGGTCAGGCGCAGCGCACGGAGCCCGTGCTGCCCAGCAGCATGGCGGCTGAGCGGTCCGCACCGAGCCGCCTAGGTGCCCCACTGACGGCCCGATCAGCGCGGTCGACTGCGCGCGAGCAAGCGCTTGCGCTGGCCGCCTGGGGCGCGCCGCCGAGCCGCCCGAGCGCTCAAGGCTCGCTCGCCGGCGGGACCTGCGGCCCGGGCGATGGCTCGGCCGGCCGCTGCGACGAGCCGCACCCGACGCCCGGGTGCTTCACGACCGAGTGCTGCGAAGCCGTGTGCCTGATCGTGCCGGACTGTTGCGTGCTGGCGTGGGATCAGGCGTGCGTGGATGTGGCGGAGACCGAGTGCGATGGCCTGTACTGCCCTGCTCCTGGGTCGTGCAGCACCGCACACGACACCGGCGGCTGCGACGACGAAGCCTGCTGCGCGCGATCCGTTCGGTTGGATGGCTGGTGCGGCGCCGCGCTCTGGGACCAGAGCTGCGTGAGCGATGCTGCGTGGTGGTGCCCCTTCACGCCCTGCGAACTCGAGGGCCCACCGGGCGCACGCCCCGAGGGCGAAGCGTGCTTCGACCGCATCAACGATGGATGCACGCTGCAGGAGCCAGCCTTCGATGCGCTTTCCTGCGGCGAGCGTGTGGCGGGCAGGTGCACCACCGGAGCGCCGCGCGACACCGATTGGTACGCACTGCCCGCCGGCGGCCACACGATCGGCCTGCGCGCCGAGTTCCCCGCGAGCCTGACGATCGTGCGCGGCAGTTGCGTGACCACGCTCGAGCAGCTCGAGTGGCACGCCATCGGTCCCTGCGATCCGCTGCTCACGACCGTGTGCGTGCCTGCAGGCGAATCCTGGTACGCGATCGTGAGCTTGGGCAGCCGGGAAGGCCCGATTCAGTCGGGCCAGCCCTGTACCGATCCTGATCCAGACAATCCACCCGATCCCGATGATCCGCCGATCATCCCCGGCGCATTCGGCACCCGCTACGAGGTCTCGCTCTCGTGCGGAGCGTGCACGCCTTCGCCGGACCTGAACGGCGATGGCGTCGTGAACGGTGCTGATCTTGGACTGCTGCTCTCGGCGTGGGGATCGACAGGCGCGGGCATCGTTGGCGATCTCAACGCCGATGGCGTGGTGGACGGCGCGGACCTCGGTGCACTCATCAGCGCGTGGGGCTGAGCTCGGATCACGCTGCCGCCGGGCTCAGGGCAGGCTCATGACTCACGCCAGCGCTGCATCACCGTTCCGAAGTCCGCAGCGATGTGATCCGCACGCGCCACGACCGGCGCGCGCGCGACGGTCTCGGTCAGGGCGATGAACGCATCGGCGGCGCCCTCGTCGCGGATCTCCCAGTCTGTGATGCCATCCCCCACCGCGATCACGCGGCCTGCCAACCCAAGCGCACGGACAGCGCGTGGCTTGCTTCGGGGCGAGGCGAGCATGCTCGACGGATCCAGTCCAAGCGAGCGACCATCCGCTGACCAGAGCAGGCGATTCGCGCACACGTGCGATCGGTGGATCCCAAGCGCTTCGACGACCGGATCGATCCATTCATGGAACCCGCTCGTGACGACCCACACGCGGCCAGCGCCCTGGCGCAGTTCCTGCTCGTGCGCACGAAGCGATGGACTCACGGCTTCGTGCAGGCGCGCGATGAGCCGGCCCACCATCGCCCGATCGAACCGCAGCAGCGCCAGCCGCTGCGACAGGCTCTGGTCGATCGGCAGCGAACCATCCATGCCGGCATCGGTGATCGAGCGGATGCGTGCGAGCACCTCATCACGATCGCTGCGGCCCTCAAGCGCGATCGCCGCGAGCTCGTCGAGCGATTCGAGCGTGACGATCGTGCTGTCGAAGTCCAGGACGAGGTGGGCGGGCATGGCCAGGTTCACGCGACGCGTGGTGGTGGCAAGCCGCCCGTCATGACCGGGGCAGGTGCAGCGGCCAGGCCCATCAGGCCCAGGGGTTGCGTGACGACCGGCGCCCCGCACTCGGGACAGGTGGTCGCACCGACCGAACCGGCCAGGTCGTAGGAGCACGCAAAGCACTGGCGCTGCGAGAGCACGATGCTGAAGCCAAGTCCACATCGAGCACACGGGTGCATCTGCCCGTCCACGGCGATCCGCTGCCGATGCTTTCAGCGTGGGCAGTCGCACTGGACATCCTTGAGGTCACTCAAGCTCGTGGCCTTGATCGCACGAGCCATGCGGTCGAGGACCGCGGAGATGGCTCCACCGCTGACGATCATGGGGATCATCGCCACGAGGACTCGCTCCGCCAGATCACCGCGCCAACCCACTGCGATGTAGGTGAACAGAAGTGCACCCTCCATCAACACCAGGCCCACCGTCGCCAGGTGCAGCGCGTGCGCCCAGCGGCCGCCGCGCGCGTGACGGAAGACACGGCCCATGCCGATCGCCAGCGCGAAGGTCGCCACGAGCACCGCAACCGCCCCCTGGCGCTCCATGGAGGTTCGATCGGGCTCATCCAAGGTCCACGGCTGCTGCAGGCCATTCGCGATGCCCAGCCAGATCACGAGCGCGATGCCGAGCAGCGACAGCCCCGCGACCTGCCACGCCGTCGCGCCGCGCTCACGCGGGTCGCCGAAGCAGACCATGAAGGCGATCGGCGAAGCGATCATGAACTGCCAGCCGCGCAGGCCGAAGTCCGCGATCACCGGGGCCACGCTCCAGGCCGCCGCAAACCACGCCAGCAGTGCTGCCATCTGCAGGCCGAACGCAACCCACGCACCGCGCACGGCCAGCGGGAAAGCCAACGCCCTCATCGAGAACGCTCCTGCGACGGTCGCGCCAAGGCACGCCGCACCAGAGCCCATGCACCCTTCGAAGACCGTCCCGATCGGCAGCCAGACTGCAGCACAGAACCAAGCGGCCGATGCTCCGCTGCCGATCACGGTGGTGAGCACGACCGGCGTGATGCCTGCATCGCCGCCACGCGTCGCGACCGACCAGATCCCGCTCATCACCGTGAGGATCATGGCCGTGCCGGCGAGTTGCCATGCTTCGGTGCTATCGACGAAGAGTCCCAGCAGCGTCCCACCCAGCGAGGCGACGAGCGACAGGGACAGCACCGCAAGGGTCAGCGTGCGGAAGTTCACGCCGAGGATCGTAAGGCTGGCATCGCAGGTGTGGAACACGCCGCGCGCTGGATCGCCCAGATCAACCGGATGGCTGCGAGCGATTCAATGCCGCACGGACACAACCCGGGGCGCCTGACCACGATTCGCCAAAGCCGCCGACCGGAATCGAACCGGCAACCTCCAGATTACAAATCAGGTGCTCTGCCAGTTGAGCTACGGCGGCGGAGGTCCGTCGGAGTCTAACGAGCGCCGGCGCGATGCCGCTTGATCGCAATCGCCAGCAGGCTGACATCGGCGGGATTGATGCCGGCCAGGCGACCCGCCTGCCCCAAGGTGGCCGGGCGGAACTTGCGGAGCACCTCGATGGCCTCGCCGCGCAGGCCCGTCACCACCGCAGGATCCAGGTCCATCGGCACGCTCACGCGCTCGTGATCCTGCGCACGCCGGATGTCGCTGTGCATGCGCGTGATGTACCCCTCGTAGCGCACCTCGGTCATGGCCTTGGCTGCCAGTGCCGCATCATCGATGCCCAGTGCGAGCGCGAACGCCTCGTCGGTGGTTGCTGGATCGAGCGCGATGGGCCGCAGGGCACGGCCGGATGCCGTCTTCGGATCGAGTCGTGCGCGCAGTGCCGACAGCGCAGCCTGCGAGGTCTCGAAGGCCCTCCACTGCCCATCAGCGATCAGACCCCAGGACCTGGCATCGCGCGTGAGCCGGTCGGCAGCGTTGTCGGCGCGCAGCAGCAAGCGATGCTCAGCGCGGCTCGTGAACATGCGGTACGGCTCGCGCGGCACCTTCGTCACCAAGTCATCCATCATCACGCCGATGTAGGCCTGCTCGCGACCAAGCCTGACGGCATCATCACCCCGGACCCGTCGTGCCGCGTTGAGGCCCGCCAGCAAGCCCTGCGCGCCCGCTTCCTCGTAGCCGCTGGTGCCGTTGATCTGGCCCGCCAGGAACAGGCCGCGCACGAGCTTGGTCTCGCCGGTGGCATCGATCTGGTGCGGCCAGACCATGTCGTACTCGACGGCGTAGCCGAACTTCAGGATCGTGGCCCGCTCGCAGCCAGCCAAGCCGCGCACGATCCGCTCCTGCACTTCGGCGGGCAGGCTCGTGCTCAGGCCGTTGCAGTAGACCTCGTCCGTGTGCAGGCTTTCGGGCTCGAGGAAGACATGATGGCTGTCGCGATCGGCGAATCGCACGACCTTGTCCTCGAGGCTCGGGCAGTAGCGAGGCCCGCACTCCGCCTCGACCTCGCCCGCATACATGGGCGCCAGGTGCAGGTTGTCGCGGATGAGCTGGTGCATCCACGGCGTGGTCTGGGTGGCACGGCACTCCACTTGCCGGAGCGCGGGGAATCCCGCCCGGTCGGTGGTCTCGCTGAAGGGCTCGGGGCGGACATCACCCAGCTGCGCAGGCAGCGATTCCCAATCGATCGACCCGCGTGCCAGGCGCGGCGGCGTTCCGGTCTTGAGTCGGCCGAGCTCGAAGCCGAGCGCTCGCAGCGTGGCGCTCACAGGCACCGCCGCACCCTCGCCGATGCGACCGCCGACGACCTTCTCCTGGCCCGTGTGCATGAGGGCGCGCATGAAGGTGCCGGTCGTGAGCACGCACGCGCTGCAGCGGATCGTGGTCGGGCCATCCACGCGCGGGCTGCGCCGGGCACCAGCACCATACGGCGCGCTCGCGAGCCGATCGCCGACGGCGTTGCGTGCGATCGCCGCCTGATCCGCGGTGACCAGGCACGCCCCCGGTGCAAGGACCGAACCCGTCACCACGCCCGAAGCCACGTCGAACGCATCGACCGTGCCCTCGATGACGGTGATCTCGGGATCGCATGCCACCAGCCGCTGCACCTCGGCGGCGTAGGCATGCTTGTCGCACTGCGCACGGGGACCGCGAACGGCTGCACCCTTGGACGTGTTCAGCATCTTGAACATGATGCCGGTGGCATCCGTCGCACGGCCCATGAGCCCACCGAGCGCGTCGATCTCACGCACCATCTGGCCCTTGGCGAGTCCGCCGATCGCCGGATTGCAGCTCATCGCACCGATACGCGAGGCATCCATCGTGACCAGCGCCACGCGCCCTCCACCACCGGCGCGAAGCACCATCGCCGCAGCATGCGCGGCCTCGGTGCCCGCATGGCCGCCTCCGATCACGACGACATCGAACGCCAGGTCCACGTCGCAAGGATAGTCCGCGCGTCATGTGCTTCATGCACGGCTAGGATCACGGGCCATGTTCCAGTCCATTGCTGTCCGCCAGGTCCGCTCCCCGCTCCAGGTCGCCTTCGTCTTCAGCGATGATCGCACCCCACCGTCCAAGGCGCCCGCGGTCGCGGCAAGCGTGAGCGCGGCGTTCGCGAGTCCGGGGTTCCGTGCCGATGCCGGCGAGTGCCTGCTGGTGGGCCATGCGAGCCTGGTCGTCGGCCTTGGCACCAAGAAGGACCTGAGCGCATCGGGCGTGCGCACGATCGGCGCCAAGCTCGCCAAGTGGCTCGACCGCGCTGCGCCGGCCGCGATCGAACTTCAGGCCCCCGTCCAGCTGCAGGCGCATGCCTCGTCGCTCGCCGAAGGCATCGCGATCGCACAGTGGCGGTTCGATGAGCTCGATGGCCGTGCGACGCGCAAGGAACCACGCCGCGCCGCTCTGGCCATCTGGACCGATGCCGCCAAGACCCGCGAGTCGATCGAGCGCGGCCTGGTCGTGGCCGATGCGGTCAACGCAGCACGCCGTTTCGGCGCCACGCCTCCCAACATCTGCAACCCCCAATGGGTCGATGCCCAGGCTCGTGCGCTCGCCCGCAAGGCCGGCCTCAAGCACAGCGTGATCGACTTCCGCCAAGCCCAGAAGCTCGGCATGGGTGGACTCGTGAACGTCGGCAAGGGCTCGGCCGCCAAGCCCTGCATCACGGTGCTGGAGCATGCGCCCCGCCGCCTCTCGGGCCGCGCACGAGGCAAGCACCTGGTGCTCATCGGCAAGACCCTGACCTACGACACCGGCGGCTACAGCCTCAAGGTCAACAACGGCATGAAGGGCATGAAGTACGACAAGATGGGCGGCGCCGCCGTGCTGGGCGCGATGCAGGCCATCGCGGCGCTCGACCTGCCGGTGCGCGTGACGGCGGTGCTGGGTGCCGCCGAGAACATGGTCAACGGCGAGTCCTACCGCCCCGACGACATCATCACCATGCACAACGGCGTGACCGTCGAGGTCACCAACACCGATGCCGAGGGGCGTCTCGTGCTCGCTGATGCCATGAGCTGGGCGTGCCGATCGCTCAAGCCAACGCACCTCATCGATCTGGCCACGCTCACCGGGGGCGTGGTCACGGCGCTCGGGCACTTCAGCGCGGGCCTTTTCTGCAACGATCCATCGCTGCGTGCCGGGCTCGAGCAGAGTGCCGCCGCGACAGGCGAGAAGGTCTGGGCCCTGCCGCTCTGGCCGGAGCACCGCGACTACATGCGTGGCCAACACGCCGACCTCATCAACAGCAATCCCTCGCGGATGGCACACCCGATCCAAGGCGCTGCGTTCCTGTCGTTCTTCGTGGACGATGCACTGCCTTGGGCGCACCTGGACATCGCAGGCGTTGCCAACAGCGAGTCGGCCACGGACCTCTGCGCGGCCGGACCCACGGGATGGGGCGTGCGCCTGCTGGTCGACTGGGTCCGTGGACAGGGCTGAACGCAGGCGGGGCCTGCGGGCTTCCACCGATCGGGCGCTTGATGTTCAGGCGTCCGGCTTCAGGTGGCTCATCAATTCGAGCACCTGCTGGGCCAGCGCGGGCGTACCGCAGTAGACCGTGAGTTCACCGGGCGGAAGCACTTCCATCACCAGCGAAGTGCCCGTGGTGGCGATGCCGATGCCATGAGCCTGCTCCGATCCTGATTCAAGCACGCACTGCACCAGTGCGCGGAGCACGTGATGGTCACCCTGCTCGAAGACGATCGGGTCGCGACGGTTCAGCTCAACGCTCGCGCTGCCATCGATCGCCGCCCACTGCTCGTGCTTGGCCATCGGTTCGCTGACGGCATCGAAGACCTGCTTCCACTTCCCCACCGGGAAGACGAGCACCTCCTGCAGGTGCAGCTTGTGCGCGATCGCCTCGACGAACTCGGCCATGCGCGCGCGCGACATGCGCTTGATGTCGGGAGGCAGGCTTGCCGCCCGCGGGTGATCCTTGGCCGCAATGTCGATGACCGGCGCACCTTCCTCGAGCGCCACTCGGAATGCGACGGGTCCATCCCCGGCCTCGATGACGCCACGGGGTGCGAGCTGTTTCCACGCCAGGTCGAATTCGACGAAGTCCACGCGGTGGTTCCCTTCTGGGCCCGTGCAGTCTAGAGGGCGGCTGCAGCGCCGTCGACGCGGGACTACATTCATCCGCGTGAAGACGATCCTGTTCGTGTGCACCGGCAACACCTGCCGCTCGCCCATGGCCGAGGCCATCGCGCGGCATGCCTCGGAACAGGGCCGCCTCCCGAGCGGGGCGGCGCTCTTCGTCGGGAGCGCGGGGGTGGGCGCCTGGGACGGCCAACCGCCGAGCCCCGAAGCCGTGCGCGCCCTGCGCAACATGGGCATCGACCATGCCGGTCGCAGCAAGCCCCTGAGCCGCGAGATGATCGAGAAGGCCGACCTGATCCTCTGCATGACCCGCCATCACGTCGAGGCAGCACGTCGATTGGTGGCTGATCGGCCTGCGCTCAAGGACCGGATCCAACTGCTTGACCCCGCCGGCGACGTGGCCGACCCGATCGGTATGGGCCAGGAGGCGTACGACGACCTGGCACGCCACTTCGCCGAGTTGATCCCCAGCCGGATCTCTGCCATGCTCCCGTCATGAGGATCTCGCTCGGATCGGACCATCGCGGCGTCTCGCTCGTCCAGTCCTTCGTCGCGCAGCTGCGCGGCGCGGGGCATGACCCCGTGGTGCTTGGCGAGTGCAGTGGCGCACCCTGCGACTACCCGGACATCGCTTGGCTGGTGGCCAACTCGGTGGCTCGCGGCGAAGCCGACCGCGGCATCCTGGTGTGCGGCACCGGCATCGGCATGTGCATTGCCGCGAACAAGGTCGACGGGATTCGAGCAGCCCTTGCGAGCGATGAACTCTCTGCGCAGCTCTCCCGGAGCCACAACGACGCCAACGTGCTCTGCCTGTCAGCCGACCTGATCGGGCCGATCCTGGCCAAGCGCATCGTCGATGTGTGGATGTCCACGTCGTTCGAGGGCGGCCGTCATGAGCGCCGGCTGTCCAAGATCACGCGCATCGAGCACGGCGAGAATCCCTCGGCCTGATCAGGCCTGATCAGGCCTGCACAGGCTCAGGCTCGTGGACCACGGGCTTGATCCAGGTGCCCTGCGCGTCGTGGCGCGCATCGCACGCGCCGCACCGCATCTCGCCGGCGCCGACCACGACAGAGGAGAGCGCAGCAGCACCGCACTCGGGGCAGAGTCCCTTGCCCAGTCGAGCGCGGTTCCATCGACGCTCGACGGTCCGCAGCACGAATCCAAGTGCGTTGAAGAAGAGCAGGCCAAAGATCGAAATGAAGAGCAGCGCCAACGTGGCCGGCGGGAAGATGAAGACGAACAGGAAGGCAATCCCGAAGGCCGCGAGGTAAATCCCGAAGACGGCGTAGCCGTAGGCGCGATT
>Ga0315899_10005116_pt1 | contig 14169 bp, 7 predicted proteins | sample LakEriMetagenome_2_FD_203518 | JGI IMG/M metagenome (GOLD analysis project Ga0315899, IMG submission 203518) | Freshwater fungal communities from buoy surface, Lake Erie, Ohio, United States - Buoy 4 MA112 | ecosystem: Environmental > Aquatic > Freshwater > Lake | place: USA: Lake Erie, Ohio... | reverse complement strand
AGGCTTACTGAGAATCGAGCCAGAACCAATCGCTTGTGCGGCGAGTCGAACCCAAGCCTCAAGCGAAGAATCTCGACTTTGGCGGCAGTTTCTCCAACAGCGGACAAAGTATTACCAGCATTATTCTCGGCACCTACAGGAACCGATCCTTGGTCGGAGGGAGTTGGTGGTGACACACTGGCCGGTGGGTTCTTTGACGTCGCAATTCCGCCTGCAATCTTGATAGCGTGCGGCATGTTGACCGAGCCGCCCACAGCCCAACCACTCTTTGGATCGGAATCGATCGCGTTGGAGGCTGGAAATCCACTTTGCGAATAGTCGGAACTCGCGATACGTGGGGTCCAATTGCTTTGCGTTTGCATCGCCCAGCGATTCTCCGCGGCTGCTTTCGTCAATGTTGTTTGCCAAACTTCATTGCGGTTGGCGTCGAGCAGCGCGATCTTGGCACCCGACAATCGATCGAGCAGGTTACTATCCGTCCGATTCCATACCGCAATTGAATCGACAACTTTCATCTCACCCAAATCGAGTTCCCACCACGGGGCTTCGCTGATCGCCGTATGAGTCGTGGAATTATCCGCCCAGTTTCCTGACGTGTTGCCATCGATGGCGCGAAGAGCCGCCCCGCCGAGTATCTCGGAACTTTGGGTAGGTTTGCCATGGGGAGCCACGTTTTCCGTTCCCGAGAAAACCTGAACCTCCGCCAAGGAAAGGATCCGATCTTTGCCCGGCAAATCGATGCGAATGAACTGACCGCTAGTTTTCGCCGCATTGGGATCAAAAAGGCTTGCCGAAACATGGGTCAGAACAAAATTCCCATCACCCTTCCCGGCACCTTGATTGGGCAAGGTCGCATCGGGCCTTGATTCGATCCGGATCCCCGTTAGGTTTTCCGCCGTAATCCCGTTTGGCAATGGGATATCAAGGGTGAGTGTGTCGTTTTCCGACTTGGAATCGACCTGTATGAGGCCTTGCTCCTGGATGGTTCCAGGATCCCCCGATTTCGTTTGGATCGAAGTAGGCGTCACCGCCAACCAATCCAAGGGCCGCTTGTACTTTTCCTCCCACTCCCTTTGCTCCGCTATCAACCCTGGATCCGCGAGATCGATCTGCTTCTCAATCCTCTCCAGATCGCGTTGAAGTTCCTCGCGTCGATTGCGTTGCTCGGGAGAAAACCAAGCATAGGTGGGCGACTCATCTCCACGGTCGGCATCTTCGCTTTGATTCAAAACTGCAAAGACCTGGAAATACTCTTTTTGAGAAATCGGATCGTATTTGTGACTATGGCATTGGGCACATGCCATTGTCACGCCCATCCAAACCGCCATCGTAGTATTGACTCGATCCACGATTGCAACATTTCGAAACTCTTCGTCGTTCGTTCCACCTTCGTTATTGGTCAGCGTGTTTCGATGGAAGGCGGTAGCTACCAGTTGGTCGGGAGTGGGATTGGGCAACAGATCCCCGGCCAATTGTTCGATCGTAAATTGATCGAATGGCATGTTGCTATTGAATGCGCGAACAACCCAATCTCGATAGGCCCAGATGGTTCTAGGTGGGTCATCCGCATAGCCCGCGGAATCGGCGTAACGGGCCATATCCAGCCAACGCCTACCCCAATGCTCTCCATACGCCGGTGATGCGAGCAATCGATCGACCAATTCTTCGTAAGCGTGCGGGGAGGGATTGTTCACAAAAGCCATCTGCTCATCGAGCGTCGGAGGCAATCCAGTTAAATCCAAGGTGACTCGTCGCAGCAGCGTAGCCTTATTCGCGCGCGGAGCCGGCTCCCAACCTTTTTCCGCCAATTTGCGCAAAACCAATCGATCGATGACGGATCCGTGCCATTCGGGAAATCGGGACTCCCAATCGGAAACCTGGGCCTCAACCGCGGGCAACCTGGGTGTTTCGTACGACCAGTGCTTTGCGTAGGCCGCGCCTGAAGCAATCCATCGTTGGAGCAACTCCGTCTCGCGAGCGGTTAGCCGCTCGCCGAAGTGTGGCGGAGGCATTCGTACTTCATCGTCTTGGGACGAAACTCGACGCAACAATTCCGACTCATTAACATCCCCTGGAACAATCGCAGGTCGCCCCGAATCGGCCTTGGAAATGGCGCTGTCGAAACTGTCCAAACGCAATCCAGCCTCGACGGTATTTTCGTCCGGACCGTGGCACGCGAAACAACGATTCGACAGGATAGGACGAATCTCGGTCTGAAAATCAACCTTGCCCTGCACTTGGTTCGCTTGCCACGCGCCGACGGTGCTGGCGTTGAGCAGAATCCAAACAATCGGCAGCATTCTTTGCATTACCACAGATTGCAATCGCTGTATCACCACAGATCTTGGCAGGAATCGAGATTTCATAGGTGGGGCAGGAGGGGGGATGAATTCGGGAGCGGGTCATCACGCCCTAACATTATAGCTCATGCACACGAACTCCACACAAAGGGAATTCAGTCTCGTTTTACCAACGATTTTATTTCCGCACTCCCAATGCATACCCTTTCGGCAATGCGACGAATCCACTTTGCCACTTTGCCACTTTGCCACTTTGCCACTTTGCAACCGTGCAACCGTGCAACCGTGCAACCGTGCAACCGTTCCACCGTGCAACCGTTCCACCGTGCCAGCTTGACCCATTTATCCATCGACCATCACGGTATCCTCATGCTCGTACGAGGGGGAACACGCGCACAGAAAAACCAATGGCTGTGCCCCTGGGTTTTCGATCCAGTGAATGGTTCCAGGAGGGATAGCTATCGCATCCCCTGGACCAACTTCCCTCGATTCATCTCCTAGGTGCATCATTCCAATCCCCGACAGGACATAATAAATTTCTTCTGTCTTCGGGTGAAAGTGAGCCGCTGTTCGAATTCCAGGTCCGACAATGGCCTCGGCCAAACTCTGGTTGCGTATCGACGAATTGCGATGCGCGAGCAGTTCGCGAATCACCGATCCGTCCTTGGTGACAAATGCAGTACAATCATCCCGTTGAATCACTTCCATTTTTTTAGCCTTCGTCTATGACCAATCGCCGAACTCGAATTTTGCTCTGCTCCTCAAGCATGGAAGCAGGGGGTAGTGAACGGCAATTGTTGTATCTGTTGCAGGGTTTGGACAGAGCGCGATTCGAGCCGATGCTCTATTTGGTTTACCGCACGGGCTCGCTTTTGACGGAAGTCCCCTCCGATGTGCGAGTGATTTCTTTTTGGGACAACCACCGCCCGCCGAAATGGAATTGGCCCGGGCGGATCCATGCCATGCAAATTGCCCATCTCGCAAACATTCTCACCCGTGAGAAGATGGATGTTGTGTATGACCGATTATTCCACATGACGCTCATCGCAGGTCCTGCCACGCACCGCGCACGCATCCCTCGCATTTCGACCATTGTTTCACCTCCCCAATTCGACCTTGAAAGAAGTGAAAAAAGATGGCGATGGTGGAAGCGTCGGGCTCTGGCGAAGGCTTATTCGACGGCTACCAAACTCCTGACCGTATCCGCCGGAACAGCCGATGCTGCATCGGAGTATTACGCGATTCCTAGAGAGCAATTCGAAGTCGTCCCCAGCCCCATCGACAACCATCGTATCAGCCGACTCGCTACAGAACCTATCGAATCAGGCCCTTGGGACTTATCTCGAAAACATATCCTCGCAGTTGGCCGGCTAAGTGACGAGAAAGGCCACACTTTCCTGATTGATGCCATAGGGCGGTATTACCTCCGCCGGGAAATGGCTAGGACTCGGATTGCGACGCAAAGTGCCGAAACTTCGAGATCAGAGGCAGCCACTCGCACTGGTACATCCGATTTCGACCAAGGCTTACCAGACATTCAGCTTCACATTGCCGGAGACGGTCCGTTGCGTGAAGCACTGAAGCAACAGATCGATCGCCTCGGACTACAAAACTACGTAGTACTTCATGGGCATGTCACGAACCCCTACGCGATGATGCAAAACGCTGACTTGTTCGTGATGCCATCAATCTATGAAGGCCTCCCCAACGCACTTCTTGAAGCGATGGCATGCGGTGTGCCAGTGCTCACCAGTGATACTGAACAGGGCCCCGGTGAATTGCTGCGTTCGATCGATCTCGGGACCAGAGTTCCGATCGCCGATCCCGAAGCCTTATGCGCTGCTATCCACGATCGGTTTGCCCGAGAAGACGCTTGGCTCGCCAAAGCCCAACTCGCTAAATCGTATGTGGAGGAACGCCACGGCCTACGCCACTGGATCGATCGTATGAGTCTGATCTTTGATGAATCCGCATCCTCGTCCGGCAATCGAAAGCAATCGCCATGAACCCAATCAACCGTGTCAGCAATGACGATCTGGTAAAAATATTCGAGGAAATGGCTGACCTTCTGGAGCTATCCGGTGAAAACATGTTTCGCGTCCGCGCGTATCGAACCGGTGCTGCTGCGATCGCCAACCTATCCCAGCAATTGGCCGACTTGATCGCCTCAGGCCATGACTTGACCGAAATCGAAGGGATCGGTTCCACCCTTGCGGAAAAGTCGAAGGTGATCCTTGAAACAGGGGTACTGCCGCAACTGGAAAAACTACGCGAAGAGGTCCCTCCCAGCCTTCGCGATATCATGAGGGTACCTGGTCTTGGTGCAAAAAAAGCCATGAAGCTTTTCCAGGAACTCGGGGTCAAGGATTTACAAGGTCTCCGGCAAGCTTGCGAACAAGGGGTCATCGCATCGATCAAGGGCTTCGGCGAGAAGACTCAACAATCCATCCTTCAAAACCTCAGCATTGTCGAGAAAGCAGCCCAGCGTCTGTCGATCGACGCAGCAGATGCATTAGTAACGAAATTGCGAACCCACTTTGAATCGTGTGCTGAATTGCAGCGGATCGAGTTTGCCGGAAGTTACCGGCGTGGGAAAGAATCGATCGGCGATTTAGATATCTTGGTCACCAGCGATTCCCCGGACGTGATCATGGAGCGATTTGCGAGTTTTCCGGCTGTCAAAGAGGTGCTTTTGCGAGGCGATACGAAGATGAGCGTTCGTGTGTCCGACTCGTTCCAAGTCGACCTTCGAGTTGTCGGTCCCGAATCCTGGGGGGCGGCTCTTCAATACTTCACCGGTAGCAAGGAACACAATGTACGGATCCGATCCATGGCCAAAGCCAAAGGGTTCAAAATCAATGAATACGGGATCTTCGACGCAGAGGATGAGTCGAAGAAAATCGCTGGAGCGGAGGAATCTGAAATCTATCACCTCGTCGGTTTACCCTGGATCCCTCCCGAATTACGGGAAAACCGTTTTGAGTTTGATGCTGATATTGAGCACAGAATCGCCTCGCTGCTACGCTTGGAACAAATCCACGGCGATCTGCATATGCATACGGTTGCGACCGACGGCGAGAATACCATCGAGGAGATGGTATCAGCCGCAAAAGCCCTTGGTTACTCCTACATTGCGATCACCGATCACTCCAAACGGGTGAGCGTCGCGAGGGGACTCGATTCAGAGCGATTGCTCGCACAGTGGAAGGAAATCGATGCGATCAATCAACAGCACAGCAATTCCTCACAACAAGGCCGAGGCTTTTGGATTCTCAAAGGAATCGAGTGCGATATCCTCGAGGATGGCGAACTCGATCTTCCCGATGAAGTCCTCGAGCAGGCCGATTGGGTCACGGCTAGCATCCATTTCGGACAGAAACAAACACGAGAGCAAATCACCGATCGGATCGTAGGAGCGCTCAAAAATTCAAATGTGCACTCGATATCTCACCCTACGGGTCGATTGATTTCGCGCCGGGCTGCCTATGAAGTCGATATGGCTGCAGTGATCCAAGCGGCGAGCGAATTCAAAAAATGCCTGGAGATCAATGCCCACCCTGAGCGACTCGATCTCAACGACATTCACGCGATGAGCGCCGCCGAGGCGGGTGTCTCTCTGGTCATCAATACCGACGCCCACAGCATATCTCACTTGGGCCTGATGAAATACGGAATCGCCGTTGCCCGTCGAGCAGGGATTTCAGCCTCGCAGGTCCTAAACTGCCTCGACGTCGATGCATTGAGAAAACGACTCCAACGCTGAATCGCCTACGGCTCACCCAAAGCCCGGGGAGGCCGGAGGTTGGTTATACTGGCTGCTGTTGAACCTAGGTCGTTGCTGCCCCAAGCCCGATGTCATGCACACCTTGAAACTTCGCATCACTCTTTGCGTTTCACAACTCGCACATCAAACCGAGGAACCTCTCTATGAAGATATCATCTCCAACACGACTCCTTGCGATCGGACTGCTTTCTGTGTTCACGACTTCTGGATATGCAGAGGATGTGATCCTCAGGAATCAGCACCAACAACCGTGCTATGTCATCGGTAACAAACAAGTCGAAGTCGCAGTGACTGAGAATGGGGGCCACATGGCTCCCGTCACCTTCTACCGCGATTCGGACAAACCCCTGAAACCGTACTACGTAAGTCCTTGGCAAGACGAGAAGCCATCGGAGATGCCAGTACCTGTTTTGGTTCCCCTACGCGGCGACTTCTTTTGCATGCCCTTCGGCGGTAACTCGGATGAAGTTTCTGGCGAAAAGCATCCGCCACACGGTGAGATCGCTGGTGCTAAATGGAAACCGCTCGGCACGAAGAAAGCTGGGGATGTCACGACCTTGACGATGGCCATCGACACCAAGATCCGCCGGGGCCGAGTAACCAAGGAACTTTCGTTGGTCGATTCCCAAAATGTGGTTTATACCAAGCACACGATCGAAGGTTTCGCAGGACGGGTTCCCTTGGGCCATCACGCAACCCTAGCCATGCCAGATCAGATTGAAACAGTGCGACTGGCAGCCAGTCCGTTCCGATTTGGAATGACCTATCCAGGAACTTTTAGCGACCCAAAACAACGCGAGTACCAATCCCTCCTGCCCAATTCAAAATGGACTTCGCTCGAAAAAGTTCCCGTCGCATGGAAGGGTGAAGCGGATGCAGACCTTACCAAACTGCCCGCCCGACAAGGATTCGCGGACCTGATCCAACTCGTCAATGAACCCTGGGAGAAAACCAACGGCCCTGCGTGGATGACAGCAACGTTTACCGACTCCAACTATGTCTGGTTTTCCCTAAAGGATCCAGCGGTTTTGAGCACGACCGTGTTTTGGATCGAAAACCACGGTCGGCACGGACATCCTTGGAACGGTCGCAATAATTGCTTGGGCCTTGAGGATGTGACGGCCCACTTCGCCGATGGATTGAAAGCGTCGATGGAAGATAACATCTTGAGCAAAGAAGGAGTTCCAACCGCCGTCGAATTGAAAAGCGATAAACCGACGACTGTGAACTACATTCAGGGTGTGGTTAAAGTCCCTGAGGGATTTGAAATGGTGAAGACACTCGAGTTCTCCCCAGGACAAGTAACCTTTGTTTCGACGGCAGGAAAAAAGGTCACGGCTCCCGTTCGGCATGAGTTTCTCAAAACAGGCAATCTGTAGACCATTGGTGAGACTTGCCCCTACTCAGTTGAGCATTTCCTCCAATTCAGCAATCACGTCCGCTGGATTTAATTCTACGATGACGTGATAGCGCAAATTCGATTGAGAGCCTGCGCTATCGCTTGCGGAAATCTCGATGGGGAGAGTAACGGGAAGCTTCTCCGAGTAGCGTCCTATAAAATGGCGTGTGTGCTCGCGTACGCGCCTTTGATAGCTTGTAACTTCGATTGCGATCCCGCTGCCACGAACGTTATTCTTCAAATAGGCAGCGAGCTTCCGATTTGCATAGGGGACGAAAGCCTCCGGATCCAAAGTGACAACCCCCGTATCAGCTTCGATGGACATAGGAATACGATCTGACGCAAGCGAGAACTTGGTTCGTCCCCGGCCGTTAAGGACCTCATGATGGAGCTCGCTTTTTTGGTCAGTTGCAATCAAGAAATGAGACTGCTTGGGAGAAATCACGAACACTGCGTCGGATTTTTTGGGAGGCAGGGTCAGATCTTTTTTATACAAGTTCCTCCCAAAATAACACCATAGGCCACGCTGTGTTCCAGTGAACAGCCCCAAGCTCTCATTGCTTGGCGAACTAACAAAACTCGGTTGAGGAACCACATCCAGCAACTCGGGCTTACTAGATTTAGGGGTTTGGAGAAACAATTTCCGAGTGGCATGTTTTCCTGTAGCCATGTCGCCTGGTAACGACTGTACCTCGAACTTAATTTTCTCACGAGTGCCTGGAATGTCGTATACCAAGAGGTCTTGGTTCCGGCTTCTGGATTTGCCAGCGTTTCGACTCGATTCACTGAGAACCGGCTTGGACTTAGCGATCAGCATACTCGGAATACTCGGCTGGCTCTCATCGATATCAAACAACCTCTCCGGCGCAATGAGCAGTTTCTTTTCCCCGTCAAAACCATAAAGAAACCCTTGAGTTAGATACCCGAACGATGTCCAAAGCTGCCCTTCCCAGCTTTGGTACTTCTGAAAGGAGACTTGGCCCGCTGCCACCGATTTCAATGTCCCTTCGGGGAATACATGCAACCCAGAGCTATCTTGGACTAGGAAAACATCACCTCCGGAACCGATGTACTTGATCGGACTAGAAAACGTCGATTCCTTTACGAAATTCAGATTTGATCTTTCCAAGAAATAACATTGGTTCATGTTTTCGGAAGCGGGGACGACAGCAATCCGAGACTTGGAAAATGCAGCAGCAGCTGCATAGCGACTGAGATTCCTCTCAGCGACAATTCGCATGGAATTTAGATCGATCAATGCGAGCCGTCTTTGCTGGTTCAATGATGCATCTCGATTCGGTGTATCCCATATCAGGACTTGTTGATTGGCATCGTCGATCTCAAAACCTCCAGGCGTGAAAGGTAGACTCAAATGCCGCGAAGCGACAAACACATCTACTTGCTTAACATCACTTTCGATTCCATCGGTGATCGTAGCGGAAAGAATTTGCGATCCCAATTGCTCTCGAGATGGGGTCCATCGAACACGATTTCCGTCTTGGCTTACTCCCGACGGAGTCGAAACCTCTGTCACACGGGCGCGAGAATCGATGGTCTCCAAAGTCATGTCAGCCTCGGTCCCAACAGTCAATACCGATGCATCAGTAGGCCTCAAAGACAAGCGAGGCACCTCAGGCAACTCTAATTCGTCCCAAGGTATGAGGTGAAATGAATCGGAATCAGCGAGTACCAGCAGTCGCTGCGTCGGAATCACGAGCAATTGTGGCAACGGAGCCTCGGGAGCCTTGGTAAAGCCGCGTTGGGCCGGTACCGAATCCGCAGAAATCGAATCGCTAGGAACCGAATCCACGGGTAGGGTAGGATCCCGTTTTACGTTGTAATTGATCACGATCTCCTTCCCTACCGGACTCAAGGTGCGCGTCGAGCATGCCAAGATCCTGATAGCCTTCTCTTTGCCATCACGATTCCCGAAAGTACTTCTGGCTTGCACTCCCGCGCCGGCCAATGGATCGAGCTCCACTTCCTCGTAGCCGATCACAAATGGTTCATTACCGAGATAGACGCTCGGAGAGATCGGCAAAGCATCGTTTTTCTTAACGAGCTCCGTACTGTAGATATCGCTTCCGACGAAGGCTAGTTCCTCGAAGGGATCGAGGCATAGTTGCGGCTTCGCTACGGCGACCGAATGGACGTAAGAGAATCGTTGCAAATCCTCGCTGAACTTGGAAAGCCGGGAGGATACCCGAATAGAGCGAGGGTTTTCCAAGAGATATAGAGTTCTGCCAGTAGGAGATGGTGTGCACGCATACGCGTGCCCAGGAAGGTCACCGTGGCTTATGAAGTCCTTGACACTGACTATTTCTGTTGAGGGCTCTCGCGAATCTCTCGTGGTGCAGTAGATAAACGGATCCTTGGTGCTCAAGGATGTCGCGAGATGAACACAACAACTCGCCTTGAGTCGGATCGAAGCCAATACCGAAAACTCATCGCTACGTGTGGCATCGATCAAATGGAGTTCGGCCCCTGATTCGCAGGCAATCGCGAATAGCCTCCGCTGCCCATAATTCTTATAAACGACTTGAGACGGTTTATCAGGCAACTGAACTTTTGAAACAGGTCGTACCAAACCTACTTCTAGATCGGACCGACGGAAAAAATGCACTTCCTGATCTCGCCGATGAAGAGCCGCAATGACGCCCGTCTCAGGCTGAACCGCGAACCTCGAGTACGATTCCGCAAGCGACACTGACTTCACTTCTGCATACAGGCTTGATGCAGTGATTAGCCCCAATGCAACATGCAACACAACCGAGCATGAAAACCGAGTGACGAACACGATAATTGGAAAATTTCCTACGAATCGAAACATCAGCGTCTGGAACCTTCCCGAATACTTTTTAGTTCAGACTCCAGTCGCTCCAGCTTGGACTGAAGCGCTTTCAACTTCACAGGCGGCGCACTTACCCCAGGCTTCTTAATCGCAGTGTCCTTCTTACTCACAAGAATGGGATCGCTGAAAATTCTCTGCAATTCACCTTCGACAGTTTCCACTGGGATGCTGTCGTACAAAGCATACTGAATTACTATCTCAGTTCCTTCCGAGTCGGTAGCCGTCAACTTTATCGGTATGTTTACAAGGATCTGGTTCTTTCCGATGGAAAGCAAACTGCGCACTATCGACTCTCGTCCGTAAAGCCCCTCGAGAAATTCCTCAAGATTCTTCCCATCGGCGGCGCTCTTACGAGCGACCTGCAAGAGCGCGTTGAGCCCTTGCTCTCGTGCCATCGAGTTATCCATCCGCACATCCCCTGTCGCTGCTTCCACTGTACAGAACAGGTAATCCGAAACTAATTGGTAATTGTAGGGCGCAACACCACCAGAGATCGTGTGGGTCAATTTTGTCTGCGCTTGCAAGGTATCTAAAAACAAAGTTGTTTGGGAATGATCCCAAATCATCGGCGAAGTTTTGACGGGAAAGAGCGGATTTCGTGTGTACGCAACCACTGCCCCGGTCCCAATCGCAATCCCACCGATTGCATTTGCATGCAAGTGGAGTGACGACGCGTCGATCTTGAAAGGAAATCGCGATTCACGGTAACGAAAAAGCTTTCTTGTATCTACGGAGCTCGTTGGAAAGTCCAGCGAAACATCGACTAAGGGAGGATCGGAAAAAGGAACTGTTGCGGTGTACGCTACTATTGGCGCATACCCATTCGGTGGAGAGACAGGACCGAACTGAAAAATATTCCCAGAGTCGATACTAGAAACTCTCACACCATTGCTGGTACCGTTTGGCAACCCTTCCACATCTCCTCGAATCGACTCAACCACTCTTTGTTGCAGGATCGGGATCCCTTCGCTGGATCGACTTGAAATCACTTGCAAGCGATCATTCAGCCAGAGCGAACCTTGGCTGGTGCTGATCCCAACCGTTTCGATCCTAGATTTCAACAGGGAAACAGGACTGGAGAGTCGTTTAAAACTCGGGGTGTCAAAGATTACGATATCATCGCCGCTGATATCGTCCGACTCCGATTGAAGCAAGAGCGATTGGTTTCGAAACACCATTTGCCGAATCGGGAACGGCAATCGAAATACCCGAACCTGTGCTAAGTCTTGCTCGCGGTACACCTCGAGCTTTCTCAACTTTGGATAGATGATCGCTAACTCGCTATCCACCCAGCAGACTTGCTTCGGCTGCATGCCTAATTCAACTTCATTTCGCTGTTGCGGACTTTTCAAGTCGATGATAGCGAGCTTTGTGGTGTGCTGCGTCAGATCTATACCACTATCTCGCATCTGAGGCTCGCGATACCAAACTGCAACCTTATGCTTATTGGGATGAACCGCGAGTCCTTGGATCGGCAAAGGAACCTCCGCAATCACAAACTGGTTTGCGGAGGAGGTGACTTCAGGTCTATCGCTCGATTGGGCGAATCCCGATTGAACGAATACCGACGGCACGGAACCTAGGATAGACTGAACGACCACGAGCCATGCGATCATAGAGTATCGACTGGTCCATCCGACCGCGATCGGGTCGACTCGATATAACAAACTCATTGGTAATCGCTGTCGGTGAGTCAGCATATTTTTTCGTTACGGGACTACTTTCGCGAATCCGACTTTAAGGAAGAAATTTCTTTTTCGATCGCACTGATGCGGTGATTGAGCCGCGTTAGTTCGTCCGATGTGTACGGGTGATCGATGCTCTCAAGTGGTACTGTGGCGATCACAAAATAGCGGATAGGAATCCTTGTATTCGCGGCATCGCAGACAGAAAGATCGATCGGAACCGAAATCGGAAGATCCACTAATAGCGGTATGCCTATCCTCTGCTTCAATGTTTCACAGTCGCCGACCACCTTTCCGAGGATATCCTGAGGCGTTATCCCAGGCTTGCCATCCACAGCCCTTAACTTTTTTGCAAAATCCATCGCGCATGTATTTTTTAGCATCTCGTTGTCCACCGTAATGTCACCGCTATCCTCGGACAAGGTGATGCCGGCAATGTCATGGTGCATTGTAAATCGATATGGCAATACGCCGCCTCGAATAGAATGCCGGAGGCGTGTGGTGCCAGAAGGATCGAGCACAAACGCAGACTGCTGAAAATCCCATGCCAACGGCTCCTGACCACTCGATCGTTCAAAGCGTGTGCAAATCAATTCGCTATCCACAGCTACGACCAAATCGCCAACATCATTGATCACCATGAGAGGAATCGGTCTCGATGCATTTCCAGGACGCTCACCCTGGATCAGAACCTGTCGATTTCTGTTCGATGATTCGGGTAAGATCGTGTCGAGCAACAACTCAAACTGGAAGCCCTTTTTGTTGGCTTGAGAATCCTTGAACCAATGAATAGGCGCTCTCAATTCCACGAAACCCGCATCGCCAGGCAAGACTATGGGGCTGTGGTAAAGATGCCCATCCACTGCATCGATATCGTAATTCTCGCTTCGCAAACGTCCCCGTCGATCGTTCGTAGGTAGCTGCTCATGAGCTCGTAAGACCTCATTTGCTAACGAACGAAAGGTGGGCTTGGATAACGAAATGGTGGTGGGCGATGCTACAATCAGCTTGCAATCGAGCTTGTCATCGTACAAACACGGATCCACATAATTGCCTGACGGAGTCAAAACTCGCTGTTTCGTTGCCATCAACGACTGTCGACTATTGCGCTGGGTACGAATCAATCTCTTTTGCGTCAGTGAATAGACCTCGACACCTTGCGACGACTGAACAACCAAGATATCTCCGGATACTTTCATGTCCAATGGTTGGCTCTCCAACACAAAGGCTTGAGCCATGGAAAGGTCTGATCGGTTAGCTACCGTCACCTTTTTCTGGTCACTGCAAAACACAATCCAGTTCGCTTGAATTGCGATCAACAGCGGTGGATGGTTCAACGGGAAATTGCCCGAAGTTTCCTTGGTGGCCAGGTTTATGACGCGATAAAACAAAGCCGCAGGCTTATCGCCTTGGCCGACGGATTCGGTCTCGGATCCCCATACAACCAAATTGCTAGAATCCGGCGCAATGGCGATGCCTTGCATCGCAAGAGGGACGGTGAACCGCTGCAAGGGTTGCGATCGATCCTGAGCAAGCAATCCAGCAGGGAAAGAAAACAGGAAACATCCCAGCCACAACCGGATCGATGTGCTCGTCAGAGGATTGGTTTTTCGTCGGGGTTCGCCCACGGTCGACTCGTTCAAACAAACCATTTGCATGCAACTCGGGTGCGGAAATGCACCGTCTCCCCAGGATCCCTAGTATTGGGTGGGAACGTTAAAGGGTGGGAACGCGATTGATTGTAGCGTTTCGTAATCCAACCGTTGATTTATTCGACTGTTGGAAATCAAACGGATTACTTTTGCCTTGCCTATCCCCGTTTTCTACCTTCGTTTCCGCGACGCGGGGTTCGGCATCCTGCCCAGCTTTCCCCCCTTCGCAACTACCAACAGGATTGTCTCAGGAATCTATTGAAGTTGGACGATGAAGGTGCTATCTGATGGGACTCTAACGCTCATTACGTTTGCACCAGGGTCATATGCCTCCTTCAAGATTGCCCAAAGGGTTCCGCTACCTGAACAAAACTAGCATTGTTCTCGTCGTTGTTCTTTGGCTTCTCACGGCTTCAAATCCCGCGATTCTCTTTAGCCAGCAATACTCCGACCCGCACCTGGGTTCACTCCCCCCCCCCTTCGTACAACGCAAGTTGG
>Ga0315899_10005114_pt1 | contig 14171 bp, 13 predicted proteins | sample LakEriMetagenome_2_FD_203518 | JGI IMG/M metagenome (GOLD analysis project Ga0315899, IMG submission 203518) | Freshwater fungal communities from buoy surface, Lake Erie, Ohio, United States - Buoy 4 MA112 | ecosystem: Environmental > Aquatic > Freshwater > Lake | place: USA: Lake Erie, Ohio... | reverse complement strand
GCATTATCCTCAACGCTCTCAACCCTTTGGCGGACAGCCTCAAGAAAACGCCTAGTCTCCGGATCTCCCTTAATAGGAGTCTTGGGTAAGCTCACTGGAATTCCTCCGGCGACTCCGCAATCAGCACTTGGTTCACATCATTGGAACCGGTGATGCGGAACTGGAACTCCTTTGAAAGGTAGCCAGATGGCAGGCGGAACAACGATCCACTTGTTACGGACTGCGTGTGCTTCAATACGCCGTCTGCGTATAAGGCAAACGTGATGGGATAAGCCTCTGCGTCAACAATGGCACATGATGGGTTGATGGGTTTCTCCATCCGTACTTCTTTTGACTGCCATATATATGGCGAAGCAGTACCCCCATCGAACTTGCGAACGGTACTTACACCTGCAGTTTCGATAACTAGATACAGAGCATCGTCGGCGGGATCGTTATAACCGGCCTTGGCGTAGTAATTGAGGGTGGAGATCTGTGGGTACTCACCGCGACCGTCAAAGACGTAGCCACCGCTCTGAGCCCCGTTCAGCCAAAAGAAGATGTACCGACCTTCGTAGTGATAGCCGTGAATGCTCGACGGGTTCAGGGCCTGCCACTGGTCGCGTGTGAAGATGCCTTCAGTGATTAGGTTAACGCCGTTCTCTCCCGCAGCCACAAGACCGTCAGGGGACGCGTACAGAGCAACCTCGCCCATGTCGGCTATAGACCTACCAGACACGCACGCTTGGTTGTTGTCGATCTCTGTAGACGTCATTGCAGCCGGTGATGATCCAGTCATCAAAACAGGCTTACCTGTCGTCATAACCATCAAGCCAATGCTGATGCTGGCAAGACCAACTACTCGAGACTTTGTGGTCAATGAGTAGGATTTAGGGAACGCGTGCGGAAGGTATGCTTCCGAGAAAAATACGGACCGTCCGGAGAAGCCTGCAAGAATACCATTGGGCATCGACGTCAGCCCAAGCATGGGGCCGTCAGGGTGGTTACCAGTGTTCTCGTCAGGCGGAGGATTCCAATTGGTCGATGGAATTATTTCTCCAAGATCCTCGTCTAGGATTGCGTCTGTAGTCGACGTGGCGCTGTACGCCATGTCCTTAACGAACTGGAACTCACCGTTTATGTTGGTACGGTATATGCGGCGCAGCGCTGGCTTAGAAACAGTATTGAAGATGTGGGCTGGAACAGATCCCGTCATCGTTATCGTTACAGTCTCACCAGTCTTTACTTCGATGATCCCAGATGCAGGAGATGGGGCGGACTCTTCGCCAAGCCCCGACACCCACGTATATACATATGATCGAGAAAGCGGCGTGACGGTGGTGCTGGTAACCGGCGTTGTAACTACAGCGGTTGGCTGATCCGTAGGCGCAGGGACACCAAGTTTGCGAGTTACCGAAGGCTCGTATGTAGGCGCAACAGATCCAGTGATATCTGTCCCAATCGCCATGCGAGGAAACTGCTGACCAGTCCAGTAAAGACGGTCGTATGGATCTTCAGCAATCGGAGATGAAACAGCGTGGACGTCTGTGGTCCACACAAGCCAGTAGGAATTGTTCTGCCGGTCGCGATGCCTGTATATCGTCCGAGTGTTGTTCGGAACAACGAAGGCTACGTTGTTGTGGTCGAGACCAGCAATGGGAGCTCGCCAAGCAGATAGACGGCCAGGATCAAAGCGTGCGTTCTCAGCAATGGTCGCCGCTGTATCCGGCAAAAGGCGCGAAGAAACTTGGGGTAACACACCACCAAATGTCTGCAGTTTGATACTAGCCATCTGTAAGCCTATCTGCTTACCTCCTCACCTCCGTACATGGAGAGGCGTTAAATTAGAATTTATGCTTCATCGCTAATGATGAGCGAAAAAGCAAGTTAGATCACTTCTCTATCGCAGTTCCATCAGTTTGCTTTTCAGTTATCCATCAGACCAAGGCAATGGGGGTGCAACAACGGAAGGATTTATGACATCTTGAAGCTGCTGTTCAACATTGGCCTCAAATGCCGTGGCCTGCTCTGAGCCAATACCCGCAAAAAGCCAAGCGATGACCTGCGCCTCAGTCAGTTCACTATATGGAGTGAAAGGTGCCTCAAATTCCAAGGTCATATTGTGAGATCCATAAATTTGAGACTGATGGATACCATCGGTTGCAGTCAGTGTCCAATGGATGCCAAACACAACGTCCGTTTGCCCTTCATATTCGGGGTAGGCCTCCAGCTTATTGACGGACCAAGTTTTTATAATAGTCATGATAAATCCTCTTCATTCTGAATAATTACTTCTTCCCATATCTGGATTTCTTCATTCCAGCGATAGGCCTTGTTATCGTTTGGATATGGCACTGGCGCAACCCAAAGGCACGTTTCCTCATCAAGTATCCATGATGGGAATGTCTGAGGAGGGATAAACGCATCACGCTCAGCATCATATGAGAAGCCAATCCCAGCAAAGTTTTTGCGCAGGGGGGTGCCATCAGGGTGCTGGCCCCCAAATGTATTATACGAGGTTTGCACCCATAAAGCGGGATCGCCAAACAGCCCCGTGGCGATGACATCCCGTTCAATGACAAGCACCTGCGTAACGATGCCGTGTTCAACTTTAGCAAAATGGCTCATGCTGTGTAACTTCCTGATGAATTGAATTGGATAATGGTGCGAGAACCTGATGTTGTAACAGTCGGTGATCCGGTCACATTGCCAGAATAATTTGCCGTAGGCACTGATATAATCACAACGCCAGAGCCACCAGTTCCAGCTCCGCCGCCATTAAATGTCTGCCCTCCACCGCCTCCGCCTGTATTGGCGGTTCCAGATATGGCAGGAAAACTTGCAGAGTTGCCAGCACCCTGTCCACCGCCACCAGTTCCTCCCGACAAGCTGCCACCAAAGATATTGGCACCACCACCGCCGCCAGCGCGTGTAACTGGCGTGCCTGTTATTGATGACGAAAGACCGTTTCCGCCACGAGTTGGGCTGTATGTCGCTCCATTAGGTCCGGCTTCACCAGCACCACCGCCACCGCCACACCCATAACCCTCGCCTCCATTGCCGCCGTTGTTGCCCTGCCCAGAAGTCCCAGCACCACCAGTACTAGGTCCATAACCACCTCCGCCGCCGCCAGAGCCGCCACCAGTGCCGCCATTAATTCCACCACCGCCTCCGCCAATAGCGGCAGAAAAACCTGTTATGCTAGAATTTCCGCCATTAGTGGCAAGAGAACCACCGCCGCCAACAGTGACAGTATATGTTGAACCAGAAGCAAGCAATTGGCTGCTTAGCGCCAAATAACCACCAGCACCTCCGCCGCCACCCGCGCCATTTGCAGTTGTCCCACCTCCGCCGCCACCGCCAATAATTAACAGGTCTGCATTGTAACTAGTGACACCACCGCCACCGCCACCGCCACCGCCGCTGCCAGCCGTATAGGATCCAGATGACGTATAAGTCAGAATGGTATTTGAACCAGAAATTGAAACAGTGGGGTTTCCAGTTGTAACGCCGCTATAACGATTTGTTGGAATTGATAGAATGACAACGCCGGAACCACCAGCGCCACTAGTGTTATTTGCCCTGTCGGGTGGTCCACCGCCACCACCACCGCCGCCCGTATTGGCTGTGCCAGCGGCCCCAAACCCGCCAACGGTAGCATAACCGCCCAAATCTGTGCCGCCATTACCACCGCCACCTGCTCCACCAGCGCCGATAGCAATGTAACCACCACCGCCACCGCCACCAGCTCGCATGACCGATGTGCCTGTGATTGAGGACGCAAGGCCAGTGCCGCCATTACCGCCATTTGATGACCCCCCAGCAGGCGTAGCACCAGCACCGCCTGCGCCGCCACCGCCAGCGCCTGCGCCAGACCCGCTCTCGCCAGTTCCACCAGCATTACCCTGCCCAGAGGTGCCTGCCCCGCCAGCACCAAGATAATATGCGCCGCCGCCGCCAGAGCCGCCGCTTATACCTGTATTTGTTCCACCTTGAGAACCGCCACCGCCGCCAGCCAAGGAAGTAACACTTACACCCGTTCCAGAAAGCAATGAATTTGATCCGCTGTTGCCGCGAGTTGTGCCAGAAACACTAGCTCCCCCCGCACCAACAGTGATTGTATATACCGCAGAAGTATTTAGAGTGGCAGTGCTTGTGAGATAACCACCAGCACCACCGCCACCGCCATCATACGCGCCACCACTGCCGCCGCCAGCAATAACAAGGTAGCTGATAGAATAAGGGCTAGTGTCAATTGACGGACCCGCTCCAAGAAGGGCGCAAAGAACACCAGTCATTAAGTCACCCCAGAGCCAGAGATATACCAGCGGTTAGCTTGCACCTTGATCAGCGTTGCAACCGAACCGATTGCCAAAGTTCGCGTTCCTGTGGTCGCTGCGCCAGTGCCAGCCAACACAAGTGTAACTCCAGATGCAGGAACAATGGTTTTTCCAGCGTCCTCACAAACAAAGGTTATGGCAGTGCCAACTGGAAAATTGAGCGTTCCATCGGCAGGAATGGTCACGGCAAATGCACCAGCGGTTACATAAAGGTGCTTGCCAATATCGGAGAGGGCAAGCGTGTAGGCTGATGTCCGCTGGTTCTGTGGCAGACCTTTGTAGCCAACTGCGTCAGCAAGTGCGGAAGATGTAATCCCGCCTGTGCTAGTTATAGCAAAACGCTCTGTCTGAGAGGTAAAGAACCTATGCATACCTGTCGATGAAGAACCAGCCCAATATTGAACATCAGCCACAGCACCAAGGCCAAAGCCATATGTTTCGCTACCAGCTTTGAGTAAATAAAATTTAAGCGCATTAAATGCTGTTGTTGAACCATATGTTAAATCAAGTTCAATCGCTGTTGGAGTTGTCACTGGCCCAGATGCGCCACCTACAACAAGCTTGCTATTTGCAGTTGTGGTTCCAATCCCGACATTACCAGTTGCGTCAATACGCATACGCTCAGTGGCGTTGGTATTGAACAGCATAGCGCCGCCAGTAACATTGTTCAAAAGCTGAACATTTGAACCATCATGGAATAGATAACCCTTATCCGCACCTCCAACTTGGAAGCTAAGAATTGAGCTTGACGCGCCGCCAATGGTTATATTGCCACGCCCTGATGTGGCCCATGACGCGCCTGTAGTTGCGACAAGCACGTTGCCGCTGCTATCAATTCTGGCCCGTTCACTTCCAGCAGTCCCAAGCGCAAGAACCCCGCCAGCACCGTCAATAAGCGGTATGCCGGAAACAGCGCGAAGGTTCATGTAGGCTTGGTTTGTCGAAGTGCCAATACGGAAACCAAGGGAGTTTGACGCTGATTGATAAATCAGATTTTCATCAGTCCCAATAGCCAAGGTTGTATTATAGACGTTACCTTGAACATTAAGTTTAAATGAATTTGGAGAGCTGGTGCCAATACCGACGTTACCGCTGCCGTCGATGCGCATGCGTTCTGCGGAAGCGCCATAGTCGTAGAAGACCATCGCGTTGACGCTACCAACGTAGATGCCATAGTGATTTGTGCTGTATTTCCAACGGTTACTGGCTACGCCCGACCCTGCTGCCGCGACCTCATTGGTGCTAATTGCGGCGTTGGCGTCGTAAACATACAGCTTACTATTGGCAGAACTAGCGCCAATCCCGACGTTGCCGCTGCTGTCGATGCGCATACGTTCGGTTGTATTTGAACCAAACACAAGGCCCTGACTGCCATTAGAGACAAAGTCGATATAACCAAAATTAGTTGCATCCACGCGACCCTGAAGACGCATTGTGGTTGTCGTCCAGTCAGTGCCAGCAGATGCACGGATAAGCCGCGACAGGAGTTGGACCGAGTTGGTCCCCGCAACAGCCCGTTGATTGACTATAAGGACTTCGTTACCCGCAGTGGTTCCTACCGTGCCGCCAAGTACCTCAAGTTTAGAATTCGGAGTACTCGTGCCAATCCCGACGTTCGTTCCAGTGTCGTACACCACAGACGCGCTGGCGGCAGATGTGCCGTTGCCCTTGACCAGATAGCCAGAGGTGAGTGACGTTGCGCCTGTGCCGCCGTTGGCGACAGGCAGTGTGCCTGTGACGTTTGATGTTAAGCTAACAGTTGATAGGTAGCCACTTGGGTTCGTGGCGTTGTAGGGTGTGTAGCCAAGCGCCGTAACAATCGACTTGTTTTCCCACAAGCCAGATGTTGTGTTGTAAAACAGGCCATGGTTGTTCGATGGATTTTGCGCCGACACATCATGCAACTCATCCATCTCATAGCCGTTTTGCACTTTGACAAACAGCTTACCCTGCGATGGGTGAGCGTGTTCAACCACGGCCACGTAGACCAAATGCTGTGGTGCATAAGGCTTAGTTGCCGTCAGTGTTCCAGCCGTTGTTGGGCTGAGATAAAGCTGCTGACCATCTGTGTATGCAGAGGTATCAATGTTGGTAATGGTTCCAATGAGCGTGACGTTGCCATTGGCGTTGTTGGCAATGTTGGCTGTGACCAAGCCCAATGTCTGCGCTGACGTTGCATCGCTGGTCGCTATTGCCTTACTGACAGTGGAAATCTGACCAGTGGCCCCGCTGATATATACCGCAGTGCCTTTTGTGAGCGTTGCGCCCGTAGTGTTGCGAACAGGCAGGAGAACGTTTGAAGTTGAACCAGCGACAGCAACCGATAGGTCTATCGCCGTTGTTCCAGTAATAGATACAGAACCATCAGTCGATGCGATGGTTTGAACGGCAGTGTCTGCCTTAGCGCCTTGTGCCGCCGTTGCTGGTGTAAAGCCCAGAGCCGTTGTAATCTGACCTGACGTGATGCCAGTGAGGTACCCTGCAGATGCGTGATTACCCCAGCCAAATGCCGTGTTCCAGTTACTGATGTTTGTCGTCGTGATCGCCTTGACGTGCGACGGCACAGTCGGATCGGCTTCGGTGAAGCTGGTCAGATAGCCGCTGTCATTAGTAAACGATGAGACGTTTGTCGGCCTGCCAGAGAGGTCGGCATATGCGCCAGAGGTTGCAACAGCAGCTAGAGACGAGGCATTAACCTTCGTCCCCAGCTCAGTATTCAAATTCGTGAAGTTGGCATCAACTTCATTGTTGGTAAGGGGCGAGCCTTTTCCGGACCGCGTAACAATAGTTGCCATCTTAGACTCGCCTCAGAGGAATTACGCAGCGCCGATAGTGACGGTCCAAGTGATCGACATCGTATCAGTCGCCTCTTTATTAACGACACCAAAGACGGTGCGGCAAAGCATCGTTCCATTAGAGGCAGCGTTAAACAAGCCTGCTTCAGTTACCGCACCAGTGCCTACACCAGCGCCAAACGTAGCGACATATGCAACAGAGTTATTGGTGACAGTAGTCGACACCAGAGCGACACGACCAAGCTCAGTGCCAAGCGCTGTGTTCCCACCTGCTGCAGCAGCAGTGCCTGAGCCAACAGCCATGTGCGACATGGCGGCAGCGGTTGCATCTTTGATGCGGCTGGCGATGAAGTTCAGACCAACGCTGACAACAAGGTTGTCTACAGTCTGTTCTTCCTTGATCACGCCATCAGTGCCGATGACTTGGATATTCAGTCGGCCAGTGGCCTTGATCATTTCGTTCGTATTCATGTTAACCCTCAGAATGTTCGTATAGCGCCCACGTAATCCTCCATGAAGTAACTTATATCGCAGTACCCTTGGCTCTTAACAAAGCCTGAGTCCGATGTCACCGCCTGATCTTCACGCGATTTATCGAAAGCCTTTGCCGACACCTCTGAGGTATACGCCGTATCGCTATACACTCTTGAGAAGGTAGAGACAATCGCGATGATGTCTTGAGCTAATACTGCGTCAGATCTCGACTTGAAGAACTGAATTGTCTGGTCGTCACCCGCCGAAGCGCCGTTGACGTCATCAGTTGCATAAGCAATATCTGATAAAACTTTATTCACGTTCAGCAGGCGAGTATCCAATGACTGCACGCCATCTACTGCGTCTTTGCCAAACAACTTCGATGAAGCGTCAGCGAAAACTGATCCGTCAGATAGCGCCCGTACAAAGCTCGTTGTCTTTGAAAGAATGTCTGTTGCAGCCACTGATTCGGTAGACACTTTCCCAATCGATTTGATTGAGATCTCCGACGCCGACAACATGTCGTTGGGATTCTTGCCAGACGACTTACTTAAAAGATCTGACCCAGTCACAAGCTCAGTTAAGGCCTTGCCTGTACCTCGAGATATAACTTCGCTTGCTACAGCGGCATCACTTCTTGATCGGCCAAGTGACTTGGATTGAGTATCAGTTGTGGTGGCGTTGTCCGACAATCCCTTGCCGAAGACGCGACGAATCTGATCTGCAATACCTGCTGCATCCGCAAGCTCGCGGAAGATTAAAAATATACCAAGAGCAGTTGTAATGACTGGACGGATCGAGGCCGTGCTAGCGAACAGGCGCACATAAGCCCTCTGCGCAGCAAGCGCGACGTACTTGCTCGCGGATGATAGGAACCTATAGCGTGTCTGCGCATCAAGCTCTACGTAACCTGTAGATGCCGACAGCTCTGTGTACTCGAGCGGCGCAACCTCTAACTTTCTGACGTCCGTCGAGGCATCCATAGGGCCTTCACCAGTACCACCAGTTTCGATACCGGCTATTGCCATTGGCGGCTCCTTAAGCGAACTGCTCGCGAATCTGGAGCTTGATCAAGTCGTATACTGTCTGCTTTCCACCGCCAGCTTCTGTGTATTCAATCTCGCCCTCGAAAACACCAGAAGTGTCTAGCGTGGTCGCGTCGAACACGAATACAACTTCACCGCCAACAGCGTTGGTATTGGTGCCGATAAGCGTTGACTTAGTGGTAGATCCGCCAACCTCACGCACACGCAAGCGAACAGTTCCGCCGGTAAGGTTCACCAGAGCCCATGTAGTCGGATCTTCTGGGTCCAGCACCTTGCCAGCCGCAGCTAGGTTGCGATCACGCACAGTGACTTTAAGCTGAGGTAACGTGTCGCCCTGAACGAGGTATAGAGTTTCTGAGTAAGCCATTAGATGAACTCTCTTGATTTGACGGTAAGGGCGGCTCCTCCATGACCGTACTTGGCCTGTCGCATAGCTGCAGCAACGCCGCGCTCATAAAGCTGCCTGTTTGCACCGGCAGCAGCGCCATCCATCCAAGGCTGACCAGACATCATCTGCAAGCGGAATAGAGCTCCAGCCACCAGCGTCTCACGATGCTCTAGGCCAATCGTGTCCGGAATCGTTGTAGATGTCTGCGTAGGCTTCAGCGTGTACAGAACCTTGAGGCTTACCTTGCCCTCTGGTTTTGGCCCTACTAGGACAGTACGGTTGTCGTATTGCGAGAAGTATGTAGGCGCTCCAAAGTCCGACAGCTCGATCTTCATGAAGGCATCTTCATAAGGAACCGACTCGAGAGCACGACCGTCAAGCATCATGGCCTTCACATGATTCGGTTCAGTGCCGCTAGGCGCATCAATCTCGTAGTCCGTTACGCCTCGTGAAACAACGAGCGTTTGTGGCTCTGCGCGATACAAGTCGGTGCGTGCGCAGAAGTCGATGCAAGCGTCTCTGATAGCCCTCTCAGCGGTGAACTCAGGGCAGGACGGAGCCTCACTCAGGACGTAGACGAAGAGATCACTGTACTTCACTGGGCGGTACGCCGTGGCTGCTGAGCGACCATGCTTTCAAGCAAGCCACCATCAGCCTGCGACTTGATACCAAGAGACGTGGTGAACGCCTGATAGTACACAGCAGCGCGGTTGAGATTAGCGAACTCGCTATCCTTCTGGTAGGAACGGTACATCATGTAGTCCATCAATGCATTGGCGTAGATGTCGTCGATGCCGATGACTTGCGTATCAGTCGTGAAGTTCGAGATAACGATATCAACCGGTGCCATCGCATACACGATATCGATCTGGTGAGCTGCGGCAGGCTTTGGAAAAACGTAGAAGTTCTTCGGATCGAGAGCGTCATACACGTAGTGCTTCACGCCGTCAGCGCTTACTGCGGTTTCGTACCAATTAGGAAGCTGAACATCAAGAATGCTACGGTCGACCTTAGTGACTGCTCGACCGTTAGTATTTCTTAAGACGTTGATAAGGCGAAGGCCATCCGCAGGCAGCGTCTGCTTTGCGGTGGCTGCGCATGAAAACGCAGCGTTAGCAGCCTTCGCGTCTGGACGAAACAGGACGACCTGCCGCTGGGCATCGTTGAGGTAGTTCAGCAGCTCACTCTGAGTCCAACGCACAAACGTGGGATCTTGGAGTGTGATGCTAACTCGACTGATTAGATCAACAGCTTTGGTCGTCGCCATTTAGTTTATTCCCACTCAATAACTTCAAGGTCTGGATTGCCCTTATATAGAGGACTCCAGAACCATTCCACACCAGTTTTCAAATGGCGCACGATTTTTGGTTTACGCTCAGCCTTGACTGCAGCTTCAACAACTTTGCCCTTGTTGTTTGCGAGCGTTTTTACGTGCTCAACAAGATCCTCAATGCGTCGACGCTTGTCGAGCTCTACGGCGAACTTGTCTCGTGCATAGATGTCGAGCTCATCTTTGCTCATATCTTCAATAGCTTTTTCCACGGTGTTCCTCGTTCTCTGCATAGTAGAAGGCACAGTTACATGCCTTCATCTATAAAGAGTTGGGGGCGAAGTTTCCCTCGCCCCCGCTTCTATTAGGCTGTCGTCTTCAGCTTCATGGTGACGAGGGCGTTAGGAACAACGACCTTGTAACCGTAAACCTTCAGACCGCGAATGCCGTCGCCGAACGTGTCGGTCAAGCGAACTGTTTCGGTCTTCACGAACTGCGAAGCGAAGCAGGTAGCTTTAGGGTGACCAGCAAGGCAGAACGTCTTGCCAGCATCGCCGCCCGAACCAATCGAAAGCAAGTTCGACTGATAGATGGTGAAGCGGTCAACCTGACCAACCTTACCGTTGCGGAGTGGCGAAGCAGCGTCACCGGTCAAGTAAGCTTGACGCAGTTCCGACTTCTTCAACATCTCGATGTAGAGAGGCGAGAGAACGAGGAAACGATCCGAATCAGGGATGTTCAATTCGTCCAGCTTGCGGCCAGCTTCGAGGATGTGGTTCAGAAGGGTTGTTTCTGAAACCGATGCCTTGTCCAAAATGGTCGTTGCAGCGGTAGGGATGTTGCCGAGAACGTCGGTCTCAACAGCAATACGCATCTGCTCAGCAGCATCCTTCGATGCTTCATTCTGGAATGCGATGTCGGCCTGAACCTTGAGGATGTCGTCTACCTTGAAGGCATACGACTTCGCCTTGTCGATGTTCAGTTCGACAACTTGGGTGGTGACATCAGCATACGAAACTGAGCCAGTGTAGTCGCCTACAGTGACGTTAGGAACGGTGCGGATGTTTACCTTGTTACCCTGACCCGAGATTTCACCTTCATAGTCGGTGTTCGAGATCGAGGGGAGTACTGACGAGGCATAAAACTTCGCTTGAAGCTTCTTCGAGAAAATTTCAGGAATGAAGTTCGCAGCGGAGTTTGAACCAGCGGTAGGAAAAGCAGGCATGTTAAATTGACCTTATTACAACAGGATTGAACTAACGGACTCGTCCATCCAGATACGCCTGATCGATCTCTGCCGAACGTCGCTCGAATTCATCGAGTGGCATACGGGTGATCTCTTGGCGGCTCCAAATTCGCTTGCCCGAGCTTGGGTCCGGTCGTCGGGCTTTGGGGAGCGTGGGTTCTGCAACCCGTCGCGCCTTCTCAACCTTTGAGACCGGCTGTTGCGGCTGCGTATCGAAGACTTCCTTATAACGATTGATAAGCTCGACTACCTCATGGGCGCTGCCGTCATTGGCTACACGCTGCCATACAGGCGTCTGACGCTCTAGCCATCCAACAAAGTCATCTGACGTGACGATATCGTCCATGTCAGGGTGCGACTCGCGGATGGTGTCAAAGTGCTCGTTAAGAGTGCTCTGACTTTCAGTCGTTTTAACTTGGTCCCTATACTGTGTGACTGTCTGTTCTAGCTTTGCCAGCTTTTTCAGAAGCGGTGCCGCAATGTCTGGATATTCCTCAGCGAGGGTTTTCAGATCATCATCTTCACCGTCTCCTCTGTGCTGGGCATTTGCCAGTTCAGATCTCAGCTCCGCATTCTGCTGACGTAGCGCGATTACTTCTTTGCGCAAATCCGCCGCTTCTTGCGTCGCCTTTGTCATTCGAGCCTGAGCATTCTTGATACGCTCGTTAGCGAGTTTGATCTGCTGCTGCAGGTCACCATCGCTTTCATCAGGATCTTGATCGCCGCGATCTTCTTCCTGTGGAATCTCTTCGCCGTCTTCCCCAGTGTCCGTCGATTCTACGGGTGGGTTTTCATCTTCCTCTGGCTGCGGCGGGGTGTCGGTCTCTTCAGCATTCTGCTGATTCTCCGGTCCGTCCTGCTCTGCCATCATCTGTTTCAAAAGTTCGTCGGCTTCTTGCTCAAGCTTCTCAGGGTCTACCTTCATATCTCACCAATGTTTGCGGGTCCGCTACGGAGTGTCCGCGTTTCGTTTAGAAGACGGGTGTCTCTTACGAGGTCGTCTTCGCGCTCAAAACCGCTTGTGCGGTATCTTCTAGTTCAAGGATGAAGCGCAACTCTGCAGCTCTACCTTGATCAAATCTGTGGTCCGGAACGGTCTCCAACTTGTCCCTGCAAGCCTCCAGCCGCTCCATTAGAAAGATCATCAAGTCCTTCCACTGGGGCTGCGCCGCCAGTTGGATCACCGCCTGCGCCGCTTGCGGCGAGCATCTGCTGCTGTTGTGCTTGCGCTTCAATTTGCAGCTCCTTGTCAGTCTTGATTACTTCGTCTGGATTGATGTCCATACTCTTTGCAATCTCTGTTAGCAACTCTTTACGTTTTGTTATAGCAACATCCATAGGATTACTTATCAAAGACATAAATTGCAGCAAGCGTTGCGAGCGAACTTCACGCTGAATGAGTGAAGTACTGCCTCGAGCGGTCACATTAAGATCGCCCTTGGCCTTTTCGTTGTCGCTCCACTCCATGTTCCAGTGGTACAAAGACTGAATCAGCGGAATGATCAGGTAGTCGTCGACGTTTTTCAGTGTCGATTTCAGCGCGACGTTGGCGTTACCCATCAGGATGGACATGCCAGTAGCTGTCTTGTTGAGCTGCTGGCCTGCATCACCGTGCGTGTATGACGGCAAAGACGTTGTTTCGTCGGCAAACTTACGGAACATCTCAATAATGCTGGTCAATCCATTGGCGTTTGCCACCGGCTGGTTAAAGCGGACGGCAGGAGCGTTGGGATCGCCGCCACTACGCAGGAAGACTTTCCAAGGATGGAGATCGGTTGGATCCTCACCGGCTTCGAGGAAGTCCATGTTGACTTCGACCATTGGGCCAGAGGAGATCGCCATGTTGTCGATGAAGATGCGGGTCGCTGCGTTCATCGTCGACTGCGAGTCGCGCATCATGCGAGGCACGCCTGTACCCCAGAACTGGTGCGGGTTGCGCTCGTATGGGAAGCAGTTGTAAGGAATGCGGCCATCCGGAATCGGGTTCAGCGTGGCGCGGATTACCTTGCCAGCACAGATCCAAATGTTTGCGTCGTAGTCGTCGTCCTCTTCAGAGCCCTCTGGTAGCTCTGCGCCTGCCTCGAGAAGGTCAGTGCCGTTGATCGATCCCCAGTATTCAAGCACTTCGAACCGGTTGTTTGGTCCAGACTGTAGCTTGATGTTGGCGACTTCACGGCGGATGCGCTCGTGGTCTTCTTCAACGTGGTTGCCGCGAGGACTGTCGGAGAGGATCTCCTCAATCGCATCGCTGTCGAAGCCGTCAAGGTCACGCAGGTCGCGGAATTGGCGGCGGGTAAGAACGTGGCGGCGGAACAAACCATGAAGGTCTTCGTTCGATGTCGCGTAAGGATCTGGATATATGTCGAAAATCGATACCGATTCGATGTCAGGCTTGACCTGCTCGACGACAGTAAGAGAGTGCGCCTGCACGCCGTTGACGTAGCTACGCTTCCAGCGCTTGTTGCGCTCGATTCTAACGGTGCCGCCCTTGATACAGCCGGTGCCGAAGATGCAGGATTCCATGATGGCTTCCTTGATCTTCTGCTCAGCGTTAGCTTCGCCTAGCTGATCACGAACAAGGATAGTCATTTCAGCGGCGGCTAGCTTGGCGCGGCGACGAACCTCGTCACGCA
>Ga0315899_10005110_pt1 | contig 14177 bp, 8 predicted proteins | sample LakEriMetagenome_2_FD_203518 | JGI IMG/M metagenome (GOLD analysis project Ga0315899, IMG submission 203518) | Freshwater fungal communities from buoy surface, Lake Erie, Ohio, United States - Buoy 4 MA112 | ecosystem: Environmental > Aquatic > Freshwater > Lake | place: USA: Lake Erie, Ohio... | reverse complement strand
TAAAAACGATCGCTAGAACTTCTCCGAGCGGCCCAAGACCTAACTGACCGAGTCCCTTGCGGAGATAAACCATCGGACCACCGAGCACCATCCCTTTTTCATCGGTAGTCCGATACATAACGGCTAACGTGCATTCAGCAAACTTGGTCGTCATCCCGATGAGCCCGAAGAAGATCAACCAAAAGGTTGCACCGGGGCCCCCCAGGCCGATTGCGATCGAAACGCCTGCAATGTTCCCAAGTCCGACAGTTCCCGAAAGAGCCGACGCGAGAGCTTGAAAGTGCGTGACATCTCCCCGGTCACCCGGCTTGTCATACCGTCCTCGGAGCAAATCGATCGAATGGCGGAACATCGTGATATTGACGAAGCCCATGCGAATCGTCAGGAAAATTCCTCCGAATAGCAGCCACACGACGACAAAGGGAACTTTCACCCCTAACCAACTCGGCGTTCCGAAGTCATAGAATAGGATCGCATCTAATGGCCCAACGAGCGTTTTTCCGAAGAAATTATCAACTCCCTGGATCCAACCTGGCAACTGTTGCTCGTGCTCTTGAGATTTCGGTGGCAATTCATTGGGAAGTTGCACTTCGAACGGATCTGCGGTTACCTGGGCGTGAGTATCTACTGTTTCCGTGGAGCGTTCTTGGCAATTGGCCCGAAGGCAACTTAAGGAAAAAACCAAAGCGAGGAACACCCAAAGGTTTGCCCATCTTGTGCGGTATAAATCTCCACAAAACTTCGAATCTGGCAATCTCATGAACGTCTCAAGAAGAAAAAGGAATGTGGTCGGATCTCGAATCGGATGCAAGAGCGAATAGGATCGCAAATACGTTGCGTTTAGCGAGTGGTAAATTCGCAGACAATCAACACGTAACGGGTCGAGAGGATCGGCTAAATCATACGTCAGAACAAATCGTCATGCACCGGGATTGCTGTAGAATTTCCGAGGCATATACCCCATAATACAAGGATTGTCAGGGTTGCTTTGACCGTTGCAAAAGCCCGATCGAGTGGAATCATCTCCAACCGATCCAGATGTGCGGTAAGAAATACTCCAAACAATTCCCTCCCACCCTAGAACACACTTGTGGTTCCCTTCCCAGTCCGCACTTCGGATCACCTCGGATCGCTTACCCCTACGCAATGATGCTCCTTACCATACAACGTTGGCTATGTAACGATTCAGTATTTCCCACTGCATTGCCGAGTGCGGGTCCACCGGGACTACCGTTCTCGTGTCGGCATGTCGCCTCGCGAGTCCGTCGGATTCCTTCGCTCGCTTGCCTTGCCGTCGTTGGTCTTGCCACCGTTGGTCTCGCCGTCTTTGGTCTCGCCGAGCCGCTATCTGCCCAGCAACCTGAAACGGCAGATAACGAAGTCAACTTTGCCACCGAGATTCAACCGATCCTTGCACGCCGCTGCTTTGCTTGCCATGGCCCCGACCAAGCCGAAGCGGGGCTTCGATTGCATGAACCCGACCAAGCGTTCGCGAAACTTGAATCGGGACTATCGGCCATCGCTCCTGGTAAACCCAACGACAGCCATTTGCTGGAGCGGATCCGAAGCCAAGAAGAAGGTGTGCGGATGCCACCAGAAGGGAAACCTCTGACGGAGCGCGAAGCGATGCTCTTCGAACGTTGGATCGCGCAGGGAGCACGGTGGAAAAAGCACTGGGCATTCGAACCACTATCCCGTCCGGATGTACCCAGCGTCCCGGATGTACCCAGCGTCCCGGATGTACCCAGCGTCCCGGATGTACCCAGCGTCTCAGTGAAGCAACCCGACAACGTTCCAAAATCCATACACCCCATCGACGCTTTCATCGATCACAAACTCGCGAAACGAGGACTTCATCGCGCTCCGCAAGCCGAGCCGATACACCTGCTCCGGAGGCTTTACTTTGACTTGATCGGTTTGCCACCGACTCCTGAACAAGTCGAATCATTCACAACCCGAGCCGCATCGGGTTTCGACCAAGCCTGGGAGTCCGAGATCGACAAGCTTTTGGCATCCGAACAGTACGGGGAACGATGGGCTCGCCATTGGCTTGACGTCGTGCGTTATGCCGAGACCAACAGCTTTGAACGCGACGGAGCGAAACCCCATGCTTGGCGGTATCGCGATTATGTGATTCGATCTTTGAACCAAGACAAACCCTACAACCAATTCCTCGTGGAGCAACTCGCCGGCGATGAGCTTCCAAATCCAACGCGCGACTCCTTGATTGCAACCGGATTTTACCGGTTAGGCATTTGGGACGACGAACCTGCCGATCGGGAACTTGCACTCTACGATGGACTCGATGACATCCTCACCACGGTGGGGCAGGGGATCTTGGGACTGACCATCAACTGCAGTCGCTGTCATGACCACAAGATCGATCCGATTCCAGCCAAAGACTATTACAGCGTACTTTCCTTCTTCCGAAACATTTCGAACAACGGGTATGGTCCACAAGTTGAACGCCCATTGATCGCCACCGAGGAAGACAAGCAAGCGTTTCGCGATCGCGAAGTACGGATCCGAAAAGATGCGGATCGCTTGCAAAAACGCCTTAGCGAAGTCGAAGCCGAATTGCGTCAACAGTTCGACACGATGAACCAAACCGAATCGAAATCCTACGACCTCGATGACCTTGAATACCGCTACTATCGAGATACTTTCGACAAATTGCCCGATTTCGATCAGCTTAAACCGGAAACCGTTTCAAAGGTTGATCCACCTCTGATCGATATCGGAGCTTCAACCCGACCCGAATTCTTCGGATTCGTTTTCACCGCGAACCTGATTGTGCCCAAAGATGGAGAGTACACATTCATTCTCGATTCCGACGATGGATCGAAATTGATTCTCGATGGCAAGCCGATCATCGTGTACGACGGAATCCACGGTACCGGTCAACCGAAACGCGCTAGTGTTGCACTGAAGCAAGGCCGCTATCCGCTGCGTCTCGATTACTTCCAACGACAACATGGAAAAGGTTTGTCGCTTCATTGGAACGGCCCTGGATTCCGTCGAAAACGCTTGTCCGTTGATGCCGGCGAACAAGCCAAAGATCTGCAACAAGCCATTCAAAACTCTAACGTTGAGGGGCTTGATCCCGCGCTCGTTGCTGAATTCAAGCAAGTGCGAAAATCGCTCGAAGAAGTCAAGCGACAGAAGCCTTGGGAAGAGTATGGGATGTGCGTCAGCGAGAATGGTACTCAACCACCGGAGACCTTCATCTTGACTCGCGGTAGCCCACAAGCCAAGGCAGACAAAGTGGAACCGGCATTCCTTTCGATACTTGGAGGAACAACACCTTCGATCGAACCTGTAGCACAAGCGAATTCCTCTGGACGCCGGCTTGCATTTGCCAAGTGGGTTACCGATCCTTCGAACCAAATGACAAGCCGCGTTTTCGTCAATCGCGTTTGGCAACACCACTTCGGACGAGGAATCGTCCGCTCCCCGAATAACTTCGGACAACTCGGAGAGACTCCGACGCACCCGGAACTCCTTGATTGGCTTGCAACACAATGGGTCGATTCCGGTTGGCACATCAAGCCATTGCACAAGCTCATTCTTACCTCGAAGTCCTACCTTCAATCGGTTACCCCGAGCAATGAAGCCCTTGAGCGAGACGCGAACAACGATTTGTTCAGCCGATTCGATATGCGGCGTCTGAGTGCCGAGGAAATCCGAGATTCTATTTTGATGGTTAACGGCACTCTAAATACAACCATGTTCGGCCCAAGTATCTATCCGGAGCTTTCGCGAGAAGTTCTCGCGAGCCAGTCCGTTCCTGGTAAGGGATGGGAGAAGTCCGATGCCGCCGATCAAGCGAGGCGCAGCGTTTATATTCACATCAAGAGATCCCTCTTGGTGCCGATGCTATCGAACTTTGATTTCCCAGAACCCGACACAAGTTGTGAAGCGCGATTCATCACCACGCAACCAGGCCAAGCACTCGGAATGCTCAATGGCGATTTCCTGCATCGACAATCCGAAGCTTTCGCGATGAGAATCAAGACACAAGCCGGAGCGAATCTTGAGAATCAAATCAAACTCGCCTTCAACTTGGCCTTCTCACGCAACCCAACGCAAGAAGAAATCCAAAAAGCAATCGTATTCATCGACAAGCTCAAGGCCGATCACAAACTCGATGCGGATCAAGCCCTCGGGTACTTCTGCTTGTTTGTGTACAACCTAAACGAGTTCATCTACGTCGATTAACAATTCTAAGCAACTCGAACCCTAGACCGTCCGAAATCACCTGAACCGAGAACGAGAAAACGATTATGCGACCGAATTTTTGTGGACGAACACGGCGCGAATTCCTTTGGCAAACCGGAGCCGGGTTCGGTGGCTTGGCCCTCACCGGCCTGCTTTCGCAGGACGGCTTCTTCGCGAAAGCCAACGACCAGGAACCGAACGGTGAGAGGAAGCTACCACAGCCACATTTTCCACCGAAAGCCAAAAGCGTCATCTTTTTGTTCATGTATGGTGGACCGAGCCACATCGACACCTTCGATTTCAAGCCCACCATGAAGGGGCGAGACAATCAGACCGTTGAAGTCAAAACCTTCGGTCGAGGAGGTCACAAGAATCAAGGACGAATCGTCGAGCCTCGCTGGGACTTTAAGCAGTACGGACAATGCGGCAAGTGGGTCAGCGATTTGTTCCCCAACGTTGCAAAGCACGTCGATGACATCGCCTTTATCCACTCCATGACCGCAGATTCACCGATCCATGGTTCGGCGATGCTTATGATGAACTCGGGACGAGTTCAAAGCGGCCACCCGTGTCTAGGATCTTGGGTAAACTATGGCCTGGGTAGTGCGAATGAGAATCTTCCGGGCTTCGTCGTCATGCTCGATCCAACCGGCGGTCCGATTTCCGGAGCAAAGAATTGGTCCAGTGGCTACATGCCAGCGAGTCTTCAAGGGACCATTTTCCGAACCCAAGGAACACCGATCCTCGATTTGAAATCGCGAGAAGGTGTTTCGCGCGAATTACAGCGAGAGATCCTAAATGCGTTGAAGGATCAGAATCAAGTTCACGCTCAGATGAGAGGAGACCGCTCCGACTTGCTCTCGCGCATTTCAAGCTATGAACTGGCTTATAAGATGCAGGAGAGCGCTCCGGAAGCGGTCGACATCAAAGACGAATCCGCAGACACCTTGGGTATGTACGGAATCGATCAAGATCGCACGCGCGATTTCGGAACGAAGTGTTTACTGGCTCGACGACTCGTTGAACGAGGGGTTCGATTTGTACAAGTCTACTCGGGTGGTGCGCACAATGACGACAACTGGGATGCCCACTCCGATCTCAAGAAAAACCATGACTTCCATGCCGGCAACACCGACAAACCCATTGCAGCTTTGCTCGCCGATTTGAAGCAACGCGGACTCCTCGACGAGACCCTAGTGATATGGGGTGGGGAATTTGGACGCCAACCTACCGCAGAGTACGCGGAAGGTACCGGTCGCGATCACAATTCCTATGGCTTCACCATGTGGATGGCAGGGGGAGGAATCAAGGGTGGTGTAAGCGTCGGGACCACCGATGAACTTGGCGCAGCAGCGGTAGAAAAACCATTCCACGTGAAGAATCTACACGCAACCGTTCTAAACCAGCTAGGGTTCGATCCCAATCGCTTATCGTACTTCCATTCTGGTTTGGACCAAAAACTCGTCGGCGTCGAACCGATCGAGCCAATCCACGAAATCATCGCTTAGCGACAAAGACGCGAATTAGGATCCCTTCACGATGCCGGTCAGAGATTACGTCAATGCAAACTCCTCAAGCGAATCCAAATCTGGGCTGCCCATCGCGGTTCTGATATCGGGAGGAGGCACGACCCTCAAGAATCTCATCGACCGACAAAAGGCGGGAGAGTTATCCATCGATTTTCGACTCGTGATCAGCTCACGCAAGGAAGCAAAGGGATTGCAGTTCGCTCATCAAGACGGGATTCCTTCCGAGGTCCTTCGCCGGAAAGATTTTAGTGACGGCGAATCCCACTCTGAGAAGATCTTCGAAGCCATTCGAACGTCAGGTGCGCGGCTGGTGGTGATGGGTGGCTATCTGGAGCATCTTCTCATACCCGAAGACTTCGCAAATCGCGTAATCAACATCCACCCATCTTTAATCCCGGCGTTTTGTGGACAAGGGATGTACGGATTGCGTGTCCATCAAGCAGCGATTGACTTCGGTGTAAAAATCACCGGATGCACCGTACACTTCGTCGATAACCAGTACGATCATGGGCCGATTCTCTATCAAGCCTCCTGTCCGGTTCTGCAAAGCGATACGGCGGAATCACTCCACCAGCGTGTCTTTGAATTAGAGCGAGAGGCTTTGCCCGCTGTGCTCCAAGAACTAGCGTTGAAATTCCTGGAATCGCGTTAGCAAACTAACGACGACGGGTCGGGCGCTGATTGGTATTGCTCACTCTCGGTTTTGCTTGAACGCTGTTGTTTGCTCGAACGCCATTATTGGCTGGTAAAGCATTGTTTGATTGTGCACTGATGTTTGGTTGTGAACCGTTGGCGGTATAACCAGCTGGAGACCTCGTAGCGGGACGCGAGGCTTGCCCCATTTGACGGGGGGCATCCCCCTTGGATGCAGGTATCGCGGTTAACCAAGAATCTTCAGTTGATGGGTTTTCAAGAACTTCGGTAAGACGTTTGTGATAGAGAGCCAGAGCGCGGGTTGCGTGACCTCGAGGACCGATCGGCCATTTATGCGACTTATTGTCAGCGATGTGCTTGAGAAGAAAATCGATCCCCTTCTGCACCCGTTCGGTTTGCAGTTGGTCATCGCCAACTGTGAACATCAACCACTCGAGCATATGCCCGGTAGTTTGCACTTTTCGCTCGTCCTTCGGATCGTTCCCACGTGCTTCGTACCAGTTTGTACTGAAACTGCCATCTGGGTTCTGTAGTTTCCAGGTGAAGTCGATGAATTCATTGACGAACTTCGCAGCTCGCAAATACTGACCTTCGAGTGGTTGGCCTTGTAGGACACGCTGTTTGATCGCGAAGGTGTATCCCATCAAACGATGCGTACCACCGCAAGCTGCACCGACGATTGGCTGAGCGAGCTCTTCTTGGATCAGCTTTTGAATGCTCCAAACCTTCCCGTCGTTCGATCGCCAAACCTTGTTCGAGTCGACGTAATAAGAAAGCCCGATGAGCTTGAACGTCAATTCCGAACGTTCTCGACAGGTCGCCATCTCGTAGTAGACCAAGTCTTGGACAGTGAACTTCCGATCGCCGATTTGGATCGGATAATCGGGTGGAACTTGGCATTGTGCAAGGATCGACAAAAACTGCCCTGCATGACCTTGCACCCCACCGCCGACGTTTGGAACAAAGCTGTTTCCGCGTGGGGTGAAAATTCGCTGAGTCTTGCATAAACCGTTGTGGCACATCCATCCGATGGCATTGACCCGACCTTTGGGGCCGACCATTTCGTATTCGCTACCGAAGGCGAGCAAGGCGTGCATCACCGCCCAAGGAGACCTTTCGGCGGTGGTTTCCGGATGCGTCAAATAGTGATCCAAGCAGTTCTGCACTCTCTCCAACCGAGCAATTTGCTCTGGCGTGCCACCGATCACGTTTTTACTTAGCGTGGGTTTGTCAGTTGCTGGACTTGCATCGCTGTTTTCATTCGTTTCGCGATTGGGATTTACTGCGTCCGAACCGTTCGAGGCATCCGGAACAATTGAACTGCCGTCCTCGTTCGCCGATCCCCATTCTCCATAGAGCACCGGCTTTTGCGCTTTGTCGGCATCAACACCTTGATGCGAACTGTCGCTTTGAGCTAGACGAGAGGGCGCATCTTCTTGCGCGAGATATTCATCCATGTCCTGCTCTGGACTCTTCAGCTCACGTTTCTTCGGGATCCGATTGGCGTTCCGATCATCTTCTTGATTACTGGAATTCAGGGCGGTCGGATTTCGCGATGGGTTGAGTATCAGAGGGGCTGGGTTCTGCGAGCTCGCCGGTTCGCCGTTAACTTCGTTTACGAATTCTTTGGATGTTGTGAATTTCGGAGGCTCACTGACAACGTCCCCGATTTCAATGCCGTTGACCCCCGGCCCAATTTCTTCTGGCCCGTTAACACCTACTCCAAAGACTTCGGAATCATCGTCTGTTTGGGCGAGGACTTGACCGACGACGTGACCGGCAAGAACTTGAGGCCAATTCAAAGGTTGCATTCCAGCTGAGCCAATGGCTAGCACAGGGTGGATCGATTCGTGTTGATAGTCCGCTACCAAGAGGGTCCGAATCCATGCGCTGGCGGTGGAGACGCCAGAAAACTTCGCTGCGACTGACGCCATTGGCAATCCGGGCTCTAGTTCACGAACAGCGGGCAGTTGCAATGATCCGAACGCCTTGGATTCCTTACTTCCCCCTTCACGAAGCACATTTACGGGTGGTTCATCCGGTGCTTGGGCTTGCAATTCCGCGTTGGGTACGGAGAAAAGAGGAGCTAGCACCAGAGCTTTAAGGAATACCGAGCGGGGATTCGGCATAGGATGAAACCGTGGATAGGGAACCATGAAATGGGGCGTTAGGGGGCCGGGAGCGTAAACGTGAAGGAGAGGATTCACACGCACACCCTTGTATCGGCCTGGGAGGGGGTGATCGTACAACCATAAAAAACGAAATAATTGCTAAAACGGGAAGGGCAGGGCCCCCGAGGAAAAAACCGAGCCTTACCCTTCCTAACCCCTTGCCAATAAGCAACTTAAACACAGCAATGAAAGTAATTAAAAAGGTAAAAAGTTGAAATCAAGGCCCTTGCAATGAACATTTCCACAAGATTTGCGTACAATCTGCAAAACTTACGGACCCCAAGAAGGGGCCGTGTCGCTTTTTGGGGCCGTTTTAGAAACGGTAACTGAGAAGAGAAACGACATCGTTCGTTGCGAATAACGCGGAACCAACGATTGTCGAAGTGACGCAAATGGAATCGATACAGGTCGGTTCGATAGCGGAAGAAGCGATTGAGCTATTAGCTTTCGGGCTAGAAAGGTTGCTCGATGACAACAAGAAAAGAATCGCTGGCAAAACTCAAGGAGGTTTTATTGCTGCGACGCGAAGCCCTGCGTAGGGCGCTCGATGGTGATATAAGCATGCTGCAATCCCTTAACCAAGAGGGAGGGGACGTCATGGATGCAGCGATGGATACTGCCCAAGACGAAATCAGCAGTCAGTTAGTGGAAGTCGAAAGCAGAGAGCTTCATCAAATCGAAGACGCTCTTGCTCGCTTCAAAGATGACATTTACGGGGACTGCGAGATTTGCGACAAGCCTATTCCATTGGCAAGGCTCCAAGCAGTTCCTTACGCTACGACTTGTATCGATTGCGCCCGGAAACAAGAATCGGGACAGTTACGTCAAGGCGAAGAATTTAGCTGAGACCAGAATGCCAGAACCCGGTTTACCTGAGCCAGAGATAAAGGTCATCGGTCCATATCGGATCGATCGGATCCTTGGTCGTGGCGGAATGGGAACGGTTTATCTTGGTATTCATGCGAAGAGTGGCGAGAGCGTTGCCGTCAAACTCATCGCCAGTGAGATGGCTGAGCATCAACGGTTCCGTCGCCGTTTTGATGCGGAGATTCAAACGCTTCTGCGATTGAAACATCCAAGCATCGTTAAGTTGATCGGTGTTGGTGAAGAAAAAGGACTCTTGTTCTACTCGATGGAATATGTCGAGGGTGAAAATCTTCACCAACGCCTCAAGCGACGGAAGCGAATCGACTGGCCTCTTGTCTTGGATTGGGCGATTGATATCGCCAGCGCTCTGAAGCACGCTCATGACTTTGGCATTATCCATCGGGATATCAAGCCAGCGAATCTACTTCTCGACACGAGCGACAAGATCAAATTGACCGACTTTGGCATCGCCAAGCTGTTCGGTGCGCAAGAATCCACGATTCCAGGCTCGGTTATTGGGACGGCTGATTTCATGCCTCCTGAGCAGGCGGAGGGACAACCCGTCTCACCGAGAAGCGACCTGTATGCACTTGGAGCGATCTGTTACGCTTGCCTCGCAGGCCGTCCACCTTTTACAGGAACGAATGTGCCGGAGATCTTGTTCAATGTCCGATATGGAGTCTATGCCCCGATTGGGTCGCTAGCCCCTGACACTCCAGAAGAATTCGCGAGGCTCATCGACGAGCTTCTATCTCGATCCGTTTCCAATCGACCTCCGACGGCTTACCTTGCACTCAGTCGCCTACAAGCGCTTCGCGCGGGGTTAAGCCGCAAGGCGGTCAGCCCCCAAACCTCGGAACAAGTCATCGCGCCGAAGCCGCCGAAGCCACCGACTGTTGAGCCGAGTCCGTCTGACCGTACCAGTATCAACATGGGGGATCACCCTTCCGTTGCGGAACTAGCTGTTCCAAACGACGCCACTCGCCTGTTGCCGGAGGACATGGCGGACCTTCCAGCACCCACCCGTGCACCTGCGACGAGGCTCGGTCCGCGAGCAGCTTCTCGTCCCAATGAGTCGACCCAGGACATCAACGCGGTCTCTGAAGAGCCACGAGGTACGCCGGCGGAAGTCCCAAGCGGACTTGCTCATGTTCGCAAAACCAATTTCACTGAAATCACCGACCGAGACCGCATTGAAACGACGATTTTCAGTGATCTGAAAACACCTGAAACATCCTCGCGATGGGGTGAGGTCCTATTGATCATCGCTGCCCTCGCGGCAGCAATCTTGGGGATCTACTATTTTACTCGCCCCGTGGATCCTGAGAAACTGTTCGCTCCCATTGAGGAAGCGTGGGATAACCGCGACGAAGTCCGCTTGCTTGAGTTAGAGGACGAGATTCAGTCCTTTCGAAGGCTTCATTCCGATTTCCCAGACATCGACATCGTCGAGCAAGCCGCATCGGAAGTTGTGTATCTGAAGAAGCTACGAGTGCTTCAGCGTCGAATCAGTGGAGTTCCTGAAGCAAACGATACGATCCTCATGATCGATCCATTGCGTTTTATCGTTCGCTTGCACCAAGAAGATCCCAAAGCTGCTGTCGAATTGCTAAATGCTTATCTGGAATCCTATAATCCATCTTTGTTATCGGATTCGCAGCGTCCGTGGCTCGACGTGGCCAGTCGTTTGAAACAAGACTGGCAGCAGGATCTGGAGACCGCGAAACATGGCAATTCCATTGAATCCCTTGAGAATTACATCCAAAAAATCCAGTCGGAATTGCCGCTTGCGGAACAGCAAACCCACCTTACGGCACTTCGAAAACTCTACAAAAACCTTCCTTGGGCCCAACCCCTCATCGAACAACTTGACCGGGAACTAAATTCCACTCCCTAGGTCCGGCGTTGAAACCACGCATTTCATGAGGTATACTATCGCCTTGGCGCCGCGCACTGAAAATGCCCGCAGTTGAATCATCTTCGGGCTAAAACCTCGGCACGGCAAACCTAAACTTGCACTCTTGCGAACCGAAATTCGCGGTCACACAGAACCAAATTCGCCGCCGACGCGACTTCAACCGCGTCGGCGTTGTCGTTTATTCGTTCACTAGTGACTGGCAACTTCGATTCGCACAAGGATCGAACACGTATGGAAAACCATCCTTTGGAAGCGGTCGCGAAAGCCGACACACTCATTGAAGCAATGGGTTGGATTCGTCGCTTTCGCGGCAAGACCACCGTCATCAAGCTCGGGGGATCTCTTATGGCTAATCCCGATGCGATGCGACATACCTTGCTCGATATCATCTTTATGGAAACCGTCGGCATGAGACCGGTGGTTGTCCATGGCGGTGGTCCGTCAATCAACCGAGCCATGGAAGCCGCTAAGATTCAGCCCGAATGGGTCAAAGGGCGACGCGTCACCGATGAGAAGACCCTCGAAATCGTCGAACAAACCCTTGCCTTCGAACTCAACACGTTCTTAGCCGAAGAAGTCGAACGCCTCGGCGGTCGATCGATGAACCTCAATTTCAAAACAACCAACGTCCTCTTCGGCGAGAAACTACTCCTCGAAGAACCAGGCTCCGAACCGATCGATCTAGGATTCGTTGGCCATGTAACCCGAGTCGATCGCCAAACGATCGAAAGCCTTACCTACACCGGACAAATCCCTTTCATCCCATCGATGTGCATCGATGAGCTTGGACAGAAGTACAACGTCAATGCTGATACTGCCGCCATGGCGGTTGCCGAAGCTCTCGGCGCAGAGAAATTGATCTTCATCAGTGACGTCAATGGCGTTCGACGCGACAAAGACGACCCAAACAGCGTAATCCATTCGATGACCGCCGCTGAAGCCCAAGAGCTGATCGCTCAAGGGGTCATCAGCGGGGGAATGATTCCAAAAGTAGAAGCTTGTTTGTCAACCCTCGGGCGCGGGGTAGGCAAGGTCCACATTATCGATGGACAACTCAGACACTCGCTGCTGCTTGAAATCTACACCACAGCTGGCGTTGGCACCGAAATCGTCCAGCATCGAAATTCACCCGCCTCAAAAATCTAGTTCATACCGATGAAGCACCTGAGAAACCTCGTCGATCTCAATGTCGACGATTTTCATACGATCCTCGATTGGTCGCTCCGACTCAAAGCCAGCTTGGCCAAAGGCCATCGTCCAGACTTGCTCAAGAACCACACTTGCGCCCTGGTATTCGAAAAAGCGAGTCTCCGGACTCGTGTTAGCTTTGAAACCGCGATGGCTCAACTCGGAGGTACTGCACTGTATCTGACCGGCGACGCTGGTTGGCGGGAACGCGAAACCATTGCGGATTTCGTCCGCGTGCTCGGTGAATACTGCGATTTCCTCGTCTGCCGCGCCTTCTCTCAATCCACCATCGAGGAACTCGCAAGCTACAACGCACTTCCCATCATCAACGGCTTGACCGATCAATCGCATCCATGCCAAGCCTTAGCAGATATACTTACGATTCATGAACATCTGGGTGGTAAGCTCAAGGGGCGACAATTGACCTTTGTCGGCGACGGGAACAATGTCGTCCGGTCCCTGGCTCGCGCATGCGGCTACGTCGGACTTCGTTTTCGATTGGCTTGCCCAAAACAATACCAACTACCAGAAGACTTCATCGAAGAACTCAGAGAAGGACCTCCGCTTGACTTTGATCAAGACGAGAACATCGAAAAGATGGTTCGTGATGCCGACTTTCTATACACCGATGTCTGGACCAGCATGGGACAAGAATCGGAGAACGATGCCCGAAAACGAGCCTTTGCTCCCTATCAACTCAACGAGCAACTCATGAGTAAAGCCCCTGAGCGATGCCGAGTTCTGCACTGCCTACCGGCTCGCCGTGGCTTAGAAATCACCAACGAGGTAATCGATTCACCGAAGAGCTTGGTATTCCCCCAAGCAGGTAATCGCTTACATGCGCAAAAAGGCCTGCTCGCTTGGCTCGCCGTCGAGAATAACTACCTTGCATCCGCGGCGCCTATCACCAGCCTTCCGAGATAGTCTTCAACCATTGACGGAGGCTTGAATTGCTCAAGAGCTTGTTCCGTAACTGGTCGCTTGAAAGCAAGGCACTGCTGTTCCTGGGCCTAGCTCTGCTCGTCTCTCTAGTCCTCGGATTCTTCGCTGTTCAATTCGTTGCCGAACGATTGGTCCGGGAAACCACTCGGCGCTCAGCCCGTGAATTCGCTAATACCGTAGTTCGACTTCAGCATGCAACTTGGGAATCAACTCCCAAGCCACCGAGTCAAGAAGTCCAACCGCAGGCCCAGCCCACTTCGGATTCAAAGCCCTCCCTGCCTCCCTTGGACAGCGATCTTTTTGAATCCGACTCCAATTTCCCGATGCGCTGGGAGTTGCTTCGTCTGAAAGACGGACTTGAACATGCAAAGCTCAATGGCCAAACTGCCCAAGGAAAGGATTTAGACTGGCTTACCAAACTTCACGCTCGCCTCTCCGAACTCGATTCCGCCAACAAAGCTCAAAACCAATCGCCCGAACAAGCCCCCAACACCAATCCTGCTTCTAGTCCCTGGTCAAGCGTTGCAAACCCCACCAACGCATTATTTGAAGAAGACGGTCCAATCCAAGGTGAGTACATCTATTATCACCCGATCCGCTTTCACGACGGATGTCGTCAATGCCACCTTCGCTCATTGACTCAGTCACAGCCTCGTCTCGCTCCTGTATCAGTAGATCCTTTTAGGGTTT
>Ga0315899_10005109_pt1 | contig 14178 bp, 18 predicted proteins | sample LakEriMetagenome_2_FD_203518 | JGI IMG/M metagenome (GOLD analysis project Ga0315899, IMG submission 203518) | Freshwater fungal communities from buoy surface, Lake Erie, Ohio, United States - Buoy 4 MA112 | ecosystem: Environmental > Aquatic > Freshwater > Lake | place: USA: Lake Erie, Ohio... | reverse complement strand
GCAGTGATGGGGCTCCTCAAACAGCTCATGATATTTGGGAAACCTGGACTGCAGGGGCTTCCCACGCGGGTGACTCTTTGTCTCTGGGCCTTTAGCCGACAAGGGGCTAATGGGGTCCCCCTATTCACAACATGGGATTCTGTAGCAGGCTCGGGGAGAGCCCCAATACCTGGAAACATTTCGGGCCGGAGCTGACCCAGGAATAATACTCAGTGTTCTTGTAGCGCAGTTGGTAGGCCGCTTGGGCGGCGATGGATTCTGGGACAGGGATTACGGGTGGGGGGTCCGGGTACGCCGCCCTTTTTGCGCACGCGGAATGAGTTCTGTACGGTATGGAACTCGGCTCGGTGACCTTAAAGAGAATTGGTTTCTTTTGTTTTCCAATTAAACACTCAACACACACTGAACAAACAACACACACCCTCAGTCTCTCAGCCCAGCACTAACAGACTTCACTACAGTCATACTGACCTCAATAAAACAACAAATCGGTGACGGTCGAGTCGGGAGATCGTCGCAGAGGTCGCCCTCGCTACCCACTATGATGTCATCGTCATCATCAGTACAATGCCGATGCCGGTCACCGCTGCCGCTGAAACCAACCATTCGAAGCCTGCCGTGCTGCCAACGGTGTGACAGTGTGCGTGGGAGTGTTGAGTTGTGTGTGCTCGTTTCTTATGCCCGTCAGCCTAGTGGGTAGATGGGAGCTTGGAGCAGGTGTATATGACCAGGGTCCTACAGTTTCTGGGGGATCTTGAGATCTGGGGCTCCCAGAGGGTACGGGTAGGTGAAAAGTTTGAGATAGAGCCTTGTGCTTTCTCACCGACATTCATTCACCGTTTGGTGCCAATCAATAAACCCGCCCCTTCCCCACCCCACACAAGAGCCTGCTCTCCTCCCTCTCCTCCACGGAGGCTCCTCCCTCTCCTCCCCACTCCCATGAGGCGCACTTAAAAGGGCAGCGGCACAGGAGGCGGAGGCAAAAGTTTCAGCAGCGCGTTGACGCGCTTCGCCGCCGCGATGTGCACCTCGTCTTCCTCAACGTTGAGTATTGTCGCCGGCATACCCACGCCCAGTTTCTCTACTACAAGGTTGGCCGCTTTGAGCCCTGTGACCAGTGCCCTACAGAGAGAGAGAGAGAGAGAGAGAGAGAGAGAGAGAGAGAGAGAGAGAGAGAGATAGATATATATTCAAATATATATATATATATATATATATATATATATATGTATGTATATATATGTATATATATATATATATGTATATGTGTGTGTGTGTGTGTTTGTGTGTGTGTGTGCGTGTGTATGTGTGTATGTGTGTGTGTGTGTGTATCAGTACCTCTCTTGCGACAGGCCGTCGGCGCCGTGCATCGGAGTGTCACGAACGAAATCTCCCGCCAAAAAGAGGTTGGGCAAGTCGGTGCGCTGCGCGGGACGGTTTCGGAAGGACCCAGGCGAGAAAATAGTCGCGCACTCCGGTGCTCGCATGACTATGCTCTCTGCCACCTGTGTGTGTGTTTGTGTGTGTGTGTGTGTGTGAGAGAGAGAGAGTGTGTGAGTGTGTGTCCTGTAAGTGTCTGGGCAGTAATGCTCGGGGTATCATTCCTAATAAACTCTCTCTCTCGCTCTCTCTCTCTCTCTCGCGCGCCTCTCTCTCGCTCGCGCGCCTCTCACGCTCTCGCCCTCTGCCACCTGCGCGCTGGCGAGTGAAGGCTCGGCGTTAGTCAGAGCGCGCAACGCCACGGCCGTCATCTCCGCATCCGAGAGGTGTAGGAGCGCTGCGGCGTGGTAAAAATCAACTTCAATCACGGACGGGACACTGCTGTCGCACAAACTCTCATGCAGGTCATTCAAATTGAAAAACGTCGCGCCCACGTCCCGCAGGACTCCCCCCCCTGGACAGAAATTCTCAAACGTCAGTGTCAAGTACATTTAAGACAGAAATTATGCATTCTACTTCTACAGTAGGTCAATTTTACTTCTGTTTTGGGTCTCTTTTGCACCTGGCGCAGGCACAATCATGACATTGGACGGCGAGCGCGTTGCAAACCGACGGTCCAGTGTGAGCCTGACAGCGACGCAGTCAAACATGTATGACACATGTATCCTCCTCCTCATATGCTACTAGGGAGGTCTCACCTGACACTTGCATTGACACATGTATCCTCCTCCTCATATGACACATGTATCCTCCTCCTCATATGCTACTAGGGAGGTCTCACCTGACAGCGACGCAGTCAGAAGCGCGAAGATTCATCACTCGCCGGAACTGCTCGCTTTTCCCCAGCGCGGGCACCTTGCGCGTGAGCGTCTGAAGGGCCTTGACACCCACCGCAAGAATCACCGCATCGCATTCAAAAAGGCGCGTAGACCCCGCAGGCGTTGATGCCACGACCCCCATGACCTGTCCGCTCTCCTCTGAAATGACTAACTCCTCCATGCGATGCGCCCCTAGAACACTGCCGCCCCGCCGCATGATAGTCTCGACAAGGGGGGTCAAGATTTTCTCACCTATGGGGCCCCGGCACCATTTCACGTCGAAATTCGCCTGGTGCCCCAAGGCCAAGAAGTCAAAGGTACCAATAATTGCAGCAGCAGACAGGCTCTCAGGCGGCGCCATCAGCATTGCCAGCAGCAGCGGCTCCAGAAAGTCCTTGTAGAGCTGCGGAGACACGCCATTGCTTTTCATAAGGTCTGCCACCGACATGGAGTCGTACTTTTCGTAGTCTGACTGGTAGTCAACGAGGGCGAACCCGAGGCGCCAGAGAGAGAGGCGATCGGAGACAGAGAGACGAGTAAAAGTGGGGAGGGTGTGCACAAACTGGCCGAGGGGCGTCGGCAGACGCAGCTGCTCTTGGAACACCACCGAGTCGACCTCGCGCCCGTTGGACGAGAAGAACGACGAGCGAGACCAGGGCGTGAGCGCTGAATCCTTTATGCCCAGTTCCGACAGCAGCCTGAAGATGTTCCCGTATTGGAACCAGAACCCCTTGACTCCTGCCTCGATGTTGTTGCCCTTGGCATCCTTGATGATGCCCCCCGGGTTGGGCGAGGCGTCCAAGAGCGTCACGTTGTAGCCCTGACCAGTCAGGTGGTATGCAGCTCCAAGGCCGGCAAATCCGCCGCCAACTACAACCACGCTACCCCTGCGCGTCCCTGCTTCCTGTCTTGCTGCCTGCTGCTGCGCCCGCAGCTGCACCAGCAGGGCACGGTGCTTGTAGTCTCTGCAGCATCCCCGCGGGCTGCATCCCCGCGGGCTGCAAGCCGCGGCAGCTGCGTGGCAGCAGCCCAAGGCCTTGGTCGAGGACGGCGGAACGAGAAAGGATGCGCACGTTGGCAGACACGCCAGCAAACCGCAGAGAATATTTCCTGCGCGCAACTTCTTTCCGGGGCTCCTCGGCGGCTGCTGCGGCGTCTCCTGCATTGCCGCCTTCTCGGAAATCTTCCCAGATTACTAGATTACACATTAACCGACCGAAAATAAGTACGAAGAATCAACTCCGGTTTGGAAACGACCCTCATGAGCATCTCTAAACGAAATCACATTTTCGAAGCTCTTGGAGTGGTCAAATCGCGCTCCTCCGCTCCTCCTGCACACACAAAGCGGGGAAAGGCGCGACGCAAGCACGCAAGGACCTGGCCGACGAATGCAAGCGCCTGCGAGGCTCGATCTCTCGGCCTCCTACTGGTCTTGATTTGCGTTGCCGTTTGTCGGATCGACACCGACGCCGGCTGGTTTGCTTTGATTGTCGCGTAGAGTGCGACAAGGGCGGGAAATGCCGTTGTCGCCGCTACCAAGCATTCGCGGTCAAGGGAATACACGGGTGTTCCCGGCTCATCTGCCCACCGATGTGGACATCACACCGCCTCTGCACGTGACGGGTAGCGTGCTGCCAAAGATCTTGAAGAGAGTTTGTGAGTCACCGGACGACGAATCAAGAGGCGGCACGACAACTTTTTCCAGCGATTGTGCCGAAGACAATATGCCACGCACCGTGCTGTGGAAGCAACCACGCGCCGCGCAGGCCGCCAGCGTCGGATGGGCGGAGATGTCCCCACAGAGGAGCTCCGAGGCAATGGCGGAAGCAAAACAAGTACAAGACAAAGCCGAGAACGGTTGCGTCGCCGCTGATGCTGACCCAACATTTGAGCCGAAAATGCAACGTCAGAAGATCGGCCCGATGCATGTAAGCACCCGCAGCGGTTCTTTGAGCCTTCCCGATCTTGAGTCAGGCCTTGGAAAAGCTGTGACCTTCAACTGCTCTTTGCCTCCAACCGTGCCGCAAGGCCTCGAGGCTATCACTGAAGAGATTCCTAACGAATCTCCGCCGCCCATGGGTAAGAGGAGGACAAGTATGTTTGGCGGGGGAGGTGGAGGCGAGGGCAAAGGGCGACGGGCATCTATCGCTATGCAGGCTGCCACACATCTTTCTGCTGGAGCCAATACGGTTTCTTCACTGGTTTGACCTTTGCTAAACGTGTACACCAGCCAATTTTGTACAAATGTACTATGTAGCATTACTCAAGAGCTAACAGCTGAGAGTTCTCAGGTCACGAGGACTGCGCGGCGTGCATCAGTGGCCCTGGGGCTGGCGCCCAAAACTAAGGGACCCGAAATGCGTAGCTCGAGAAAGAAGCGCGCTGTTGGAAACGAGGTGCATGCCTTCCTCTCCATGGTGGAGGGCGGGGATGGAGACAGCATCACACGCGATCAGTACGCTACTCTTCTAAGGGCGGACCTCAAGCGACTGAAGCTTGGCTCAATCGAATCTTCAACGATCGAGAACATGCTTACGGCCATTTTCGGCAACGAATCCCGCCTTGATCACGAGGGATTTGAGCGGCTGCTTAAGGTGAGAGTACGTTTCTTCCGGGTCTTGTATGAGCGGCGTTTTGGGGTATTCTTGGGCCGCCTGTGACGTTTGCCAAACTTGAAGTGCCGTGAATCGATGCCGTAGGTCTGCTTTGAACACTCCCCTGGTTCTCGCATCAAGAATGCTAAATCGGCGTTGGCGCGATCTCACCTCCTGTTTAATCTTTGCTCTGCAAATGCGTCTTCCTCACTGTTCAACCCTCGCCTTTATCTGCAGGAGCTGCATTTCCCTATTGGCAACTTACATCGATGCAGCACGGGCACGATGGAGAGTCTCCGGCGTGAAAGTACTGCTGACACTCTCAAACCTTCTCTTCTGCGACGCATCAAGTCTGCTGGTCGCAAGGTGCACGCGTGTGAAAGAGGAGGAGATTATCTCCGTGTGAAAGATGCAGTATGAGTGTACAGAGATATTTTCAACGCCAGCTCACGTACATGCTCATGTCATGCACAAACCAGTTATGTACATGTTTCCATATTCGCGTGAAGCACGCCCACAAGTGTAAACTTTCACGTGCTCATGCGCACGCATACACGTGTGAACACACACATGTGCACGCCTGCATATGCGTTGGGCAGATTTTTGATGATAACGGCTATCAGCTCTGGGTAATGGTGTACGTGATGATCACTGTAGGGCTGGCATCTGACGTCTACATTTCGCGCAAGGTCTCTACACATGTACAGATAGCTCAGATTGAGTCCAAAGACAACAACAAGAGCTATGAATTGCGTGCTTGCAGATTTGCTTGTGTTGATCGAGAACAGGCTGCGTCTAAACGTGTGTTTGCTGTTTTCAGGGCTGGCTGCCGCCCTACCGCGCCGAAGTGGTAGGAGCTTGGGACGGAGAGCTGGTAAACATAGCAAGAGTGTTCGGAATGTTGTTGAACTTCAACTGCGCTTTGGTCCTAGTGCCCATGTTTCGCGCCATTCTCACCTACCTACAGGTAGAAAGGCATCACGAAAAAGGATAAGCCTCCCAAAGATACTGTACTTCATGCAGCGTCTTGGAGGGATACTTTTCCGACACGTGCGCGTGATGCGGCTTGAAAGGCGGTGCATGCGTTTCCCTCGTTCGTCTGTGTGTGACTTTGTTTTTATATTCTGCTCAGGGGACCTGGCTCACGAACTATGTGCCGTTCGAAAAAGCCTACGGGGCTCACCAAGTGATAGGCGCGATAGTTTTTGGGCTTAGTTTGGCACACGGTGCTGCGCACGTGGTCAATCTGTCGCTCTGGACCGGGTGGTCATTTCAGGTTGATAATTTGTTCCCTTTTGCAGATCGACGGTCCTTAGGGTTTGCTTTATTCGGTACCCAAAGCCATCAAATGTCCCGATGTATTCCTAAAAGATGTTATCAACAAAAACAGGGCTCGCTTTGGTGTGGGTCGAAGGAAGACGGTTTTTTGTTTTGCTCTGCCGTTTCCGGCATCCTGCTCCAGGTGTTTGTTGGGAGACAGTCCGAGAAGCGACTCTAGATGATCACATCAAAAATCATCATAGTCCAGTGGAGAAAGTGGAGTTGTCAATGCTGTTACTGACAGTACATTTTAGCAGTATCTTCAGTGCCCTGTGATAGCCACATGCGCTCGCGCTCTCACACATGTACGACTCACAGGTGGTGTTTTGCGTGATGATGTTCTTCTCGCTTCCGTACTTTCGGAATTCCAAGGTCAGAGTGAGAGAGACAGACGTGCTCCTTTTTTTCGTACCTTTTTGTGTGCGATTTAGCGTCCAGCTGAAAAATAACTAAATATTCACTCATTCACCTACCCGGAAAATCAATGACTTTAAACAGCACTTCAACTCTTTCTGGACAATACACCATCTAGCCATGGTCTTCTTCATCATCTTGCTGCTCCACGCAAGGGTGTTCTGGAAGTGGTTTCTTCCTGTAATTCTAGGTACACATGTATGCATGCGCCGGCGTGCATGTGTGTGTGTGTGTTGGTGTGTGTGTGTGCGTGTGTGTGTTGGTGTGTGTTGGTGTGTGTTGGTATGTGTGTGTGTGTTTGTTGGTGTGTGTGCGTGCGTGCGCGTGCGTGTGTGTGCATTGCATGCTTGAATCAATTATGCGATTATTTACGCAATGCGTTTAAATATTACATCATCTAGCGCTGATTTCCAACACCTGAGTCTGAAACTCGAAAATCACAAACAGGCTATGTCCTAGATCATATACTGCGTCGTCAATCGGCAAAATTTCTTTCAACAGTCCTTTTCACACAGGTGTCTACACGTAAAAGGCCTCTGCACCTGAGCTGTGATATGCGAGCTAGGCATGCCTTGTCCCATTAAGAAAGAGAGGAAGGGAACAGCAGACAGAGAGTCAAAACCTAAACACTAGTATCTTCTCTCTCGTTCATCTACACAGGCTAAGGGCGACAAGGTAATGCAGATCAAGTTTACAAAGCCCGCAGCCCTGAATTACCAAGCTGGACAATACGTGTTCCTTAAGTCAGTCGCTGTCAGCAAATATGAATGGCATCCTTTCACCCTCACTTCAACTCCGGACGAAGACTTTCTCGAATGCCATATCAAGGCAGTTGGGGACTGGACAAGTACGTATTTCTTGGGGATCAAAGCAAGCAGCAAGCACACATCAATTGATGTTCTAATCCTAGATATATACAGATACAATTGCGAGGACTTTCACGTGTGCGTGATTTTTTTATGACCTTGTACAGAAACATAGATGTGCATATAAATCAGCACGCATCACGATACACATGAATCTCCACACAAGCGCACAAACACGCTCCGACAAATGCGTGCGCAGTTGCTTGAGCAACACGACCTAGCTGAAAACATAATGATTACAAATACACATATGGGCATTTTCACTTTCTATACTTGTCGAAAAATGCGCATGTACGTGCGTTGGGTACATGCGTATTTGACGATTGAAAACAAATGCTCATCAGGTGACCTACACGAGCACTACGACAGCAAGGCGATCGTCGATGGAAAGCCCGTCTTCTCTCTCCCATCTCACATGCTGCAGGTATGCTCGAACACTTCTCGCGCCAACACACCGCGCTTCCACTGTCGCTGACACACACACACATACACACACACAGGTCGATGGACCGCATGGGGCGCCAGCACAGGATTGGTCTCAATTTGAGAGTGCGGTGCTTATATCAGCAGGTCTAATTCATTATCCATGTCGAAATTCTTTGCACCTATCTCTTCGAGGTGTCTTTGTTAAAAGGACGCATGCTTGCATGCACAATCAGTATCAACTAAGCGGACCGGCCTGCAGGTATCGGAGTGACGCCGTTCGCGTCTATCATCAAGCACGTTACAGCCCGCATGAAGCAATGCAGAATCTTACAAGACGCGGGCGTTGTGGTTTCTCTCGCTCTCTCTCTCCCCCCCTTCCTTGGACCCCCCTTACCTCCTCAGTGAGGCGTCGTAGTCTCTCTCTCGTGGTCTTCTGTATTTGATCTTTTTGGGCAAAGCTTTTTTCTTCACACATGCAAACACACAACAGACGCATGCACGCGCGTTCGCACGCACACACGCACACGCCAGCTAGATCGCTTGCACGACGCACGCACGCGCGCTCGCACGCACGCTCGCTCGCTCGCTCGCTCGTACTCACGCACATACGCACGCAGACCCAACACACACACACCACACACACACACACACACACACACACACACGAATGCACACACACTCTCAAAGCACCCACTTACCGACACAATTTTCTTGCAGATACCTCGCTGGCTCACGTTGAAAGTAAAAAAAGTGCACTTTATTTGGATCTGTCGAACCCAAGAGTCACTGAAGTGGTTCACTGATGTTATTGCTCAGGTCTACTCTATAAGTGTGCACCAACGCACGGAGATCAAGAGCTTGCGCGCGCGCGCGCACACACACACACACACACACACTCTCTCTCTCTCACACACACACACGTGCGCGCCCACACACACACACACACAGGCCAAACACGAGCTGGCAGATAATTTCCAGATCCATGTGTACCTGTCCACAGTCAGCGCCCTCGGAGATGTAACAGCAGGTATTTGTCATGTTGTATGTATGCATTCATGCATTTATCACGTGCCCGCTCTCTTGCACACTGGGTGCACCTGCGATAGCACGCATGCATGCAGATTAATGCTTACGTGCGCACGTACGCGAGCGCGCACAATCAATAACACACACACAAACACACTCTGGACAGGGCTCACGCACGTGGCTATGCACGCTTACTACAAAAAGGAAGGGCGCGATGCCATTACCAATCTAGGTGCGTGTACATGTGTGTGCGTGTGGGCATCAAAGCTAGCCTAAAGCCTAAAAATCCAATATGAAAATATGCATGAATATACATCTATGCATTTGCATATGCATACTTGACAGATACACTCACCAACTACGACCGCCCTCAGTGGAAAAACTTATTCTCTCAACTGGCGGCGAATCACGCAGGGGAGAGGGTAAGTAGAGAGTGAGAGACACTGTTGCACAAAAAAAAACACAAGCACGCAGGAAGAGGGAGGAAGGGAGGAAGGGAGGGAAGGGGGTGGAGGGAGATGGGTTGGGTGAGGGGAGAGAAAGTGTGTGTGAGAGAGCGCGTGCGAGAGAGAGAGAGAGAGAGAGAGAGAGAGAGAGAAACGAAGAAAGACAGACCGACAGAGGGATAGAGAGAGCACTAGAAAATAAAGTCCCTTCAGAGAAGATGATCGCATGTAAAAATTGTAGCTATATAGAGAAATAGAGAACGACAGACAGACAGAGAAGAGAGAGAGAGCGCGCGCAAGAAAGAGAGAGACACAGAGAGAACGATAGAATAGGGGTGGGGAGATCAAGTGCGGGATGATGAAGTGTGGGAGGGGGCGAGAGCAAGACACACACATACACACGAATCAACAACAACACACACAGGTGGGCGTGTTCTTTTGCGGGCCGCATAGCCTCGGCAAATCACTCGAGAAACGTTGCGCAGAAGCTACAAAGTCCACAACTACCACCTTCACGTTCGCCAAGGAGAATTTTTAGAAAGAGGGGTGAGTTCGTTGGTGAGTTCGAGGGTTGGGTGAGCCACTACCACTACCACCTTCACGCTCGCCAAGGAGAACTCTTAGGAGGAGGAGGAGGAGGAGGAGGAGGAGGAGGAGGACAAAGAGGAGGGGTTAAGGCAAAAGCAGTGAACGAGGGGTTAATTCAAGGCAAAAAGAGTGCATCACACAGTGAACGATTTGGTCGCTAGTGCGAGGAGGAGGAGGGGCAAGGGTGGTCGACACCACACAAGGTTTGAAAATGGGGGGGCAAGCGCAACTGGTTGCTGGAGAAGGAGGAGGAGGAGGCAGGATTTCTCCAAAGTCCTCCTCAGGACAACACTCCTGCCTCCTCGACGTGGGAGACCTGCCTCCTCGACGTAGGAGACCCACGTGTGATACACATTGTGCGTGTTGAGTATGCCAGATGTCTATTTTGTAGTATGGATATTGCAATATATACATCTCACAACATCGGGCTAACTCCATACGCACATACAAACAGATATGATTGCAACGTACATCATAAATACATGAATAGATGCGTGCATGCATGCATGCGCTTGTGCAGCTCAAATACGCGTGGTACGAGCCGCCGGCAGCTCAAGTACAAATAGTACAAGCAGCTCGCACCTCGAATACGCGGCATACAAGTTGAGCGCACAGACTGCACACGCTCTTGCGTAAATGGAAGAAGGACGTGGTTAATGTAGTGATAAGTCACTTTTATAGCGAGGTAAAGAATGGTAACGAAAGGTAAAGTTGGTTTATATAGTTTTGGCAGAAGGCCCAGGAAACCATCTGTCAATCAAACCAACATTCAATCCTGGGTTGGTGTCAATAAAATGGTACCAAGTTTCCCTCGTTTGGTGTCTTCCTCCTCCTCCTCCTTCGCGGAGGCAGGTGTCTTCCTCCTACTCCTCCTCTTTTTTTTTGTGTCTTCCTCCTTCTCCTCCTCTTTTTTTAGGACCAAGAACAGTGTTCTAACAAGGCGGATTGTAGGAACAAGACGGATTCGCTCTGTCAGTAACCTAAAAAAAATCCGCCCTGCGCGGCATCCCTCCGGGGAGGGTGGCGAGAAGAAGGAGAGCGCGTGCGAGGAGAAGTGTGACAGTGAATGAAATCCCAAACCCAGACCCAAGCACAACCCAAGCTCCACAGATGTCGCTTAAGTAAGGTGTCCCCCCCCACTACTAATTATCAGGGCCTTTTTTTTTCTTTTTCCCATGTAATCACTTCATAAATATAAAAAAAATTCTTTTTCCGGCGAAGTAAAAGACAGCGCAATTTTTGCCTTTTTTTTTTGCTTCATAAGCTTCACTAAACCCTCTCCCTCCGCCCTCCCCCCTTACCTTCTCCCTCTACCCACCTATCCGCCCATACCTCACACCCTCACCTCCGAGAGACAACTCAAACCCGTGTTCAAAACTCAAACCCGTGTTCAAAACTCAAACCCGTGTTCGAACTCAAACCCGAGTTCGAGACCTACAAAAGAGACCTACTAATGAAGCTGTGAATGAAGCGAGGAGGAGAAAGCGTAGGCGGCAACCACATTGTGATGTGCATCAGTGTCAAAAGCGACCTGATGTAGTCATAGATCCTAAAAAAAAAAGAGAGACTTACGACAGCGACCTGACTTTGGCGCGACAGCGCAAAGTGTGACAATTTGATGGCCATTACAAGCACTCATTATAAGAAAAACAAGAGCGAATTTATCCTCTCAACCAAAGTCTGTTATTTATTGGCACACCCTGTACAGCCTAGATAGATAGATGGAGAGGCAGAAAGCTAAGTGCGTCCCTCGGTCCTTTCCAAAAATCCGGAAAATCTCGGAGATACCGGTATCTCAAAAAAATTCGCCCTGCGCGGCATCCCTCCGGGGGCCCTGCGGGGCACGCTATCGCCTTCGAAACACGCCGCAACCTTTCCCACCGACAAAAGGGGGTGGGGATCACAGGGGGTTGGGGCATTTTGAAGACTCGAGCAAAAGAGACCTACAAAAGAGATCTACGACAGCGAAAGGGTAGGTGGCAGCCACATTGGCGACAATCATGTGAATAAACACGCGATAATGCGCAAAGGGTTGGGTGAGCTCATAGATCCACTCTGTCTCAACCTTTGAATCTGGCGGAACCTAGAATCTCTCTCTTTCTCTTTCTCTCGCTCTGCCCCCCCAACCCACCCCCTCCTCCCTCTATCCTCTCTCCGCCCCCCCTGTTTTCTGAGGGCTAAGACACATAAACTTTACGAAGTTGTGAAAGGTCGTAAGTGTCGCCCGTCCTGGGGCATTGTATGCGCCCTGTGTGTGTGTGTGTGTGTGTGTGTGTGTTTTAGCGATAGCGAACAGGGCCCTCCTGTCTCTCCCTCCCTCCAAACCCTCCCTCTCCCCCCCACCAACCTCTCTCCCTCTCAACAGCGCTGTGCAGCGATAGCGAGGAGGGCTCCCTTTCCATAGGCTTCAGGGTTTAGGGTTTAGGATTCAGGGTTTAGGGTTTCGGGATTAGGGTTTAGGGTTTGGGGTTTAGGGGTTCGGCCTCTCTCACACACAGCAGCATGCTGTGCTGTGTTAGCGAGCAGGCATGCTGTGCTGCGATAGCGAGCTGAGTTCGTGGGTGAGTTCGTGCATGTGCGGTATTTGAAGACTCACACACACCAGCATGCTGTGCTGCGATAGCGAGCAGGGCTTCCTTTCCATAGACGTGCCCATTGGGTAATGCCATGGGAGGATTGTCTTCATTCATGAGAACCCCACTCAATGCGCACACCAGCACCGAGTTTCTTCTGTTCGCTGACGGTACCTATGTATATATGTATATGTATATGTATATGTATATGTATGTGTATATGTATATGTATATGTATATGTATATGTATATATTACATATATATATGTATGTATGTACGTATGTGTGTGTGTGTGTCTGTGTCTGTGTGTGTGTGTGTGTGTGTGCGTATAACAAACCAGCGCGGCAATATGAGACAGGGTAGGGTGGCACACGGGGCAATGGGACGAGGGGTCGGGGGCTTCCGAACAGGAGTTACACTTGAGAGATGTAAGACCGGCCTGAAGCGACACCATTAACGGAGACTGCGTTTTTTTTCTCGAGACAACATGAAGTTATTATTAAGTTATTATCAATATTTATATGAATATGAAGCGACACCATTAATGGAGACTGCGAACAATAGTTTCCATCAGCATCTGCAGGCCTGCGCTCTTGACACGTCTCTAGGGTTTAGGGTTTAGGGTTTAGGGTTTAGGGTGTAGGGTTTAGGGTTTAGGGTTTAGGTTTTAGGGTTTAGGGTTTAGGGTTTAGGGTTTAGGGTTTAGTCTAGACCTGCGGGCCTACCATCCACACTTGCCACATCTCTGACTTGAGACGCTTTGCGAGGTCCGTACGGCGTTGGATTTGGAGGAAGAATTTGTACGGGTGCACTTGCGTTGTCTTGAAAGGGAAAAAAGAAAAAGAAAAAGGACGAAAAGAAAAGACGGCGTAAGATTTGGAAGAAGAATTTGTACGGGTGCGCTTCCATTGCCTTGAAAGAAAAAAGTAAGGAAAGAAAAGGCAGTCCCCTAGTACATGAGCTCTATAAGTGAAGCCACTACAAGGATTACTTTTGAGAATTTGTGTTCGTGCCTTGCCGAATGCCAGCACCCCCATGTGCTATGTATGTACTAAGGACTGACACATGTATCCTCCTCCTCACCTTGCCGAACGCCAGCACCCCCATGTAGCGCTTGAGAGCTGAGAGCTTGTGCTCGTGGCAGTCGCCTCCCACGGCGGGCCCGAGGTGCTTGCGCGCATACAAGATAGCGTCCTCCAGAGCGTCCTTGCGCACAAGTTCTGTGGTAATGCATCCGTGTCAAAAGAGACCTGATATGCAGGCAAAAGAGACCTACAACCGCTCAAGTATCGGCAAAAGAGACCTACTTGTAGCCTCAGCTGAAACTCCAAGGTGGTATGCATCAGTGTCAAAAGAGACCTGATATACGGGCAAAAGAGACCTACAATCATGGGGCAAAAGAGACCTACGAAAGCTTGCAGCCTCAACTGAAACTCCAAGGTGGACTTGATCTTTTTCAGGCGCGGTCGGTTGGCAATACACCTATGTATATGCGTGTGTTGTGTAGCACAGCAGTAGTTAGTTGAGCTAAACACTTGCTCACCATTCAGGCGCGGGCGGTTGGCAATACACCTATGTATATGCATATATATATATATGTATATGTATACATGTGTGTGTTCGTGTGTGTGTGTGTGTGTGTATGTATATGTGTGTGTGTGTGTGT
>Ga0315899_10005108_pt1 | contig 14179 bp, 13 predicted proteins | sample LakEriMetagenome_2_FD_203518 | JGI IMG/M metagenome (GOLD analysis project Ga0315899, IMG submission 203518) | Freshwater fungal communities from buoy surface, Lake Erie, Ohio, United States - Buoy 4 MA112 | ecosystem: Environmental > Aquatic > Freshwater > Lake | place: USA: Lake Erie, Ohio... | reverse complement strand
CAAGTGTTTTTAGGCTCATATTCAACAAAGTTAATAGTTGTTGGTTCAAATTCGTTTAATTCAGCCATGGTTAGTTAGTAGTGTATAGTTTACTTATAACGGACAACCAGGGTTCAATTTTTTCGCGACAAATAATATATTTAATTTTGAGACCCCCTTCTTTAAGTTGTTTCCGATTAAATAATATATTCGGAACTCACCACTTTATATATCAAAGATAAACACCAACTGTCGGCTCACATCGTCTAGTGATTAAGACATCACGCTGTGACCTTGAAAACGTGGGTTCGATTCCCGCTGTGGGTAAACTATTTTTTATAATACATTATTATGCAATATAAATACATATTACATAATAATAACAATAATGGATTACGAGGTTGTATGTTCTATATGTCTAGAAGAGAGAGAATTATATTACACAGAATGCAACCATAGATACTGTATTACGTGTTTAAGTAAAATTCATAACTGCGCTATATGTCGTAGTCCATTATTGCGACACAAATTATGTGCTGAAATTAAAAGCAAACAAAAATCCCTAGACATACGTCCATCCATAGATAGATACCCATTGGGAACGTTGTTAAGTCATGAGGCTATAAGATTTATGAGTGGACTTGGAGGGTTAGCTTATTCGAACTAACAATCCCAACGGTCTTTAAGTAGTTTTCAATAATATATTATTTGCTTATTACTGTTTCTTTGGCAACATTGGAGATTATTTTGTTTATATTTCTTTTTTGTTCTTCTTCAGTTGAACCACTCATGGAATTCATCACAATTTTCAAATACTTATCATTCGTTTTTGATTTTGCATCATTATAATCAGGATTTAGTTTCATCCACTCTGGTATCATTTTTATATTTTTATGAGCCACCGTTTTAATTGCGCGCGTAATTATATCGTTCGTTTCATTATCTTTTTCCCATTTATCTTGGTTTTTTATGTATAATATTTCACGTTTCGCATCACTACAATGTATTGGTCTCGAATGTTCATTCATGGTAAGCAATTTGTTTATAAATATTTGCGATATTCCTTCAGAATAACCCAATCTGGCTGTCTCTTCTAAGTCTTTCACACTAACAACTAGCGATTCTACAAAATCACTTATATTAATCGCATCCTTACATGTTTCATTCAAATACATATTAAGATTAAATTTGTTATTGCTGTTTACATTGTTAGTTGTATAGTTAATTGTACTGCTTTTGGATAGTTCCACTATTTTATTTGTCAAGTCCTTATTTTGTTCTATCATTTTTAACATAAGGTCTGTTATTTGAACTGTAGAATTGTTAGCAAACACGTCAGCGACGGTTGGTTCCTTGCATGTTTTTTTATGTCGCCATAACCCATCCCTATATTTATACGATTTCCCACAATTTATGCAGTCATATGATTTGGGGATATTTGGGGATTTTTGCGTTGTAATTTGTTGTAACTCGGACAAATTTATATGTTTCAGTGTCGCCATATGTTTTGTAAAATCTTTTTTGTTATTGGTTATGTAGTTGCAAAAAACGCAATGAAATTTGGGGATTTTTTGGGGATTTTTGGTTGTCAGATGTTGCATATATTGACAACGCAAAAAATCCCTAAATCATTTTTCCATAAAATATGTAAAAATTAGCGTCTGGTGTTTTTACACATATTTTTCAAATTTTAGAGCATTATGCTCAGATTTGACGATTATGCACCCCTTTTTCAAAACTTTATTTGACTTTTCATTTTTGGACATTTATTTTTGTCCATTTTTCAAAACCGAGGGTACTTTTATTTTTGAGTTTCTGACTGACTTTTCCGACAACAACCATATGATTTATATTGTAACCATATATCGTCACGATATTGAATACATCACATATTAGTAGGAATTTAGGATATAGGCTTTAGTAAAAAATTGACTTAGAAATAATACAATAGGGAATCATATAACCGCGCAACAATGGAACATGTATTCAAACTATATGAGTTTAATCCTTATAATGACAGGGGTATTGAGGAAGAGGATACATATGGACCCAAAAAAGACAATGCAAAATTTGTTATCCAGATGTTTGCCATTAATGAAAAGGGAGAAAAAGCATCCATTATGGTTGAAGAATATCAGCCATTCTTCTATTTGAAAGTAAATAATGATTGGGGACAAACAAAGAAAAAAGCATTATACGACCATTTAAAAGCCAAAGTAGGCAAATATTATGAAAATTCTATTATAGAATGCAAGTTAATTGAAAGAAAAAAACTATATGGGTTTGATGCGGGAAAGAAACACCGGTTTATTGAAGTGAAATTTGCGAATTTAACCATTTATAACAAAGTGAAAAATTTATGGTATAGAGAAGTTGTGAATTATTATGGAGAAAAAGAACGCAAACTATTGCCAAACGGATATAAATTCGATGGTTGTAATATTGAATTATATGAGGGAAATATACCCCCATTACTGCGTTTATTTCATATTCGACAATTAAGTCCATCTGGTTGGATTGCTATGCCAATCAGCAACACTACATCTATAACGGGAATAAATAAAACAACGTCTTGTGATTTTGAGTTTGTAATCAATTATAAACATATTATACCTTTAAATCACAAAGAAGACCGGGTGCCTTATAAAATTATGAGTTTTGATATTGAGGCATCTAGTAGTCACGGAGATTTCCCTGTTCCAATCAAATCTTATAAAAAGTTAGCAACCAATATTGTAGACCATTTCGCCAAAATAAGTATCCCAACGCCAGCACAATGTGCCCTAATTTTGTGCGATATTTTAAGAGCAGCATTTGGATTTATAGCGATGGACGATATAGATTTAGTATATCCTAAAAAACCATTATATAATGAACTAGATTTATCAAGAAGAACTGACACATGGCTTAAAACAAAAGTCAAAGACTGTAAACATAAAACGCAACAGGTTCAGTTAATTGAGAAATTCTTCGAAAACGCAACTAATGTGATACAATTAAGCGAAAAAGACGAAGATGAGGAGACTGATGGTGCCGATAGTGCGGATAGCGAAGAAGAAGAAGACTTAGAAGAAGACGCAGAAGAAGATGACGACGACAAATCCGTGGTCATTAATGAAAATATTGGCGCAACATATGAAGATACCAATTCAACCATTGTAGATATTATGTGCGATCCCAAATTTGAACGGGAAGGGAAAATTAATGAATTAGTTAGAACCTTAAGAAACCATTTCCCCGCATTAGAAGGTGACAAAGTAACTTTTATCGGTTCCACATTCATGACCTATGGCGAACAAGACCCATATTTAAATCATTGTATTGTATTGAATTCTTGCGATGATATGCGGGTATCCAACGGCAAAGTAGAGACATATGATACAGAAAAAGAAGTATTGTTGGCTTGGACAAAGTTGGTTCAAGAAGAAAATCCAGACATAATTATCGGATACAACATATTTGGTTTTGATTATGAGTTTATGTTTCGACGATCCCAAGAGTTGGCTTGTACCGAAGATTTCTTAAAATTATCACGAAATATTGGCGAGATATGCGCCACAACTGATTACAAAAATCCTGAAAAAATAGATATAAAACGGATGTCAATGGGATTATTCGATTCATCCATTATAGAAATGAATGGTCGGTTGCAAGTTGATATGCTAAATTGGTTTCGCAAAACAGAAAATTTCACGTCTTATAAATTGGACTATGTAGGGGGTCATATTATCGGGGATACTGTAAAAAATCTGCTACATCTATGTAGGGGCGATATGCAAGTGACCCGAATTGCGACCACAAATATGACTGGATTGCAACCAGAAAGTTACATACATTTTGAAGAAATTATGCATAGTAGCGATTATTATAAAAACGGGCAAAAATTCAAAGTAGTCCATGTGTGCAAAGAAGAAGGATGGTTCGAAATATTGGGCACGGAATCCCCCCATGCAAAACAAGTAAAATGGGGATTAGCCAAAGATGATGTCACTCCTAAAGACATATTCAGAATGACTAATGAGGGACCCGCATCTAGAGCCATTATTGCTAAGTATTGTATTCAAGATTGTAATTTGGTTCATTATTTGTTTAATAAGGTGGATGTGCTTACGGATCTTATTGAAATGTCTAAATTATGTAGTGTGCCTATGAGTTTCTTAATATTCCGAGGTCAGGGAATTAAACTTACCAGTTACGTTGCTAAAAAATGCAGAGAAAAAGGCGTATTGATGCCCGTAGTTGATAAGGGGTCGCATAGTGATGGTTTTGAAGGCGCAATTGTATTATATCCTAAATGTGCATTATATCTTGATGACCCAATAGGTGTTGGAGATTTTGCGTCATTATATCCGAGTTCCATCCTATCTGAAAATTTATGCATGAGTAGTAAACTTTGGACTAAAAATTATGACTTGGCAGGCAATTTGATATCAGAAACGGGAGAGAAGAACGCTGAAGGTCGATACATTTACGATAATTTACCTGGTCTGGAATATGTGAATATTCCCTTTGACACATACCGATATGTAAAAAAAACACCTAAAGGCAAGGCTAGAAAGGACACTAGAAAACTCATACCACAAACCAATGATGATTTCATTAAAAACGTATTGGAAAAAAGACAATTAGCATATAAATTGACAGCCAATTCACTCTATGGGCAATTAGGCGCTAAAACCAGCACCTTTTATGAGCCCGATGTTGCTGCAGCCACTACGGCAACGGGACGAATGTTGTTGACATTTGCGAAACGTGTAATAGAAGAATGTTATGCGAACGAAACTTTGGAGACGAAACATGGGTTTGTAAATACCAATGCGGAATATGTGTATGGGGACAGTGTAGCCAATTACACGCCTATATATGTATCCACTTTCAAACAAGACGACCTTGACAATAGGATAATTGACATAGTAACTATTGAAGAATTGGCGCAAAAATATGGATACGATAATTGGGTAAAATGTGTTGAACCTGGAAAACAAGATAAGGAAATTTGTGAATTGGAAAACGTAGAAACATGGACTGAAAGGGGATGGACAACTTTACATAGAGTTATTAGACACGAATTGGCATCTCATAAAAAAATGATACGTGTATTAACACACACTGGGTGCGTTGATGTAACGGACGACCATTCATTAGTAAAAAATGACGGTACTGAAATTTCGCCAAATCACGTATCCTGTGGAACAGAATTACTACATTATTCGTTGCCTTTATTTAAACATGTAGACAATACAATAAATGAAAAAGAAGCACAAATTATGGGGTTCTTCTTTGGTGATGGTAGTTGTGGTTATTATAATTGCCAATCTGGTAAAAAAGCGTCATGGGGATTGAATAATGCGTCATTAATATTGCTTAATGAATATTTAGAACTATGTAAAGAGGTATATCCACAATTTAATTGGATTATTATGGATACTATAAGTAGTTCAGGTGTATATAAATTAGTACCGAGGTCTAATAAAGCGTATAGACAAATTAGCAATTTTGTACATATGTATAGACAATTAATGTATTCAAATAAATCAAAAATTATACCTATTGCGATTTTACAATCAGCTGAACCTGTTAAACTTGCTTTTTGGAAAGGCTTATACGATGCTGATGGCGACAAAGATAAACATAATTATACGCGCGTTGACCAAAAAAGTCAATTAAGTTCGTCACAAATATTTATACTGGGGCAAAATTTAGGTTATAACGTATCTATAAATTCTAGAAGTGATAAACAAGACATTTATAGATTAACATTAACAACTAAAAAACAGAAAAAAAACCCTATAGCCATTAAAAAAATGTACGAAATTCCATATTCGGGATATGTATATGATTTGACAACTGAGAACCATCATTTCGCAGCTGGCGTTGGAAATATGATTGTCCATAACACTGATTCTGTATTCTTCAAGTTCAACCTAACGGATACGGAAACCGGCGAAAAAATTATAGGTGATAAAGCGCTAGAAATATCCATAGAAATAGCACAACAATCATGTCATCAAGTATCCAAAGTATTGAAACAACCACATGACTTTGAGTATGAAAAAACATTTATGCCGTTTTGTCTGTTATCGAAAAAAAGATACGTAGGCATTAAATTCGAATTTGACCCAACCAAAGGCAAACGCACACAAATGGGAATGGTATTAAAAAGGCGTGATAATGCCCCTATTGTAAAAGACGTGTATGGTAGCGCTATAGACATTTTGATGGAAGAGAAAAACATTCCCAAAGCAATAGAATGCACGCATAGTTGGCTGCGAAATTTAGTATCTGGTAATATTCCGATTGATAAATTAAAAATTTCAAAAGCATTACGTTCTTATTATAAAAAGCCAATGAGTATAGCCCATAAAGTATTAGCCGACCGAATTGGTCGAAGAGAACCCGGAAATAAACCTACGTCGGGTGATAGAATAGAATATATTTACATAGTGAATAATGAAAAGTCCACCAAAAAAAAGAAGATATTACAAGGCGATAGGATTGAAACGCCAGCGTATATAAAAGATCACAATATGAAAATAGACTATTCGTTTTACATTACAAACCAAATTATGAAGCCATTGTTGCAATTGTTTGGACTAGTGTTGAAAGAAATATGGTTGTCACAAAAACCACCTAGACGCGCCAAGGTGCTTAAATTACAAGATGCAATAAATCAGATAAAAACAGATATAGATGATGAAAAAGCATGTGAAACTAAAGTGAATAAAATAAAAAATGCAGAGGTGAAAGACTTGATATTCTCATCCTATTTGCGGGATACGCATAATGCCAAAAATAATAATCAGAGTTTAACCAAGTTCTTCAAAGCAAAAGAATGCTGAACAAGTATTTGAATAAATAGTAATATAATTCAATTACATTACTATAAAAAATATTAGGCATTAGCCTTAGAGTTGGCGCATATATGAACCCGGAATTGTATTTTCATAATATGTTTTTTTCATTTCAACAATCACGTCATCTGATAATAAATTTTCTTCTTGTAATTTACATATTATTGCAAATAATGTTCTGTTGTGTTTCGTAGCCATTTCAGCGACACTCATATTTAACAACTCGCATTCACGATGTAATTGGTTGCATTCGTTAATAGTCCATCGCTTTCCATGTCTAAAAGGTCTAGTATTTGTGTGCATGTATGTTGCTATTTGTTAGTTTGTCTTTAACTAAGTTTACTATATTATAAATTATTTCTATTGGGTCTAATAATGGTTTCATAAAACAATATGTTATTTGATGGGTCAAACATAAATCCATCTGCATTATTTGGATTTAATACGGATTGAAATAAATTGGTAGCAACTTGGTCGATAAATGCGTTCAACGATTGATTATTTAGCGAACGGGTAGTAGAAGTCGGACCAGCATTATTACTAGTGCTTGCACTAGAGCTTTCATTAGCGTTTTCAGTAGCTTCCCCATTATGTCTAATGTCGTGTCTACATACGGGACATTTAACGTGCGATGAAAACCATGTTTGAAATTGTGTTGGATGAAATATGTGACCACAGTGCAGTAATTGTCTAACTTCCGAGTTGCTGGTAAATGGCTCTAATGATATTGGACAAACTTCCGAGCAGGGGTTTTCAATATCTTTATATTTAATCAATCTTGACGCACTTTCAATTTGTTCAGGAGTAGGTCTAACCGTGATAGGTGTATTTAAAAAATGGGTAAACAAATCGGTCACACCAACGCCATCGTCCAATGCGGTATATCTAACTGGGTCACTTAGGTTATAGTTATAGTTATAATAATTGTGTCTATTGTCTGCAGGATACAAATAAGATGACGACGAGGACGAAGATAAATAAGGTCCGGAATAAGGCAAAGAAGATGACGCGCTACTAGTATTAGCTCTAGCATTTCGTCGCATAGTTCTTCTAGATGGCGTTGTATTAGACTGTGTTGTACTAGACTGTGTTGTGCTAGATGGCGTTGTACTAGACTGCGGTGTATTAGACTGCGGTGTATTAGACTGCGGTGTATTAGACTGTGTCGTATTAGCATGTGATGCACTCAATACATTTACAATATTGGCGCTAATTTCATCCAACATGCCCATAAGCATATCTATATGCGCATTAGTTTGGTTATATTGAGTTATATAGTTTGTTAGTAATTGTTGTTGTTCACGACTTAATTCCCTTGGGACTTGAATTCGACTCATTTAATATAATATATAAAATATGTTTAAATATAAACCATATAATATATTATTATTCAAATGAGTTTTGAAAAATACAAAGATAAAGGATTGTCTGGATTAACTAACATAGGGAATACTTGTTTTTTAAACGCGATTATGCAAGTAATATCACACACATATGAGTTAAATAATTATTTAGATTTAAAAACATATAAAAAGCATTTGAATAATAAATACGATAGCGCACTTTTAATTGAATGGGACGAATTACGGTCTCTATTATGGAAAGAAAATTGCGTAGTTTCGCCATATAAATTCGTTAGCACCGTACATAAATTAGCCGAACTAAAAGGTCTAGATATGTTTACAGGATTTAATCAAAATGATTTACCCGAATTTTTAATATTTTTAATAGATTGTTTTCATACAGCCCTTTCTAGGGAAGTCAAACTAACAATTACGGGCAAAGTGTGTAACGAAACTGACAAAATGGCGTTAACCTGTTTTGAACATATCAAGCAAATATATGAAAAAGATTATTCAGAAATATGGAAAATTTTTTATGGCATACATGTCTCACTGCTCGAAAAGGTATCCAATGGTGACAAAATTAGCACTGTACCTGAACCATTTTTCATAATTAATTTACCAATTCCAACAGCAATAGAGAACCCAACCTTAATAGATTGCTTCAATTTATATGTAGAAGGCGAAATATTAGATGGTGATAATTGTTTTACATTAGACGACACCAAAGAAAAAATAGAAGTCAAAAAGACGATTATGTTTTGGAGTTTCCCCGATATTTTAGTGATTGACATAAAACGATATGAAACTAACAACCTAATAAATAAATATACTAATAACAATAAATTTGTTAGTCGCAAGAAACAAATAATGATTGATTTTCCGTTAGAAAATTTAAATTTGTCACAATATGTTTTAGGCTATAATAAAGAAACCTATGTATATGATTTATACGGAGTATGCAATCATATGGGAAGCGCAAATTTAGGTCATTATACTTCATTTGTAAAGAACGCAAATAATAAATGGTATCATTATAATGATAATAGGGTCGCCGAAGTAACCGATGTTCGACAAATTATATCGCCAAACGCTTATTGTTTTTTTTATAGAAAGCGAAAGTAATTTTTCTTAAAAGTATAACGTTATACTTTTTTTAAAAGTATAATATATGGACGACCCTATAAACAATTCCATAAATGCGGTAGCCGATAGTACATATAATTATGTGAATACATTATTGATAAATCCCAGCGTAATTATGCTGATAGTGCTTGTGTTAATTATTTATTTAGCACTATTTATGTCTTTAGGTGAGAATAATAATATGATTGGTACAGCTTCAACCACGACAACGACCCCATTGACTACTATTTTTCTTGTTTTTTTCATCTTGTTAGTTATAATAAACGGATTACAATACTTATATGGTTTTGATATAATGGCAAACATCAAAAACTTATTGACAGGTAATCCTGAAGTGGACATAATTGTGGATGCATCTAGAGAAGACGCTATTAACGCACCTGTTCCCGAAATAATGCTACGCCCACAGGTGTTTAATATACCAGGCAACGATTATGTATATCAAGACGCTAAAGCATTATGTTCGGCATATGGCTCAAGATTAGCAACCTATGCGGAAGTTGAAGATGCGTATAAAAATGGTGGCGAATGGTGTAATTATGGTTGGTCTGATGGACAAATGGCGTTATTTCCTACGCAACAAAAAACATTTGATAATCTTCAAAAAATAGAGGGGCATAAAAATGACTGTGGGCGACCTGGCGTTAATGGGGGATATATGGCAAATCCGGGTCTTAAATTCGGTGTAAATTGTTACGGATACAAACCAAGAATGACACCTACGGAAGAAGAATTGATGGCGACAGAGCCGTTATATCCCAAGACCGAAAAAGACATACTTATGGAAAAGCGTGTTAATTATTGGAAAAATAAATTGTCTGAAATTTTAGTATCGCCTTTCAATAGTTCTTCTTGGTCAAGAATTTAATGTGGGAAGTCAAGTCTCTAACACGGTAGTCAAGTCTCTAACAACCTATTTAAGTCATAATTCTCTTCTTGATATGGTAATATGTAAATTGTGCATATATTATAAAACAAAAGGCGTGCCAAATTAACTAACAAAATATTACATATGAACCCAAATATATGTAAAACATACCCAAATCGTATCATTATATTATATAAAAATAACATCTTGGTTATATTAATAGGCATATTGATGGTTACACTTTTCCTACAAATGGGACAAGTTAACGAATTACGTAACCAAGTATCAATGCATTTTTCGTGTAATTTAGGGTTGCATTGACAGTTTGTTTTAATATAGGTAAATGCAGATAAGGATTTAACGTTTGTTGGACTCCAGCAAATTATACAACATTCGTCATTACAATTATCGGATGATGTTTGTATAAATATATACATATCTAATTACTATATACGTATATATTTAATTTACTTGCACATATAATAAGTGTGTTTGTTACACACGTTTATGTCGTCGTGTTTTTTTGTTGCTCGATGGCTTACTATGTTTTCTAGTTTTCTTTTGTTTTTTGTTAGCTTCCACCAGTGAATACAATTTATCCATAATATCGTCACTAATAGTTTGATATGGTGCATCCAGTTGTCGCATATTTGCTTTGGGTACACGCGAATTAATGAAAAATAAACCAGCTGGAACGGCTAAGTTTTCAAATGCACTAGAAACTTTCGTACTAGAAACATTCTTTTTACCACCAATAAGCATATCGGTTTCCATTTCGTTATCGTCATTGTTCATGGTTGTCATAATAGGCATACCCCCTTCTAAAAATGCCGCCGCAATTTTATATCCACCACCGATAAACTCGCCATTTTTTTCAGTAAATACTAAATCATCCTTTTCAAATAATTTGAGTTCATTATTATTGTCTTCTGTCATATACAATATTAAAATATAAATTAATTGTTATATAATCGCTTTATTTCTGGAATATAATTTACTTCCCGTTTATTTTTGATATATTCAATAATTTTCTTAACCTGTTCTTCATTTTTTATAATGTCCAATAGACATGTTTCCAAATACTTAAAAGTTAAATGTTGTGTATCTTTTACTTTTACAAATCGCAGTTGCCCATCGCTAATTTTTACAGACACATTTTCTAATTTGGATGTTTCTATATGGGCATTAATTTTTTCAGTAATAACATTTTTTTTGTCGCGAAGTTCTTTCATTTGTTCGCTTAATGCTTTCATTTGGTTATCAATGCTTACCCAATTTTGAATGTTTTGCTCAAAACTCATTATAATTATACTAATTGTATAAAAAAATATATTAAGAAAATCCCGACATATTTAATATATTTCTAATAATATAAGATAGTATGAAAATATTCACAATGGTTAAAGGTGAACAGGACATAGTTGAAGATTGGGTATTGTATCATGGTTCTATTTTTGGATATAATAATTTATATATAATAGATAATTATTCAAAAGATGGCACATATCAAACACTATTAAAATTAAAAAATATGTATAATATTCACGTAAGTGTGTTACCCGATTATACGAAAAAAGGTGATTATATGACTACGTTATTAAAACAAGTCGGACAGGGTGATATAGTTTTTCCCATCGACATTGACGAATTTATAGTTTACTATAATAAGACCACCAATGAAATATCGTGTGACAAAAATATTATTCTAGATTACGTAAAATCTTTAACGCCACTACCGTTTTATAAAATGAATTATATTAGTGCTAAAATAGGTAATCCTATAGGATATCCTAGAGCAACTGTGGATTCGAAATATGGCAAATATTTGGATTATGGTAATCATGCAAAAACATTTTTCAATTCGCGATTATTTAGAGGAGTTATCGACCACGGAAATCATTATGTTTCAAATACTTATTGTCTGTGCGATTTATGTTTGGTACATTTTCATCAACGAAATATAGAACAACTCAAAAAAAAGGTATATAATAATGTGAAAGGTCTAAAACATAATCCATTTGATATAGAAAAATTAAAATATTGGTTACATAACCATCCCACAGGTATAGGATGGCATCATATACTAAAACAAATACAAATTTTAGAACATACATTTTCATTAGATGTGGAACTGCCTGAACCAAATGATATATCTTTATCACCATTGAATTATATGTTAGTTGAACTGGACACAATGAAATAATATAGTAATATATTTTGTTCAAAACTCATTTGTAATAATGTAGAAAAAAATAATAAATTATAAACTTTATATAATATATGTTTAGGTCAAATAATGGAGATTTACAACCTATAATCTTAACTAACAATAGAAGAACTGACAATAATTCGACTATTTTATTTACAAATGCAAGAGATGAACCTAATATAGCCGAATGGGTAGCCCATCATTTATTGTTAGGATTTGATAAAATAATTATATTTGACCATTTATCAACCATTCCCATAGACAAGATAGTTAAAACAAATTTTAATGGAAGACTTGATATAATTAAAGTTGGAGGGTCTGGGAATATTAAATTAAAATTAATGCAAGAAGCAATAAACATTGCGTGTAAATATAATTATAGTTGGATGTTGTATTTAGACGCAGATGAATTTTTAAATTTAAATAAACATAATAATGTTAACCAATTTTTAGATATGTATCTACAAGCAGATGCTATAGGCATCAATTGGTTAATGTTTGGCACGTCAGGTTATTATAAACAACCTAAAGGATTACTTACAGACAATTTTATTAGGTCTGAATTAAGATTAAATAAACATGTTAAATCATTTGTAAGACCGTCGGTAGCTGTTAAAGTTGTAAACCCGCATTTTTACACAATAGTTAATCCAAATCGTTATTATTCTGGCAACAGAACAAAAATGGGCATGAAAGCTTTAAATGAACAACCATTGCCTTTTATGAATTCTTATGCTTACATAGCTCATTATTATACTCAATCAGAAGAAGAACATATTAGACGAAAAAACAGAAATTTAGATGATGGCACGTCTAATAAATCATCCATGTTTCCAGAAATACACAAAGTTTACAATGATGTTGTCAACAATCAGTTACAAAATAAGTATTCTACAAATATTAAACAATTGTTAAAATCTCACAACGTTGAACTCTAATTGATAATCACCCCTTTTTGTTAACTAAAGTTATAAAATACTAACTAACAATGTAACTAACAAAGTAATTTACCAATATAATATAGTTAAACTACTTAAATATGCGTTATTATTTATGATTATCAATGATTAATAATCATATGACAACTCAAGGCATGCCTAATATGAATTCACATATGATGTTGGATAATTTTAAATCGATGATGCTTACAATGGCTATGGTAAAAAGTTCTAGTCAGACGGACTCCAAAAGTTCGTTTATTAACACGTTATTGATTATGTTAATTGTGTCGTTTATAGATACCATTGTGGCGCAAATAAAAAAAGTGTGTGGTATACTTGCGAACAAAATAGAAATATATATAAATAAAAAGACGAATGATATTTCTATTCTGGGCAAGATTACATCGTCTTATTTGAAAATAAAAAAGTCATCCATTATAGTTAAAATAGAATCTGCTTCGAAAAATCCCACATCCGACGCAATTATCGATATTTTAACGCATTTGCCCCACACCAAGTGCATATTATATGCAAATGGTATATACTCTGTTAATTATAGCGAAGAAATTGAGATATCGAAAGGACTTTATGCGCAACTGGTAAATAGTCCCAATTCCCAGATGGCTTTGAAAGAACCGACAAATGATCCCGCTACTACTAAACATAACTCAACTAATTTGATTACAAACGACGTTGTAACCGACACTGCATCTCAACAGGCATCGTCTGAAACATCCGTGATTGAAAAAAATGGCGGTGGATACATTGAACTGTATTCATTCACGTTGAACATGGAAGAACTGCGTGACGAATTGAATAATATTGTAAAGAATTTCTTAATT
>Ga0315899_10005107_pt1 | contig 14181 bp, 11 predicted proteins | sample LakEriMetagenome_2_FD_203518 | JGI IMG/M metagenome (GOLD analysis project Ga0315899, IMG submission 203518) | Freshwater fungal communities from buoy surface, Lake Erie, Ohio, United States - Buoy 4 MA112 | ecosystem: Environmental > Aquatic > Freshwater > Lake | place: USA: Lake Erie, Ohio... | reverse complement strand
TGGTTCGTGGGTTCCTGACATAAACATCCACCACGGGCAACACCTCCTCTTCCCATGGTTGTAAGTCTTTCATTTCCAGTTCCGGATGCAATGCTTTTTCGCTGTGTAAAATATCCTCCAACAATTGTTGTTTTGCTTTTTGCCATGTTTGTTGATGAATATCAATTTGTGAGATGTTGCTTTCATCCACAATAAATCCATTGATGCTAAAGCCTACAGACAAAACATGGTCGGAATGCTCTAATGCACTCCAGATCAATTGCGGACTTGCCTCATTCCAGTTGAAACTTCCAGTGCTCAGCAAAGCTTGATGGATTTTTTCATCAATATCATTTACAGGAATCAGCGCTGAATTTGATGATGAAATTTCGGAGAGAGATGCTTTTTTACATGAAATCATGATTAAATTCAACATGCATACTAAGCCAATGATTTTTTTCATAAATCAGTTTGTTTTTTATAACTGCAAAGCTAAATTGAATAATTGTTCCACACCAAAGCTTTCCGCTGAAGTTTATTCAACCATGGTTTAACTTTATTCAGGCTGAACAACAAGCATAGTTTTGTATCTTTACTGAATAAGCGCGTATGAAAACCAAAGAAGAAATCGTAGCCAACTGGCTGCCCCGATACACGGGAATGAAACTCGAACAATTTGGTCAGTACATTCTGCTGACTAATTTCTCCCATTATGTGAGCTTGTTTGCGGAATGGAACAAAGTGGAAGTGATTGGCAAAGACAAACCCATGAGTTGCGCGACAGCAGACAACATTACCATCATCAATTTTGGCATGGGAAGTCCAACTGCAGCAACCGTGATGGATTTGTTACAGGCCATCAAACCACAAGCCGTTTTGTTTCTTGGCAAATGTGGCGGCTTAAAGAAAAGAAACAAGATTGGTGATCTGATTCTTCCTATTGCAGCAATCAGAGGAGAAGGTACCAGCAATGATTATTTTCCTGCAGAAGTACCTGCATTGCCTGCATTCGCCTTGCAAAAAGCCATCTCTACCACCATCAGGGAACATGAATGTGATTACTGGACAGGCACCTGCTATACCACCAACCGCAGGGTCTGGGAACATGATGAACAATTCAAAGATTATCTTCAGCAAATCAGGGCATATGCCATTGATATGGAAACTGCAACCATCTTCACGGTCGGGTTTTACAATAAAATTCCAACTGGTGCGCTACTGCTCGTGAGCGATTCTCCCATGATTCCCGAAGGCGTCAAAACAGAGGCCAGTGATGCGATTGTCACTTCCCAATTTGTGGAAAGACACCTTCGCATCGGCATTGATTCACTCAAACAACTGATCAACAACGGACAAACAGTAAGGCATCTGAAATTTTAAAAAGCGCTTCGGTGCAAAAGCCTATACAACCCATACTCGAAATCAGCAACCTCAGCATCACATTTGGCAATGATGATCGCAAGTCCGTTCCTGTCCAATCCATTCATTGCACCATACCCAAAGGATCGATCAGTGCCATCGTCGGTGAAAGTGGCTCGGGAAAAACACTCACAGCCCTATCAATCATGCAGCTGCTGCCCAAACAAGCCCGTTGCACAGGAAGTATTTGGTTTCATGAAAAAGATCAAGTCACCGATCTGCTTTCCCTGACACCTCAACAGATCCGCTCCTATCGCGGAAGAAAAATCGCTATGATTTTTCAAGAACCCATGAACGCGCTGAATCCAATGATGACCTGCGGTAGACAAGTGGCCGAGATGCTCATCCTACATAAAAAAATGAGTGCTAAAAAAGCTAAAGCCGCTACCCTCAAACTTTTCGAAGAAGTTGAACTGCCCGATCCTTCGGCTATCTATAAACGTTATCCTAACCAGATTAGCGGTGGCCAGCAGCAACGTGTAATGATTGCCATGGCCATCAGCTGCAATCCAGAATTACTTATCGCCGATGAACCTACCACCGCACTTGACATACAGGTTCAGGAGAGCATCCTGCGATTGCTAATCGGACTCAGAGAAAAATACCAGCTCTCGATACTCTTCATCACGCACGACCTTGAGTTGGTTGCTCAAATAGCCGACCAGCTTATCGTCATGTACAAAGGCACCATAGTGGAGTGCGGCCAGCCAAAAGACATTATCAGCAATCCTCAACACCCTTATTCAAAAGCATTGTGGCAATGCCTGCCCAAAGCCACATGGAAAGGAAAGCGACTGCCTGTACTCAGCGATTTCATGAAAGATGTCGAGAATCTGGAGTCATCAGTGAGTATTTTTGAACCCCTACAGCCAATTGCAATCAATGAATCTCCGATATTATCGGTACAATCACTGACTGTGGAATTTCCTCAAAAAATCAATTTCTGGGGAAAAATCTTAAGCACCTCAAAAGCAGTAGATGAAGTAAGTTTCAACGTATATCCTCAGGAAATTCTGGGGCTGGTGGGAGAAAGCGGTTGCGGCAAAACCACCTTATCGCGTGCTATTCTCCAACTCATTCAACCTACATCAGGAAAGATACTCATCAATGGACGTGAGGTTTCAAGCAACAGTAAAAGCAGTCTCGAGAGAAGTAAAGAAATTCAGATTGTATTTCAGAATCCGTTCGGATCACTAAATCCCCGACTGAGTATTGGTGAGGCCCTCACCGAACCGATGCTGGTGCATGGGTTGTGGGGCAACAAAAGGCAACGAAAAGAAAAAGCCGCCCACCTGTTGGAACAGGTAGGTCTCACTCCTGATCAGCTGCGGCGTTATCCGCATCAATTCAGCGGCGGACAGCGTCAGCGGATCTGCATCGCCCGAGCACTTGCACTTGAACCATCCTTCATCATCTTCGACGAAAGTGTTGCCGCACTGGACGTCAGCATACAAGCGCAGATACTCAATCTCATAATGGAACTGAGGCAGCATAACCGTTTCGCAGCGCTTTTCATTTCACATAACTTGAAAGTGGTCTATCACCTCAGCGATCGAATCATGGTGATGCAGTCGGGGAAAATCGTTGAATCCAATACAGCCGAAGCCCTCTATCGCGACCCCGTGCATCCTTACAGCCGAGCACTCATCAGCCTGATGCAAGCCTGATATCGCACCCAAAGCCCATATATGTGAAAATTGGGTTTTTATTACCACTAAATTAAATTAACTTTGCACCTTCAAAATCATGCCGTAACATGATATGTGCCCAATCGGATTGTCGGGGCTTTCTACATTCCACACATATTTATTGCGGCCGGTATTGACAATATTGAATCAATTTTCAATAATTAAAACAATTATACCCGTAAATACATACACATGAAGTTATCCCAATTCCGTTTCGATCTACCGCTCAACCTCATCGCCCAGCATCCTGTCAAAAAAAGAGAGGATAGCCGTCTGATGGTCATCCACCGCAGCAATGGCGCCATGGAAGACAGAAAATTCTCTGACATCATGGAGTATTTCGACGACAAAGATGTGTTTGTTGTGAACAATACGAAAGTGTTTCCTGCGCGTATGTATGGCCGTAAGGAAAAAACCGGTGCCAAAATCGAAGTCTTCCTGCTCAGGGAACTCAACAAGCCCAACAAACTTTGGGACGTAATTGTGGATCCCGCTAGAAAAATCAGGGTGGGTAATAAACTTTATTTCGGTGAGAATGACGAACTGGTAGCTGAAGTTATCGATAATACTACCAGTCGTGGACGTACCATTCGCTTCCTTTGGGAAGGGAGCGACGAATCTTTTAGGAACATGCTGGAGTTCATGGGTGAAACGCCTTTGCCCAAATACATCAAACGCAAGCCCGAAGAAGAAGACAAAGAAAGATACCAGACCGTTTATGCCAAATACGAAGGTGCTGTAGCTGCTCCAACTGCAGGGCTCCATTTCAGTAAGGAACTCATCAAGCGCCTGGAAATTCAAGGCATTCGTTTTGCTGAAGTTACGCTGCACACCGGATTGGGCACTTTTCGCCCGATAGAAGTGGAAGACCTGAGCAAACACAAAATGGACGCAGAATATTACAAAGTAGATGAAGTGGCCTGTGGCATTGTCAATAAAGCTAAAGAAGGATCCAGAAGAATATGCTCCATCGGCACCACCACCATGCGTGCTATGGAAACTTCATATACCGCACAAAAACTGCTAAAGCCATCTGAAGGCTGGACCAACCATTTCATTCATCCGCCTTACCAATTCAATATCGCAGATGCGCTGGTCACCAATTTTCATTTACCCAAAACCAGCCTCATGATCATGGCCTGCGCCTTCGCCGGATACGACCTCATGATGGAAGGCTACAAAAAAGCGATCAAAGACAAATACCGTTTCTTCAGCTATGGAGATGCGATGTTGATTATTTAGTCGCCTGCGGCGGGTTTGATTGTTTTATTGTTTGTTGTTTGTTGTTTCGGATTTGTGATTTGTAATGAACGATTTTTAATTTTCTTCATTTACAATAATCCTCAACCCACCCAACTTTCCAAACCTACCAAACTTATTGAACTCATTGAACCGCCGCCTTCGGCGTGTTATTCGCTTCGCGAGTTTGTTGTTTGATGTTTGATGTTTGTTGTTTGTGGTTTCGGATTTGTGATTTGTAATGAGTGATTGGTAATTTTCTTCATTTACAATAATCCTCAACCCACCCAACTTTCCAAACCTACCAAACTTATTGAACCTATTGACCACTGTCAACCAATCGAATTTCCGCACCATTCGCAGATTTTAGATTTGTTGGGAATGGGATTTTTACAAGTAGGACAAAGTTCCGGACCTGAGGAGACTTGTTTTACCGGGGTTGTAGGGGCAGATGATAAGCTGGAATCTATATTTTGTGAAACCAAAGTGAGCGAACCGGGCAAAAAAATCATTATAGGTAATTTGTAATTTAGCACCGCCGACTCTTGATCTCTCAAATTGACAACAGTTTCAGCCACGCAGGTATCAATAGGCATCATGAGTCCCCAGGGCCTTGATACTCGAATATGATACTGACCAGGAGGCAAATCATAAATGTTCACGTTTTTCCAGGATGCATTCTCCTGTTTTACACCATTGATGCTGATCGTTGGTTTCACCACTGACAAAAAGGAGAACAAAATATTGCAGTTGATCGATAATCTGGTCATGTGCAGCTATGGATTTATATTATTTATTCAGTAATTGGCATGAGTGATGAGTTACGAAACAAATAATTTCAAATTTAAATTTTTTTAAGCTCAACGTTGCCAAAATTGAAAAAAACTGCTGATTTGGGATAACATACTCAAGCTATTGAACTTCCACCTTCAGGGAAATTTGGTTTCCTACTAAAATGAAAAGGGGCCGCGATAGAAATCGCAGCCCGTATTAATCCAATATCCTATGAAAAACCGTGTATATAACGGCAGGTTTGTTCAAGTTATTGTGCAGTAAATCAATTTTTTATGAAAAAAGGTGTGAAATACCCATTTTTTGGGCCATAGTATTGAGGTTGTGAAGTAATGTGTCAGGAATGGGAATGCCGGAATGCAGTCGCTCGGCCTCAAATGTCCGCTCTGGATCGCCGGGAATGAGTACAGACTGTTGCTCGTTGACCCTTTTTGACTCCCTGAATCGACGAATCCAAAGGTCCATATCTTTCTTAAACTGCTCGGCAGGACGGAAGGCATCGGTGCGCATGGCGCCTAAAAAATGACCCAATCCCTTTCCCGGCTGATTTTCCGGCATGGGAATATAGGCGGGAAAAGGCGGCACCCAGGGACCAAAATTAGCACCACTGAGCACCCCGGAAAAAATATCTACAATCGATCCCAGCATGTAGCCTTTATGACTTCCATGTTCGCGGTCGCTACCCAGAGGGAGCATAGCACCATCCTTCTTTAATATATGTGCATCTGTAGTAGGATTTCCATATTCATCCTGTACCCAACCTTCAGGCGTGTCCTGGTTTTTACCCTGTAATAGTTCCAACTTGCCGTTGGACGCGGTGGTAGTGGCAAAATCCGCCACAAAAGGCGGTTCTTCGCCGGCAGGAATGGCTACCGATATCGGATTGGTACCCAGCATTTTTTCGCGGGAAAATGTAGGTGCCACCAGTGCAGATGCATTGGTCATGGCCATGCCGATCATACCGTGTTGCAATCCAAGCATAGCATGGTATCCGGCAATACCGAAATGATTGCTGTTTTGCACACTCACCCAGCCCGTCCCTACTGCAGCAGCCTTCTCGATGGCCAACTTCATGGCAAAAGGAGCTACTACCAATCCCAAACCTGCATCTCCATCTACCACTGCCGTACTCGGTGTTTCATGCACAATCTTGATGTTCGGCGTACTGTTGATACGCCCGGTCTCCCAAAGCCTTACATATCCAATCAATCGGGCAATGCCATGACTGTCGACGCCTCTGAGATCTGCACTCAGCAATACTTTGGTGGCTGTTTCGGCATCCTGCTCCGGACAACCGATATGTAAAAAAACAGATTTTGTAAATGAATAGAGCGTTGAATATGCGATGTTGGTGTACATGCTGCGAAGATAATACAGCCTTGCAGGAAAATCGCAAGTGCCTACTCCTGCAAGCGATGAATTGCTTACATTTGTGGCCCTAAAAAAATCATATCATGGGAAGGATTTTTGAAGTCAGAAAAAGTGCCATGTTTGCCCGCTGGGATAAAATGGCGAAGAATTTCACCCGTATCGGAAAAGAGATTGCTATAGCCGTAAAAGCCGGTGGACCAGATCCGGACAACAACCCAGCCTTGCGCAGGTGCTACCTGAACGCCAAAGCCTGCAACATGCCCAAGGACCGTGTGGAAGCAGCCATCAAGAGAGCGATGGGTAAGGATACGTCAAACTATGAAGAAATTGTCTACGAAGGATATGCACCCCATGGCGTTGCGGTAATGGTGGAAACAGCAACCGACAATCCTACCAGAACTGTGGCCAATGTGAGAATGCACTTCACCAAAGGCAACGGCGCACTGGGCACCAGCGGCAGTGTAGCTTTCACCTTCAACAGAATGGGCGAATTCAAAATCAAGAACAACAACCTCAATACTGAAGAACTGGAACTCGAACTCATCGATTTCGGTCTCGAAGAAATTGGTGAAGACAGCGAAGGCAACATCATCATCCGCACTGCATACAATGAGTTCGGCAATATGAGTAAAGCACTCGAAGACAAAAGTATCGAAGTGATCACGGCAGAGCTTACACGCATACCCGCCAATACAGTAGAACTTAACGAAGAACAATCACAGGAAGTACTCAAACTCGTCGACAAACTCGAACAGGACGATGATGTACAGAAGGTGTATCACAATCTGAAGTAAAGAGAGAATTGGGGATTTGTGATTAGGAATTGATGATTGGTGATTGATGATTGGTAATTGGTAATCAAACCTGCTCAACTTAGCAAACACACCAAACCTGCTCAATTCATTCAAGGCTTAATCACTGTGCGAGTTTATTTGTTTGTTGTTTATTGTTTGTTGTTTATCGTTCCAAACTTACAAAACCTGCCAAACCGCTGAAACGTATTGAACCTTTTCATCTTCTTGAACCCCTAACCCCAACTTCCGCAATTTACTCCGCCATCATCTCTTTCACTACCCTGATCACATCTTCACGATTGGGTTTGGAAAAATAATCGCCGTCGCTACCGTAGCCCGGACGATGTGCCTTTGCGGTGAGCGTGCGAGGGGCTACATCCAGCAAACGATATCCATGCTGGTTTTCTATCACTTGATTATACATATAAGCCGCTGCGCCTCCGGGTACATCTTCATCCACAAAGAGTATGCGGTTGGTTTTTTCCAGAGAAGCGCGGATATGATGATGCGTATCGAAAGGTATCAAAGTTTGTACATCCACCACTTCGCAAGTGATGCCCATTTTTTCTAATGATGCGGCAGCCTCCATGATGATCCGCAGGGTGGAACCATAACTCACAATAGTGATATCATCACCACTTCTGATTACTTCGGGTACACCTAATGGTAAGCTGTAGCTATCCAGATTGGTCGGCAATTTTTCCTTGAGTCTGTAACCGTTGAGACATTCAATAACCAGGCCTGGATCATTTCCCTGCAACAAGGTGTTGTACATACCTACAGCCTGCGTCATATTTCTCGGCACACAAACATACATGCCTCTGAGCGCGTTGATGATCATGCCCATAGGCGAACCGCTGTGCCATATCCCTTCGAGACGATGCCCTCTGGTTCTGACAATGATCGGACAACTTTGCTGACCTGCTGTTCTGAAGTGCGTAGTAGAAACATCATCGCTGAGCGGCTGCAATCCGTAAAGCAGATAATCCAGGTATTGAATCTCTGCTATAGGTCTCAATCCCCTTAGCGCCATACCAATACCCTGCCCCATGATAGTGAGCTCACGAATACCGGTGTCGAATATACGCTGCACACCATACTTTTCCTGTAATCCGCTGAAACCCTGGTTCACATCGCCGATATGCCCAAGGTCTTCACCGAAAGCCACCACTTTTGGATTGGTGGCGAAGAGCTGGTCAAAATATTTATTCAGCACTTCAAAGCCGTTCAGCACGGGCGAAGCATCATCATATTGGACAGCCACTGGAGACACTTTGAGTGCCGATTTCGGACCTTCATTGTAAAGATGAGTATTGTATTGAGATGCGGCCTGTTGACGAAGTTGGTGGTAATATTGTTGAAGCGCTGCAGCTTGTGGAGTTGTTTGTGATTCCAGCAGGTCCAGCACCGTGGCAATAGTCTGCAGCACATCCCTACGCATCGGCTCGCGGATGGCCTTGAGCTCGGCAATTAGCGCAGGAATATCTGAATGCAGATGACTGCTGTTGTCCATAATGCCAGCTGCCTCCGATACCATTTGACGAATCGGATTGATATACTGTTCCCAGGCATTTGTCCTGGAAGTTTTCACAAACTCCGACGCCTCATTTTCTATTGCTGTAATCTCTTCTTCGGAAGCCAGTTCATTTTGAATCAGCCAGTTCCTCATCTGCGCCAAGCCATCCCATTCTTTTTCCCAACTCAATCTTTCAGGCGTCTTATATCGTTCATGACTACCCGAAGTGGAGTGACCTTGTGGTTGTGTCAATTCTTCAATATGAAAAAGCGCAGGTGTATGTGTATCTCTGATTTTCTGAATGGCCTGTTCCAGCACCTCACACATGCCTGCATAATCCCACCCTTTCAGTTTGTAAATATCAATGCCGTTGGATCCGGATTCCTGCTGCAATCCTGAGAGTGCGGCGGAAATGGAACTCTTGGTGGTTTGGTATTTTTTAGGAACAGATATGCCATAGCCATCATCCCATACAAAAACAGCCAAAGGCACCTGCAATACTCCGGCCGCATTCATGGTTTCCCAAAACTGACCTTCGCTAGTGGAAGCATCACCAATGGTGCAGAAACATATTTCGTTGCCATTGTTGGACAACTGTTTCAGCGTTTGAAGCTGTTCTACATTGCGGAATACTTTAGATGCGAAGGAGAGACCGAGCGCCCTCACCATCTGTCCGGCTGTGGGAGCGATATCGCTGGAAATGTTTTTTGTTTCGGCTAAATGAAGCCAGTTGCCTTCATCATCCACAAATGGAGTAGCAAAGTGGGCGTTCATCTGTCTCCCCGCACTGAACGGATCATGCGCTACATTGGGATCGGCATATAGTTGCGCAAAAAACTGCTGCGGATTAGCCAAGCCTGAGGCAAACATGAAAGTCTGGTCGCGGTAATACCCAGCCCTGAAATCGCCGGGTTTGAAAAACTTGGCCACAGCTACCTGAGCTACCTCCTTTCCATCTCCAAATATTCCGAATTTGGCTTTACCGGAAAGTACTTCTCTGCGACCGAGCAGACTGGTTTCACGGCTTTCGCAGCAAATGCGGTAATCGCGAAGCACCTCATTTCTGAAGCTCTCGAAACTTAATTTCTCTTGTTCTGCTGTTGTTGCGTCCTGAAAGTTCATGTGGCGATAGAATGAATGTCGCAAAAATAGGATTTTAAGGGCTATCTTCCTTTCTAAAGGACCATTTTGTCAAGTCGAATTAGAAGATCTTCTGCGATCTTGACACTCAACTTTATCTTGGATTACCTCGGTTTGTTAAAAAAACGGAAAAGACAATAGATTCATGCAGAAAATTCCAACCTTTTTGTACTTTTAGGGTCTATTTTATGTTCAACATCAATATGAAGATTTATACGCTTTCTTTTCTAATATCCCTGATTACAATAAATGCATCGGCACAACATGAGGGTCATGCGCATGATGTACCTGTTAATGCATCAACAACAACGGCAACGGCAGCTGCTGTTGACACTTCACTCAAAATGATGGAAGATGTATATGATTTCGGAAAAATCCCTCAGGGCAAACCCGTACATCATGTATTTGCATTCAAAAATACCGGCAGCAGCTCTTTAAAACTGGTGAATGTTCAGGCAAGTTGCGGTTGTACAACACCTGAGTGGGATAAAGACAACGAAACACCCGCAGGAAATTCAGGATCCATTAAAGTTGGATACAATGCAGCCGCTGAGGGGCCCTTCAATAAAAACATTACGATCACCTATAATGATAATCAAATAAAAATCATCAGTATCAAAGGAGAGGTATGGAAAACACCCGCTGCCAGTGCGCCCTCCAATGCAGCAAGCAATGACCTAAAAGAACGCTGATAAACATTTATACACTAACAAGAAAAATAAAAAAAATGAAAAAACTCATTCTCTCTTTCGCAATCATGATGGCAGGTATTGGTGCCTTTGCTCAACCTGGAGATGCCGCTAAAAAAAGCGCTGCAGCCGTAGCTAAATTCAGTTCGGAATCAATTGATCTGGGTAAAATTTTACAGGACCACCCTACCACAGCAACATTTGAAATTACCAATACGGGAAAAGAACCACTGCTGATTGAGCAAGCTAATCCAACATGCGGTTGTACCATCGGCGATTATACAAAAGAACCTATTGCTCCGGGTAATAATGGTTTCATCAAGGCTACTTACAATGCTAAAAACTTGGGTATGTTTGAAAAACACCTGAATGTGAAATTTGCCGGTTACGACATGCAAATGATTACCATCAAAGGTGAAGTGATCAAAGATGAAAACGCTACTGTTGCCCCTGTTGCCACTCCAGTTGCTGCCTCTACTGCTGCAGAAACAATGGTTGCAGAGAAACCTGCTGCTGCCACAAAAACCAGTACTACAGCTCCTGTTAAAAAATCAACAGCTCCGGCAACAAAAACCAAAAAGCCGTAATTCTCTGATAATTTTTTAAAAAGAACCCTGCACATGCGGGGTTTTTTTATTGGTACTTTTTAGTGAAATTCATGAGTGATTTTTGATTACCACGACGGATAAATCAACAAACAAATTGACTAAAATAGTATTTATATACCGGGTGTCCGTAAAAGACCCTGTATTCATTAGTCATATGCCTTTGATTTTCATTTTTTTATAAATATCTGCCATGGGGACTTAGTATCTTAACTCATTATTTTTTTCGTTGAAAACACCTCAATAAAGCGCTTTATCTTTGCTGCATGATACAAGTCAGTCAACGCGGACAACAAATGCCCGCCTCTCCCATCCGAAAGCTGGTGCCCTTCGCAGAAGCAGCCAAAAAAAAAGGTATAAAAATTTACCACCTCAATATTGGTCAACCGGATATTGAAACACCTCAACCTTGTTTGGACGCTGTTCGCAATGCAGATTTCAAAGTACTGGAATACAGCCATAGCGCCGGAAATGAGAGCTATAGGAAAAAACTCACAACTTACTATGCAAAAAACGGCATTGATGTAACTACTGAGGAAATCATCATCACCACCGGTGGCAGCGAAGCCATTCTCTTTGGTTTTATGGCATGTTTGGATGCAGGCGACGAAGTCATCATCCCCGAGCCTTTTTATGCCAACTACAATGGATTTGCTGTTCAGGCGGGCGTGACGGTTAAACCGATACCAAGTTTCATAGAGTCCGGTTTTGCTTTGCCCCCAATCTCCGATTTTGAAAAAGCCATTACACCAAAGACCAAAGCCATCGTGATCTGCAATCCCAACAATCCCACAGGATACCTATACAGCACAGAGGAGATGGAAACGCTGCGTCAATTGGTGATCAAACACCAGTTATTTCTCTTTGCAGATGAGGCTTACCGTGAATTTTGTTATGGTGCAGCGCATACCAGCGCCATGCAACTCAAAGAAGCCGGAGAACATGTGGTACTCATGGATACCATCAGCAAAAGATACAGCGCTTGCGGAGGAAGAATCGGTGCATTTGTTACCAAAAACAAAGCTGTATTGCAGACCGCGATGAAATTCGCTCAGGCAAGGCTGAGTCCTCCATATTATGCACAACTACTGGGAGAAGCAGCTATAGACTTACCCGATAATTATTTTGATACCACCAAAGCTGAATACTTGCTGCGTAGAGACACCCTGGTGAACAGGCTGAATCAGATGCCTGGTGTTTTCTGTCCTAACCCCGGAGGCGCTTTTTATGCAATGGCGCGACTGCCTATTGATGATTGTGATAGATTCTGCCAATGGTTACTGGAATCTTTCAGTCACAACGGTGCAACGGTCATGCTCGCTCCGGCAACAGGCTTTTATTCCACACCCGGATCAGGTTTGAATGAAGTGAGGTTGGCTTATGTACTCAATGAGGCATCCATCCACGAGGCGATGGACTGTCTGCAAGAAGCTTTATTGCAATATCCCGGAAGAACCAATTGATTACTTTGCACCTGGCGCACAATGTGCACGCAAATATTCTGAATACAACTTGGACAAATGCGATCTTGTACCTTCCCCTTCTACAATACTGTGTGTACGATTGGGGTATTCCATAAACTGAAATGTTTTGTTGTATTTGATCAGTTCATTGAGCAAGGACTCTGAATTGCTGTAATGCACATTATCATCACCACTGCCATGTATGAGGAGCAAATTACCCTGTAGTCCTTTGGCATGTGTAATGGCAGAACCTTTTACATAATCCTGCATATTTTCTGAAGGCAGACCCATGTATCTTTCGGTATAAATATTGTCGTAGTAGAGCAAGTTGGTTACAGGTGCAATGGAAATCCCGGTCTTGAACATCTCCGGAAACTGAAACAATAAATGCAGGGTAGATGATCCACCACCACTCCAGCCCCAAACGGCTACACGATCCTTATCAATGTAAGGCTGTTCCAGTATTTTTTTAATACCCATGGCCATATCTCTGATGTTGATCTGTCCGTTTCTGCGATAAATTGCTTTTCTCCACGCCGCACCACGCAATGATGGCGTACCCCTGTTGTCTATGCCTACCTGAATGTAACCATCTGCCGACATGTCCCGGTCATAAAGAAAATTCTGATGGTTACCGTATTCGTCATTCACTGTCGAGGCAGCAGGTTCACCATAAACATAAACTACCAAGGGATATTTTTTGGAAGGATTGAAATTGGCGGGCTTGGTGATCCATGCATCCATTTGAATGTTGTCAATGGTTTCAACTTTGATGTATTCTACATTGATTGAAGGATCGGTAGTGATTTTTTTGGCAATACTGTTTTCTCTGCTCATCGGGGCATGTTCGGGAAGATGGAGCCACTCTGATACTTCCGGTGTATTGTGATTGCTGAAACTGTGAAAGGCGATTTTACCATTAGGAGATAAGGAATACTTATGCATGCCTTTCTGGGCAGTACTGGTCAATAATTCCGGTTGTTCATCTTTGGTTGTTTTTGATGTGCCATTGAGTTTGACTCTGTACAAATAAAGCTGTGTGGCATTTTCGGGAGATGCAGAAAAATAAATATAATTGTTGACTTCATCTACGGCTTTAATTTTCTCAATATCATAATCTCCTTTGGTAAGCAATGTCACGTTTTTTCCATCGCTGCTGATCTTATAAATATGGCGCCAACCATCTTTTTCACTGATCCAGATGAAATCCTGTTTGTTATTGACCCACATCCATCCTCTTGGATCATCCGTATTCAAATCTACCCAGGCCTTGTCATTTTCAGCCCAGAATGTTTGTGTTTGGCCATCATTCGAATTACAGTAAATCAACCTGCTCTCCTGTTGTTTACGGTCGAGTTGTTGTACTATCAGCTGGTTCACATCAGACCATTCCATTCTTGTAATATAATGCTGACGGGGATCTCCTTCTATCTTCATCCATTTGGTCATGCCATTAGACAAACTGACTACGCCTATTCTTACAGAT
>Ga0315899_10005105_pt1 | contig 14181 bp, 8 predicted proteins | sample LakEriMetagenome_2_FD_203518 | JGI IMG/M metagenome (GOLD analysis project Ga0315899, IMG submission 203518) | Freshwater fungal communities from buoy surface, Lake Erie, Ohio, United States - Buoy 4 MA112 | ecosystem: Environmental > Aquatic > Freshwater > Lake | place: USA: Lake Erie, Ohio... | reverse complement strand
AGCAAGCACCTTCGTGATCGCAGCCGTCAGCGACGTCTTGCCGTGGTCCACGTGACCAATCGTGCCGATGTTGCAGTGCGGCTTCGTGCGTTCGAATTTTTCCTTCGCCATGGCTAGGCTCCTTCAAACTGAAACGTTGTGTCGGTTTAGGCGTATTTCGCCTGGATCTTTTCGGCCTCGTTACGCGGAACTTCCGAGTAATGGTCGAACAGCATGGTGTAGCTCGCGCGCCCCTGCGTGAACGAACGCAGATTGCTCACGTAGCCGAACATGTTGGCGAGCGGCACCATCGCGTTGATGACCACCGCGTTGCCGCGCATGTCCTGTCCCTGAATTTGGCCGCGACGGGAATTGAGGTCGCCGATGACCGAGCCGGTGTATTCCTCCGGCGTCACGACTTCGACCTTCATCACCGGCTCGAGCAGCACGGAGCCGCCCTTCTGGAGCGCTTCGCGCAGCGCGGAGCGCGACGCGATTTCGAACGCCAGCGCGGACGAGTCGACTTCGTGATAGGCGCCGTCCACCAGCGCCACCTTGATGTCCACGACCGGGAAGCCGGCGAGAACGCCCGCGCCCAGCACGGACTCGAGGCCCTTGTTGACGCCCGGCACGTATTCCTTCGGCACGGCGCCGCCGATGATCTTCGACTCGAACTCGAAGCCCTTGCCGGGCTCGTTCGGCTCGACCTGGATCTTCACGCGCGCGAACTGGCCCGTACCGCCGGTCTGCTTCTTGTGGGTGTAGTCGATCTCGACCGGACGGGTGATCTTCTCGCGATAGGCCACCTGCGGAGCGCCGACGTTCACTTCCACCTTGTGGGTGCGCTTGAGAATGTCGACCTTGATCTCGAGATGCAGCTCGCCCATGCCCTTGATGATCGTCTGGCCCGATTCCTGATCGGTCGAGACGCGGAACGAAGGATCTTCGTTCGCAAGCTTGATGAGCGCGGTGGTCATCTTTTCCTGGTCGGCCTTCGTCTTCGGCTCGACGGCCTGCTCGATGACCGGATCAGGGAATTCCATCTTCTCAAGGATGACGGCTTTGTTGGGATCGCACAGCGTCTCGCCGGTGCGCGTGTCCTTGAGGCCGACGAGCGCCACGATGTCGCCGGCGTAAGCCTCGGCGATTTCCTCGCGGTTGTTGGCGTGCATGAGAACCATGCGGCCCACGCGCTCGTTCTTGTCGCGGCTCGAATTGAGCAGCGCCTGACCCTTCATCAGCGTGCCCGAATAGACGCGCGCGAAGGTGAGAACGCCGTAGGGGTCGTCCATGATCTTGAAGGCGAGCAGCGAGAGCGGCTGATCATCGCCCGGCTTGCGGTCCGTGTCCTCGCCCGTGCGATGATCGACGCCCTTGATGGCGCCGCGATCGATCGGCGAAGGCAGATAGGCGACCACCGCGTCGAGCAGCGGCTGCACGCCCTTGTTCTTGAACGCCGAGCCGCAGAGCACCGGATAGAAGGCGCCCGTGACGACGGCTTTGCGCAGGCAGGCCTTCAGGGTCGCCTCGTCCGGCTCCGTGCCGTCGAGATAGGCGGACATCGCGTCGTCGTCGAGTTCGACGGCGGCTTCGATCATCGCCATGCGGTATTCTTCGGCCTGATCCTTCAGATCGGCGGGAATTTCGACTTCCTCGAAGGCCGCGCCCAGCGCTTCGCCGGACCAAACGATGGCCTTCATCTTCACGAGGTCGATGACGCCCTGGAAGTTGTTCTCAGCGCCGATGGGGAGCTGGATCGCCACGGGGCGCGCGCCCAGACGCGTCTTGATGTCCTCGAGGCAGCGGAAGAAGTCGGCGCCCGTCTTGTCCATCTTGTTGCAGAAGACGATGCGCGGCACCTTGTACTTGTCGCCCTGACGCCAGACCGTCTCGGTCTGCGGCTCAACGCCCTGGTTGGAGTCGAGCACGCACACGGCGCCGTCGAGCACGCGCAGCGAACGCTCCACCTCAATCGTGAAGTCGACGTGGCCGGGCGTGTCGATGATGTTCAGACGCTTGCCAGCCCAGAAGGCGGTCGTCGCGGCCGACGTGATCGTGATGCCGCGCTCCTGCTCCTGCTCCATGAAGTCCATGGTCGCGGCGCCGTCGTGCACTTCGCCGATCTTGTGGCTCTTGCCCGTGTAATAGAGGATGCGCTCGGTCGTCGTCGTCTTGCCCGCGTCAATGTGGGCCATGATGCCGAAGTTGCGATAATCCTCGAGAGCGTACTGGCGGGGCATCGTCGTGTGATCCTTTTGGCGCGAACGCCTGTCCTGTTACCAGCGGTAGTGAGCGAAGGCGCGGTTGGCTTCCGCCATGCGGTGCGTGTCTTCGCGCTTCTTCACAGCGTTGCCGCGGTTGTTGGCGGCGTCCATCAGCTCCGCGGACAGACGATCGACCATCGTCTTGTCGTTGCGGCCGCGGGCGGCGGCGATGATCCAGCGGATCGCCAGCGCCTGACGACGCTCGGTGCGCACTTCCACGGGCACCTGATAGGTGGCGCCGCCGACGCGGCGGGAACGCACTTCAATCGCGGGCGCGACGTTGTCGAGCGCGGCGCGGAACACCGGCAGGGGCTCCTGCTTCGTCTTCGATTCGATCTGGTCGAAGGCGCCGTAAACGATCGCCTCGGCGACCGACTTCTTGCCCTCGTACATGATCGAGTTCATGAACTTCGCGACGACGATGTCCCCGAACTTGGCGTCCGGAATGACCTCTCGCTTTTCTGCCTTGTGGCGACGCGACATGAATTGGCTCCGTCGAACTTGAAACCCGCGCCCGGAAGGCTGCGGGGAAGTGGCTGAGCGCCGGACCTTCCGGCGCCCCGTGAATTACTTCGGACGCTTGGCGCCGTACTTGGAACGGCGCTGCTTGCGGTCCTTGACGCCCTGCGTGTCGAGCACGCCGCGCAGGATGTGGTAGCGCACGCCGGGAAGGTCCTTCACGCGGCCGCCGCGGATCATCACCACGGAGTGCTCCTGAAGGTTATGGCCTTCGCCAGGAATGTAGCCGATGACCTCGAAACCGTTGGTCAGGCGCACCTTGGCGACCTTGCGCAGCGCCGAGTTCGGCTTCTTCGGCGTCGTCGTGTAGACACGCGTGCAAACGCCGCGCTTCTGCGGGCACTGCGCCAGATGGCGGGCCTTCTCGCGGTAGGTCTTCTGTTGCCGCGGCTTGCGGATCAACTGGCTGATCGTCGGCATTCTTCGCCCTTCCAAAAGCGAACATTGAACCTTCAGGCTTCACGGCGGCTTTCGCCGAAAACCCTCCGCGCCCGGGCGAACCCGCACGCAAAACAAATCGGCACCTGAGGTCTTTTCAGACCCCCGGCGCGCATTCCGCAGAGGACCACGGCTTGCGCCGGGGTCTTGCCTCATGGACCGGTTCGTTCCGGGGCGTTTCGCCCACGACTCGTCCGGTTGTGACGCACACATCGCGGTTGAGGCCGACAGCGTTTAGATTCAATAGGTTCCAGACGCGGCGTCCGGAAGCGGCAGAACCTACGGCCTGTCGAAGTGGGCGGAACCTACTCGCGCCCCGCCCCCGCGTCAACCCCCTGTTTGGATTCGGATTACGCTTTCGCGAGATTCCGTCCGGAGGGCGTCGCGCGGGGCCTGCGCGGACCCATTTCCGAGGGAAAAAGGCGGCGCGCAGGCCTGTTTTAAAGCAAAGCTTCAGCCGGCGCGGGTGCGCACGACCACGTTGAGCGTGGCCTGCTGGCCCTGCGCCACCTTGTCGAGCGCCCGCTCCATAGCGGGAATCAGCTTCGCCGGATCCTCCACCCGCTCGCCATAGCCGCCGAAGGCCTCGGTGATCTTGTGGTAGTCCGGCGAAGGCGAGAGATCGACGATGGGCAGGCTGTTGGCCTTGGACGCCAGCCCGTCCGGGTACATGGAGACCGTGGCGCGCCGCACGGCGAACCACTGGGAATTGTTCATCACCATGGTGAGCGTCGGCAGTTTCTCGGCCTGAGCCGTGAAATGGGCCGCCGTGGGGCAGCCGAACATGTAGGAGCCGTCGCCCACCGTCGTGATGACCTGCCGGTCCGGGTCCGCGCATTTGGCGCCCAGCGCCATGCCAAGGCCCATGCCGAGCGCGCCTGAGGTCGTGGCCATGAAGCCGCGGGCGTCCTCAACCTCCAGCATCGGGAAGGGCGCGCCCAGCTCCTCGACCACGGTCGCGTTGCTCGACTTCACCATGTTGATGCAATGGGCGACCCAGGCGTAGCTGATCGGGCTCTGGCTCGCCGCCGCCTCCACCGCCGCCTTGCGCTGGGCGAGGAGGGCCGCGCGCTTCTCGGAATTGGCTGCGCGACGGCGGTCGACGACCGCCTCCTTGCCCTTCAGCTTCACGTTCAGCATGTCGTGGAGCATGACGAGCGCGCTCGCCGGATCGCCGGCGATGGCCAGGTCCATCTCAAAGCCGCGGAACGGGAAGGTCGTGAACATCGGGTCGGCGGCGATGTGGATGAGCTTCGCCTGCGGATTGGGCTGCACATTGTGCGGCACCCACGGCACGGGCGAATTCAGCACGAGAATGAGGTCCGCCGATTTCAGCGCGGCGGCCGTCGCCAGACCAAGGTTCATTGGATTGGAGGACGCGAGCGCGGCGTGCATGCCTGTGTGCACGCCGATGGCGTGCGCCTGCGCGAGCGCGCCGAGCGCGGCGAAGGACGCGGGCGTGCCCGGCGACGTGGTGAGGATGATCGGGTTCTGCGCTTCGGCGATCATGTCTGCCGCGCGTTCGATGGCCTCCATCGCAGGCGCTGCGGGAATCGCGCCGAAGGCGCGCGGACGCGGCGCGGGGCCGGGGTTATGATCGACGTCGCCCAGCACTTCGCGCGGCAAGGTCATATAGACCGGGCCTTTCGGCTCGCTCATCGCAATGTCGACGGCGCGCGCGACAAGCGTGTTGATCGGCTGGCCCGAGCGCAATTCGTAATCCCACTTCACATGCTCGCGCACGATGGCCGCCTGATCGAAATTCTCCTGCGCCCAATGAATCGGAACGTCGCGTGAGCCTGCATGGCCCGTCTCGGTGAGCGGCGTGCGACCGGCGGCGAGCAGCACGGGCACGTTGTCGCGCGCGGCGTTCATGAGCGCGCAGATCGTGTTCGCGGTGCCGACGTTCACATGCACCATCACGCCGGCCATCTGGCCGCTGACTTTGTAATAGCCCTGCGCCATGGCGAGCGCGACGTTCTCATGCGGCACGGTGACGAACTCGGGCATGTCGCCGCCCGCCTTCCAGTTCATCAGAATGCCTTCGATGATGGGCGCGAAATCGGTTCCGCCATTGGCGAAGACATGGCGAATGCCGCAGCTCTTGAGGGCCGACATATAGGTCTGGGCGACAGTCGGACCGGCGGGCTGATGAACGTTCATGGGGCTCCTCCTGCGGCCTTTGCGCGGCCGCCTGCAGCGTTGGTAAACCATCGGCGAGGCGGGTCAAGGCGGGCAGGCGAAAAGCCTCAGCCCAAGTCAGGAAAAGCAATGAGCCGTGGAAAGGGATCATTCGCGGAACGTGATCCTGCGCAAGGCGCGCCGCGCGCCGCTCCCTATTGGTGAAAGTCCGCCGCAGGCCTATGTCGGGTTGGGCCGGCGGACGAACGGAGCGCGCCATGGATGATCTTGCTGCACGACAAGCGCTGGTCCTGCCCGTGGAGGGCATGACCTGCGCCACCTGCGCGGGCCGCGTGGAGCAGGCGCTCAGCGCCCTGCCCGGCGTGAGCGCCGAGGTGAACCTCGCCGGCGAACAAGCCCATGTGAGCTATGATCCTGCGCGCGCAAGCCCGCAGGATCTCGTGCGCGCCATCGAGAGCGCCGGCTATGACGTGCCCGCCGCGCACATGCGTCTTGCGATCGAGGGCATGACCTGCGCGAGCTGCGTCGCCCGCGTCGAGAAGGCGCTCGCCGCCGCGCCGGGCGTGCGCAAGGCGGAGGTCAATCTCGCGACCGAGACCGCGAACGTAGAAGGTGCGAGCGGCGTCATGCGCGCCGCCGATCTCGTCGCCGCTGTCGAACAGGCGGGCTATGGCGCGCGCGTTCTGACGGATGAAACTGCGCGCCACGACGCAGACGACGCACGCGCCGCACGCAAGCGTCGCGCGGAAGGCTGGCGCGTGGCGATTGCGCTCGCTTTATCGGCGCCGCTTGCATTGCCCATGTTCGGATTCGCTCTGCCCGGCTGGCTGCAGGCGCTCCTTGCGACGCCGGTGCAATTCTGGCTCGGCGGACGTTTCTACGTCGCCGCGTGGAAGGCTGTGCGCGCGGGCTCCGGCAATATGGATCTGCTCGTCGCGCTTGGCACCTCGGCGGCCTATTTCTATTCGCTCTGGCTGTTGACCCAGCCCCATGCGCATCACTTCTATTTCGAGGCGGGCGCCATCGTGATCGCGCTCGTCCTGCTCGGCAAATGGCTTGAGACGCGCGCCAAACGCTCCACCACGCTCGCCATCCGCAGCCTCATGGCGCTGCGCCCCGAAGCCGCGCGCGTGGAGCGCAACGGCGGCGTGGTCGAAGTGCCCGTCTCCGCCGTCGCGCTCGGCGACGTCGTGGTCGTGCGGCCGGGCGAACGCATGCCCGTCGACGGACTCATCCTTGAAGGGCGCAGCGCGCTTGATGAAAGCCTGATCACCGGCGAGAGCATGCCGGTGGAGAAACATGCGGGCGACAAGGTGATCGGCGGCTCGATCAACGGCGCAGGCCTTTTGCGCGTGGAGACGAAAGCGGTGGGCGCGCAAACCGCCTTGTCGCGCATCATCGCGCTGGTGGAGAACGCGCAGGCGAAAAAGGCGCCTGTGCAAAAGCTCGTTGACCGCGTGTCGGCGGTTTTCGTGCCCTTCGTGCTTGTCTTCGCTGCGCTGACTTTTCTCATCTGGTGGCTTTACGTTGGCGATCCTGCGGGTGGACTCATCGCCGCAGTGAGCGTGATGGTGATCGCCTGCCCCTGCGCGCTCGGCCTCGCCACGCCGACCGCTTTCATGGTGGGCACGGGCGCCGCGGCGCGCGCGGGAATTCTCATCCGCGACGCGGAGGCGCTGGAACGCGGGCGCGAGATCGACGTCGTCATTCTCGACAAAACAGGCACGCTCACCATGGGCAAGCCGCGCGTGACGGAAATTCTTCTCGCAGCCGACGACATGAGCGAAGAGTCTCTTCTGCGCCTCGTCGCCGCCGCACAGCAGGGCAGCGAACATCCGCTCGCGCGCGCCATTCTGCAACGCCATGCTGAAAGCGGCGACGCCGCCCTGCCGCGCGTGGAGGAGTTTCAGGCCCATGTCGGGCGCGGCCTCGTCGCGCGGGTGGACAAGCGCACGCTCGCCATCGGCAATCGCGCGCTGATGCAGGACAAGGGCGCCGACGTCGCGCCGCTGGAAGAGCGCGCGATCATGCTGGAGACGCAGGGGCGCACGGTGATGTGGGTCGCGGAGATCGCTCCCGCGCCGCGCCTGCTCGCCGCCATCGCCGTCGCCGATCCCATCAAGCCCCATGCGGCGGAGGCCGTGCGCCGGCTCATCGCGGAAGGCGTGACGCCCATTCTCGTCACGGGCGACAATGCGCGCACCGCCGCCTATGTCGCCCGTCAGGTCGGGCTTGAGCAGGTGAAGGCCGGCGTGCAGCCGGAAGGCAAGGCGGCGGAAGTGGAGCGTCTGCGCAAGGAGGGCCGGCGCGTGGGCATGGTGGGCGACGGCGTGAACGACGCGCCCGCGCTCGCCGCCGCCGACGTCGGCATCGCCATGGGCGAAGGCGCCGACGTGGCGATGAACACCGCCGGCGTCACGCTGATGCGCAGCGATCCGCTGCTCGTGCCCGACGCCATCGCCATCAGCCGCGCCACCTATTCCAAGATCAGGCAGGGCCTGTTCTGGGCCTTCGTCTATAACGTCGTGGGCATGCCCATCGCGGCCTTCGGCCTGCTCGATCCCATCTACGCCGGAGCGGCCATGGCCCTGTCCTCCGTGAGCGTGGTCACCAACGCTTTGCTCCTGCGCCGCTGGCGGCCGGCGGCGGGCGGCGGCGGCTGAAGGGCCCCTCCCGCTGGTCCCTTGCCATTCCCCCTGCGAAGCCTAGACTTTCCCAATGCCCGCAAGGGGCCGCGCAGGAGGGGGAACGCCATGAAACACCGCATCGGGAGCCGCATTCATTCGCTCGGGCAGGCGACGGCCGCAGCCCTCATCGCCGCTGCAGGCCTCGCGCTCGTCTCAGGCCCGGCTCTCGCGCAGGGCGCCAATTGGCCGCAACAGAAGCCGATCACCTTCGTCGTGCCCTTCCCCGCCGGCGGCGGCACTGACGCGTTCGCCCGTCCGCTCGCCGCGCAGCTCGAGACCCAGCTCGGCCAGCGCATCGTGATTGAAAACCGCGGCGGCGCCGGCGGCACCGTGGGCGCGTCGCACGCGGCCAAACAGGCGGCGGACGGCTACACCTTCTTCATCGGCGCGGCCCATCACGCGATTGCGCCCGCGCTGTACCCCAAGCTCGATTACGACATCGAGAAGGATTTCGCGCCCATCGGCGTGGTGGCGCAGCCGCCGCAGGTCATCGTCGTCCATCCCAAGATGGTGGCGGCGACCAATCTGAAAGACTTCATCGCCTTCGCGAAGCAAAATCCCGACAAGCTGAATTTCGGCTCCGCCGGCAATGGCACGACGCACCATCTGGCGGGCGAATTGTTCAACATGCTTGCCGGAACCAAGCTCACCCATGTGCCCTATCGCGGCGCCGGCCCCGCCATGCAGGATCTTGTCTCCGGCCATATTCAGTTGATGTTCGACGGGCTCGGTTCCTCGGCGGGCCAGATCGAGGGCGGCGCCCTGCGCGCGCTCGCCGTCGCGGCTCCCAAGCGCGCCTCCGCCTTCCCCAACGTGCCCACGGCGGCGGAAGCGGGCCTGCCCGGCTACGAAGTCTCCACCTGGTACGCCATGTGGGCGCCCAAGGGCGCGCCGGACGCAGTGCTCGCGCGCATGACGGAGGAACTGAAGAAGGGGCTCGCCACGCCTGCGGTCGTCGAAGCCTGGCGCAAGAACGGCTCAGAGACGCCCAATCTCTACGGCGCCGACTTCGCGAAATTCGTCACCGCCGAAGTCGCCCGCTGGGGCGAAGTGGTGCGCAAGGCGAACGTGAAGCTCGACTAACCGCGCTCCGCCGCAGCCGGCGCGCCTTTGCCGCGCGCCGGCGCCCGCCGCACCCGCCGCGGCGGCTCCAGCACCAGAACGGAATGGAGCAATTGGCGCGGGTCGCCCGCATCATCCACACGATAGAGCCGCACGCGCTGACGCATGCCCGTCTCGGCGCAGGGAAGGTCCGCCTCAAGCCGCGCCGCCGACGCTTCGCTCAGGCCCTCCTCCAGCAGGGATTGCAGCGCAGGCGCGCTACGCGGCCCCGCAGGCGCCAGATGATCGCTGACGACGCTCAACGCGCAGCCCATCAGCGGATGCGCGCTCGCGCCCACATGCAAAACCGCGCCCGAGAAATCGAGCAGGATCGCCGCTTCGCCCAGAAGCTCGAACGCGTCAGCGACGCCGCGCGCCCGCGCGCCCGCGATGATGGGGCCGATCACATTGCGCCGCGGCGGTTCCACGCCCGCGTCGTTCCGACTGTCAGCCTCCCGCCAGCGGGCCGCCTCGCCCGCTCCGGGCGTCGTGTGGGTGGACATGTCTCGCCTTTCCTGCATTGCGGCGCGGCGTGCGCGTCGTCGCTTTTCATTCAATGCGAAAAGCGCCGGCGCGGTTGCGCGCGCCAAAAGGCGAGCGCGTAAAAAATGCGCGCGCGCCTGATGCGCGAAAGGAGAGTCCGCACAGGCGCCAATGAAAAAGGCCGCCCCGAAGGGCGGTCCTGTTCTTTCAGGTCGTGCGCGGCGCTCACTCCGCAGCGGGAAGCTGCGGCTGGGACTGACCTTCCGAATCCGCCGCCTTCTGGGCGAGGATCATATCGTCGCGCGTCTGCGCGACGCGACGCAGCTTGGACATCGCCGCGCCGGTGCCCGCCGGGATGAGGCGGCCGACGATGACGTTCTCCTTGAGGCCGTCGAGCGTATCCACCTTGCCGTTGACCGCGGCCTCGGTGAGCACGCGCGTCGTCTCCTGGAAGGACGCCGCGGAGATGAACGAGCGCGTCTGCAAGCTCGCCTTGGTGATGCCGAGCAGGACGGGCGTGCCGGCGCCGGGCTTCTTGCCTTCGGCGATGAGGCGCTCGTTGACCTGATCAAGCTCGCTGGCGTCGACCTGCTCGCCCGACAGATAGTCGGTGTCGCCCGGATCGGTGATGTCGACCTTCTGGAGCATCTGACGAACAATCACTTCGATGTGCTTGTCGTTGATGTTCACGCCCTGGAGACGATAGACTTCCTGGATCTCGTTGACGAGGAAGGCCGCAAGCTCCTCCACGCCCTTGATCGCCAGAATGTCATGCGGCGCAGGATTGCCGTCGACGATGTAATCGCCCTTCTCCACCACGTCGCCATCCTGCAGATGGATGTGCTTGCCCTTGGGGATCAGGTACTCGACGGGCTCCGCGCCCTCCTCAGCAGGCACGATCTCGATGCGCTGCTTGTTCTTGTAGTCGCGCCCGAACTTCACCGTGCCCGAAATCTCCGCGATGATCGCGTGATCCTTCGGACGACGCGCCTCGAACAGCTCGGCCACGCGCGGCAGACCGCCCGTGATGTCGCGGGTCTTGGCGCTTTCCATCGAGATACGGGCCACGATGTCGCCCGCCTTGATCTTGGCGCCCGGCTCGACCGCGATGATCGACTCCACGGGGAGCGAGTAGCGCGCGTCGCCGCCGCGCTGCAGCTTGGCGACCTTGCCGCCCGCGTCCTTGATGATGATCGAGGGCTTGAGGCTCGACGAACGCTGGTTCAGGCGCCAGTCGATGACCATGCGCTTGGTGATGCCCGTCGACTCGTCCGCCGTCTCCGTCATGGACTGGCCTTCGACCAGATCCTCGAAGCCGACCACGCCGTCCACTTCCGTCAGGATGGGGCGGGTGTAGGGATCCCACTCGGCGATGCGCTGGCCGCGCTTCACCTTGTCGCCCTCGTCCACCTTCAGGCGGGCGCCGTATTGCACGCGGTGCACCGCGCGCTCCACGCCGTCCGGCCCCACGATCACGACCGCGACGTTGCGCGCCATGACCATCAGGTCGCCTTCGCTGTTGCGGGCGAGATGCGAGTTGCGAATCTTCACCGTTCCGTCGAAGTTCGACTCGATGAAGGACTGGTCGGCGATCTGCGCCGCGCCGCCGATGTGGAACGTGCGCATGGTGAGCTGCGTGCCCGGCTCGCCGATCGACTGCGCCGCGATGACGCCCACCGCTTCGCCCATATTGACCGTGGTGCCGCGCGCGAGGTCGCGGCCATAGCAATGGCCGCACACGCCGTTCTTGGCTTCGCAGGTCAGAACGGAGCGGATCTTCACCTCCTGAATGCCGGCGGCGTTGATCGGCTCGATGTGCCATTCTTCGATCATCGTGCCGGCGGGCACGATCACCTTGCCGTCGAGGTCCACGAGATCCTCAGCCGCGGTGCGGCCGAGAATGCGCGTGGCGAGCGAGGCGACGACCTGGCCCGCGTCCACGATGGCGCGCATGCGAATGCCGCCAGTGGAGCCGCAATCGCGCTCGGTGATGATGGAATCCTGCGCCACGTCGACGAGACGACGGGTCAGATAGCCCGAGTTCGCGGTCTTCAACGCGGTGTCCGCGAGGCCCTTACGGGCGCCGTGGGTCGAGTTGAAATATTCAAGAACGGTCAGGCCTTCCTTGAAGTTCGAGATGATCGGCGTCTCGATGATCTCGCCCGAGGGCTTGGCCATCAGGCCGCGCATGGCGGCGAGCTGGCGCATCTGCGTGGGCGAACCGCGCGCGCCGGAGTGCGACATCATGTAGATCGAGTTGATCGGCTTGTCGCGGCCGGAATCGTCCTTCTGCACCGACGAGATGCGCGCCATCATTTCCTCGGCGAGCTTGTCGGAGCACTTCGCCCAGGCGTCGATGACCTTGTTGTACTTCTCGCCCTGGGTGATGAGACCGTCGTTGTACTGCTGCTCGTACTCCTTCGCGAGCGCCTGCGTGGCGCCGACGATGGATTCCTTCGTCTCCGGCACGACCATGTCGTCCTTGCCGAAGGAAATGCCGGCCTTGAACGCCTCGCGGAAGCCGAGCGCCATGATCCGGTCGCAGAAGATCACCGTCTCCTTCTGCCCGCAATTGCGATAGACCGTGTCGATCATCGACGAGATCTCCTTCTTCGTCATGAGGCGGTTCGCCACATCGAAGGTGATCTTGCGGTGTTCAGGCAGGAGCTGGGCGAGGATCATGCGGCCCGGCGTCGTGTCGTAGATTTTCGACACGCGCTCGCCCTTCTCGTTATAGGTCCAGGCGCGGCCCTTGATCTTGGTGTGCAGCGTGATCGCCTTGGCGTTCAGCGCATGCTCGATCTCGGCGAGTGAGGAGAAGGCCATGCCCTGCCCCGGATCGCCGTCGCGCATCAGCGACAAGTAATAGAGGCCGAGCACGATGTCCTGCGAGGGCACGATGATCGGCTGGCCATTCGCCGGGTGCAGGATGTTGTTCGTCGACATCATCAGCACGCGCGCTTCAAGCTGCGCCTCAAGCGACAGCGGAACGTGCACGGCCATCTGGTCGCCGTCGAAGTCCGCGTTGAAGGCCGCGCAGACCAGCGGATGCAGCTGGATCGCCTTGCCTTCGATCAGCACGGGCTCGAACGCCTGAATGCCGAGGCGGTGCAGCGTGGGCGCGCGGTTGAGCAGCACGGGATGTTCGCGGATCACCTCGTCGAGGATGTCCCAAACCTCCGGCTTTTCCTTCTCGACGAGCTTCTTGGCCTGTTTCACTGTGGCCGAGAAACCCTTCGCGTCCAGGCGCGAATAGATGAAGGGCTTGAACAGTTCGAGCGCCATCTTCTTGGGCAGGCCGCATTGATGCAGCTTCAGCTCAGGACCGACGACGATCACCGAACGGCCGGAATAGTCGACGCGCTTGCCAAGCAGGTTTTGACGGAACCGGCCCTGCTTGCCCTTGAGCATATCGGCGAGCGACTTCAGCGGGCGCTTGTTGGCGCCCGTGATGACGCGGCCGCGACGGCCGTTGTCGAACAGCGCGTCCACCGCTTCCTGAAGCATGCGCTTCTCGTTGCGGATGATGATGTCGGGCGCGCGCAGCTCGATGAGGCGCTTGAGGCGGTTGTTGCGGTTGATGACGCGACGATAGAGATCGTTGAGGTCCGACGTCGCGAAACGGCCGCCGTCGAGCGGCACCAGCGGACGCAGATCCGGCGGAATGACGGGCACTTCCGTGAGCACCATCCATTCGGGCTTGTTGCCCGAATACATGAAGGCCTCGATGATCTTCAGCCGCTTGGCGAGCTTCTTGGGCTTCAGCTCGCTCGTCGACTCGGCGATCTCGACCTTCAGGTCCGCCGCGATCTTCTCAAGATCCATGTTTCGCAGGAGCTCGCGGATCGCCTCGGCGCCGATCATGGCGGTGAAGCTGTCCTGGCCGTACTCATCCTGCGCGCGCAGATATTCGTCCTCGGAGAGGAGCTGACGATCCTTGAGCGGGGTCAGGCCCGGATCGATGACGATGTAGGACTCGAAATAGAGGATGCGCTCCAGCTCCTTCAGCGTCATGTCGAGCAGAAGGCCGATGCGGCTGGGCAGCGACTTCAGGAACCAGATGTGCGCGACGGGAGCGGCGAGCGAGATATGGCCCATGCGCTCGCGGCGCACGCGCGACAGCGTGACTTCCACGCCGCACTTCTCGCAGATGACGCCCTTGTACTTCATGCGCTTGTACTTGCCGCACAAGCATTCGTAATCCTTGATCGGACCGAAGATGCGCGCGCAGAACAGGCCGTCGCGTTCGGGCTTGAACGTGCGGTAGTTGATGGTCTCCGGCTTTTTGATTTCGCCGAAGGACCAGGACAGAATCTTCTCAGGGCTCGCGATCGAGATCTGGATCTGGTCGAACGCCTGGGGCTGCGCGACCGGATTGAAGAGATTCATGACCTCTTGGTTCATTGTCTTCTCCTGAAGCTGGGGCAGGCCCTTTGGCCGCACCCGCCGGATGAAATCGAAACTCTCGAAGCGCTGCGGGGGCGGCCGGGCCGCTCCCGCGCGCGTGGCGACGTCACTCCGCGGCTTCCGCCGGGGGCTCGATCTTCTTGGTGGAGGTCAACTCGACG
>Ga0315899_10005102_pt1 | contig 14186 bp, 13 predicted proteins | sample LakEriMetagenome_2_FD_203518 | JGI IMG/M metagenome (GOLD analysis project Ga0315899, IMG submission 203518) | Freshwater fungal communities from buoy surface, Lake Erie, Ohio, United States - Buoy 4 MA112 | ecosystem: Environmental > Aquatic > Freshwater > Lake | place: USA: Lake Erie, Ohio... | reverse complement strand
GCCCGTAGCCATCAGTGCATCGTCGCTACCGAAGAGATCACACCAGCGAAAGTTCGAACTGCTGAGCAGATCAATCTCGCTCATGATGAACTTATCGAGCACGTCGCAATCGGGGTTTTCCAAACGCTCCCACACATGGTCGCAAAACGGGCATGCCCTCACGGATAGCGGCACGATAGCGCCGCACTCTGGGCAATCCTTTGTGGGCGCATCACCATCGCGGTTGTGGCCGTCGAAATTAACTTCTTGCTCCAGTGCTCCATGCATTAGGCTGGCTGTGCCGAAGTCCAGGACGATGCAATCGCTCTTCAGTACTCCGGGAAATTCATGCGGATCGACGGTGCGCAGTCCGCGGCCCACCATCTGAATGAAAGTGGATTTGTAGGAACTCGGGCGCAGCAGGACCACGCAGGACGTTGGCGTGTAGTCGTAGCCTTCAGTGAGCACAGCGACGTTAACCACCACCTGAGCGTCACCATTTTCAAACGCTGCCAGTCGTTGTTTGCGTTCGGCATCAAGCAATTCACCATGAATTAATACGGCATGAACGCCAGCGTGATTGAAGGCACTACACACATCGGTGGCATGCTCGACCGTTGAGCAAAACACGATGGTCTTGCGATCAATCGCCTTATCCTTCCAGTTACTAATGACGGACTCGGTAATTAGTGTCTTGTTAAGGATGGAGGCGACTTCGTTCATGTCGAAGTCGATCGCAGTGCGGCGTACCTTGCTCAGCGCTTCCTGCGTGCCGACATCGATCACATAAGTTCTAGGCGGCACCAGATGACCGCTGGCGATCATCTCACCCAGTGTGATCTGGTCGGCCAGGTTGCTGAACACTTCGCGCAGTCCCTTGCCGTCGCCTCGGTTTGGGGTGGCAGTCAGGCCGCAGATTGCAGCCTTGGGATTTTTCACCAGCACCTGATCGATGACTTCGCGGTAGCTCGGCGAGACAGCATGGTGCGCCTCATCGATCACCAACAGGTCCAGCGTTGGCATCTGATTCAGATTGGCTTTTCGGGAGAGGGTCTGCACCATCGCGAATGTGGCGTGCCCATCCCAGGATTTTTCATTGGCGTCATAGACCGACGTCTTGAGGCCTGGATTGACGCGTTCGAACTTGGCGCGGTTTTGACCGGTCAGCTCAGTGCGGTGAGCCAGAATGCAGGCTTTGGCATCGGGCTCAGCCAACAGACTGCCGGCCACAGCCGACAGCATGATGGTCTTGCCCGATCCAGTTGGTGCAACGGCCAGGGTATTACCATGCTTGCCGAGAGCCGCAAGGGTCCTCTGCACAAGCATCGTTTGGCGGGGGCGAAGGATCATGGTCGCTCTCCCTTACTGCGCCCAGCTGGGGCGACCCGGAACCGGCGAGCGTCCGGTCGCCTGTGCATAGGCGTTGACAGTCGGTGTTCCTGGCGCTGGGGATGCAGAGGGTGCTGAGCCGTTCACGTAGGCGGCATAGTCTTTATGTTCCGCAGTAATGGCGGATTTAATGACGCACTTGTCCTGACCGTTCTGATCCTTATCCCAGTCAACCTTGCCAATGAATTCGATGCCTTCCAGATCAGCGAATCCGCTGATCCGGCGAGCATTCTGTGCAGCCGGACTGTTGTCGCTCGGATTAATGCCACGCGCAGAATTGAGGATGGCTTTGATGAAAGTACGTCCCATATTGGTCCACTCGGCACCTTTGGCGCTGTAGAGACCAATGAGTGACCACATCTTGCGTCGAGCGAAAGGACCATCGAGCACCACGAATTCACAGTTCAGATACACCGAGCCGGTTGTCTGGCTGCAGGTTGCAAAGCCGCCAGTCCACCCTTGAGAGGCATCGTCATAGCCGCCTGGTTTGATAGTCATGCGAACGCGCGCAATGGTGCCCTTGGGAATGAGATCGTAGTTAGCTTGCTCGGCAGCAGAATTGAAATCGAAAAAGGTCATGATCAGGACTCCTGAAAAGAAATAGTGGATATAGGTATGGGTTGGGCGGGCTCGTCGGCAGCTACGGGTGGCCGCGCAAAGTCGAGACGCTCGGTCGCAGGTCGGGCAGGGCCGGCGATCTTTTGCATCAGTCGGCCGAGATTCGGTTCTTCAATCGCATCCAGACGACCAGAGCGATCTTTGGCTGGGTAACCCCACTGATTGAGGGTGTGGCAAACGAAGGTACGATAGCTACTGCCATCGTCAGCTTTGACCTCGGCCAGTGTTATGACTTCATCTACGATGCCCGGTAACTCCAACCCAGTTTTGGAACCATCGATCTGCAAAGAGAAAACCCGGCGGTTGAAATCGTCTAAGGCCTCATTGAGGATCCCGACGAACCAGACATTCTTGCGTCGGGTGTGCTGCAGATGAGTCAGCCAGGCGATCATTTCCTGACCCATCAAGCCATAGGCTCCACGGTTGTCGGGCTTGCCGGTTTTCTCGGAATAGGCTTGCGGTTGCCCCTTACACCATTGCAGACACAAGCGCCCGGCAACCGTGATGGAGTCGACGAACACGGTGTCGTATTTGTCGAGCGCAACCGGGTCTCCAAAGCGTTCACAAACGGCGCTGAAATGTGCTTCGCTGTAAGGCTGGTCTTCTCGCAGTGCCGGGTTAGCGCCGCCAATAAACACAGCGAAGTCACGGCATTCCTGCCAGGTGCGAGGGCGAATAGTGTCTCCGGCATAACCTTCAACAGCGAGATCACCAGCTTCCAGATCGAAGAACAGTGTTGAGGTGGGGTTGAGAGTCCAGAGCTGCGAGGTTTTGCCGATGCCGGATTTACCAACCAACACACCTTTAACGCCACGTCGTTCAGCCAGACGCTGGTCGGCCGTAATGATGGGCAAACTCATTTGATCACCTCCACTGAGTCATTTTGTAAAAACACTTCAGACACGGTGTTCGAGCCCACTCCGCCACGTTTGCGCGCTTGCTCGTAAAGTTCACGCAAGCCAACCAGTGGACGGCGCATTTCTGCGATTTGCGATTCAATGCCGATCATGGCAAATGCCAGATCATCCAATGTGGAATCCTCTAATGCGATAACGACTTCGTGGGGACGATAGCTTTCCAAGGCTGGAACACGGATGGTGTCGGGCAGGTCGCGCATGCCCCATTCGGTACGTTGACGAAGCTTGTTGATGGCAGCTTTTCTGAAAAACATGGCGTTACTCCTTGATTAGGGCAAGTCGATAGGAAGGCTTCCCGGTTTTAACTGTGCGGGCAGCGTTGAAAGAGGACTTAAGGGTGTCGGGCCAGGCGTTGAACTTGGTTTCACTCACGCGGAAGGTGATTTCGACGTACTGCTTAGGGTCTTCACCACTCTCGCTAATACGGCGCGCGATTTCAGCTAAGCGCGTCTGATCCCATTCGATTTTTTTCGGGAGATCAGCAGTGATACGCACGTTGCCATCATCGAAATGCACAACGCCTGTGTCTTTGTCTACCTCGTGGCGCAGAAAGCGAGCCCGTTCGTTCCACTTGAAATCGATGGCTTGATCAATGTGATCACACAGCGATTTGGCATCGGTCAGAAGATCAGCGGCTGCAGTTTTAAAGCTAAAGAGCAGTTCGGCAGGTTGCTGCGCCAGGGTGCCGGCCGGAGTGGCTAACACCTGTTCGGGCGTGAAGGTTGTCGGGGTACTCATGCTGTACCTCGGGCTACTTCACGCTCAGAAGTACTCTTACGCAGGCTGTCGGCTTCGAAGGATTCGATGTCTTCGATCCGGTAACGAACCTGGCCTTGCAGTTTGAGAAAAATAGGGCCGATGCCATCAGAGCGCCAACGCTCAAGGGTGGCTTCGCTGAGATCCCAACGTTCGGCAAGCTGCCGTTGGTTGAGATGCCGAATAACGGGTTCTGAGTGTTGCAATTGAGTCTCCTTGAAGGTGAAAAAGGCCCTGTTTCGTGCGGCTTGATAGCAGCGCTAACCAGTGCTTGAAGTATTTCAAGGCGGGTTCTGCAACACGTTCGGCAGATTCGGCAGAAGCGTTCTGCAAATCGAATTCGTGCGGACAAAAAGCAAAAAACCCGGCCTCCTGCGAACAGGAACCGGGTTTTGGGGATGGCAGGGACAGTCCCTAGGGCATCAAAGCCAGTCGCGATCTTCGGGATGAATAATCAATTCGTAGACCTTGTCGCCGGGGACATATTGGATGAAGGTTTCTCGAACTTTTTTGTTACGACCAAACTGTTTCGAAGGCTGGAATGGAAAAGCGGTGGAGCCACAACGCTCGCCGATTTGATTGCCTTCGAGACTATGCGCATGGGCATCTATTAGCGCGAGCAGAATTTTTTGCTGCATTCCTTCCAACTCATACTTCACGCCATCAACGTAGGCCCATGCCTTCTCACGGACATAGCGCAAAGAAGTGGTAGGTATCGATTCCTCATCAGGCTGCGAAAGAGTTACCTCGACCCTGTCATCGAAGAAAATAAGTCGACTCTGCGACAGCCGCGCGACAGCTGCCAGATTCACGACGCCATATCCGCTAAGCGGCGAACCATCAGGTAGGGGCGTGTCGCTGCTGGTAATGATTTTGGCCGATTGCGCAGCGTTGTCAGCACGTATCTGTTCCAGCAGACGCTTGGCTATCGCATGATCATTCAGGTGTCGGGCGAAATACCAGGTTTGTGCCTTCCCACGTTTGTGCTCATGTATGCCGAGGCGCCATGAGAGATCGATATCGATGACCTTGACGGAAGTCGGTGGCAATGCCAGGCTGCTGACTATCCGATCGATGAGCCTCGACAGGCTGACCGTGTAAGTCTGAAGCAGTGCGCGTTCTGCATCGACTTCTCCGCATTCATCGCAGTTGAGCAGAATCTGGTCCACACTAACTGTTCGCACGACGCGCGCCGTGTCAACCCCACAGTCTGGACAGGTTACGTAGGTCAGGGTCGGTCCAAACACTAGCAAGCGTTCTCGAACGAGTTCGTGTCCGCCTTCGCCAAACGGGCCGCTGAGCAACGTGGTGCCATTAACTGTCGGCTTAGCCTGCTCCAGCAAATGGCACAGCACCGCTGTCGCATTCACCAGGGTTTTGCTCAAGCGACTGCCTCTTCGGGCTCGATGACGTTGAGCGACTGCAATACGGCATTAGCAATGGGCTGGTTTTTCTCCGAAAGATTTTTGATGGTGGACGATCCTGTTGCGTACACATCGAAGCTGAAACGCTTGGGTTGATGACCGCCCACCGCTGCTAAGTAGACGAGGACTGATGCGCCATCGAGATCGTATTCAGTTTCGAATGAATGCCGGACTTGCAGCGTGCTGCGCGCTAGTTCGATCGCGTCGTCTTGATGTTGTTCTGGAGAGGCTTCGATGCGAATGGAAATGCCGGTGCTCGCGCGCGGCCTGAACTGTGCACGGCGCAAGCGAATTTTTTCAACCCCAAGGTGCGACAGGTCTTCAAATGTTTCCAGTCCCTCGCGCAGCTCATTAAGTTTAAAGCGCGTCTTCTCAATTTCTGCTGGCGTGATATCTCGCCCGACTACATGCTTGCCGAAAAGCTGCAGTACAGCCTGATGAGCTTTTGCACCCCCTTTGACTATGCTTTCGATTACACCGGTTGCTGGTTGGTAGACGATGGCAGTTTCAAGAGCGATACGCGTGGTGACGCGATTGAATTTATTTTCGGTGAAGTGCGCCAGTGCTGTCAGTGGGCCTTCGACATAGATAGTCAGTTGGATGCTGCCATCAGAAGCAAGGATGCTTCGCTCGATGTGAGCGCTTTTTCCGCCACCAGATTTTTCGTAGAGCTTGGCTACCTCGTGACTGAACGCTTCCAGCTTTGCCCGTTCATTGGTTAAATCCAGACCTGGTTCAATGCGGTGCTTCTTCCAGTATTTACCATTGGCCTTTGCTTGGAAGGCCAGGTGCAGTTCGACATCACGGAATAATTTGTCCCGCGCATGAAAGACCCACAGCGCCTTCTCACGTGTATCACGACCGTTAAAAGCAGTTAACGCCTCAGTGTCATTAGCACAGCCAAGATGAAATTCATTGACTGCCAGATCGTTGGTGAGGAGATGAACACGTCGCAAATCATCGTGCCAGAGATTCAAATCATCAGCGATTGCCGATTTTTCTTTTTCGGGAAGATCAGTTGTAAGCAGAGAAGTTTGCAGTACCTCGATGGCAGCATGAACGTTGTCTGCTAATGAATTTTCTGAACACTCCCAGTCAATGGTTAATCGAGGGAAGATCGGATGAGCCTGTGTGAAACCATGCAGCGCTGGTTTAGATACGTGGCGTAGAAAATGGGTGGGTGAGAATATTTTCAATTTTTATTGTCCTCATGAGTATTTACGCACTAGTCCAACCATGACACCGAAAATCTCAAGCTTGCCAGCTGGCCGAATGATGGCGTAATTCGCATTGGCAGGAAGCAGGTGATATCCGACTTTGTCTCTCGCTAGAGTTTTTAATGTGAATTCATCGTCGACGATTGCGACCACGATGTCCCCCGGCGTGGCCTCGCTGGTACGTTCTACAACGGCTAAATCACCGTTGTGGATACCGGCGTCCACCATGCTGTCGCCCTTCACCCGAATGAGTACGGTTTTTGAAGGTTGATCGATTAAAAACCGATCAATCGTGATCGGTTCATGCATATCGCTATCAGCTGCGATGGGCATCCCCGCCGGCACAGGCTGGGTTGCAATCGCCCGCTCGAAGAAGCGTTCGCTAGGTGACCAGTCGCCATCTGGCGTGCGGTCGAGAAACCCTGCGCCCTCAAGCCTTTCCAGCGCTTTTTTTACTGCTGACTTCGACGCATAACCAAGCAGGGTCATCAAACGGGCGTACGAGGGCAGCACGCGGTGCTCGGCGTAGTAGCTTTGCAGGCTGGCAAGGTTTTCTCTGTCGTTAATAGCTTTCTTCACGGCTATATTTTAGAGAACGTTCGTTCTCTTGGCAACTTGTCACAGAAGTTTCAATTTAATAAATAGTCGTTGCATTTTTCCGCGCCTTTCCGCATCCGTTAGCAACTTGCTGATGGGTTTCAGGCGGCTTCTCGCCCACAATTTCTACCTTGTATCGTTGAACCTCAATGATTGGTACCCAATGCACGAAATCAACCGCCGCCCGCCAGAATCCATGACCATTGAAGAGCGCATGGACGAGGTATCTGCCCTGCTGGCAAGGGGCATGTCCCGCCTCTGGGAAAAGCCTGTTGCAAAGTCCGCAAATAGGGTCTCAAAGAGTCATTTAGTACTTGGCTATTCCGGTAACCAGAGCGTTCATACGGACCCGACAAACACCGTCACGGAGTCCAAATGACCACGACCTCACCCCGTTACGCCACACCACTTTCTGTACTTTCGCAAATTGCCGCATTACCCGATCTGCCGATGACCGACATCCGGTCCCTTTGGAAAAGCTTGTTTGATAGCGACACCCCGACACACAACCGACAGTTTCTTGAACGACGCATCGCTTACCGGCTACAAGAAATCGAATTCCGCAAAGTTGATCGTGCGCTGATGGATCGGAATAAGCGCCGCATTCAGCAGATCATCGATTCGGGACAAAATAAAAAGCGCGACCGGGATATACGTCTGATGGCCGGCACCGTTTTCACCCGCGAGTACCAGGGGAAGGAATACCGGATTATGGTCACAGTCGATGGCCAGTATGAATTCGAGGGACGTCCTTACCGCAGCCTCTCGCGCATCGCCAAAGAAATCACCGGTACCGCATGGTCAGGGCCAGTGTTCTTTGGATTGAAATCCTCTACAGCACCCAAGCCGACGGTGAAGAAAGGGGTACGGTAATGAGCGAGGTTCTCAAGCGACGCCAGCGTTGCGCTGTCTATTGCCGTGTGTCGAGTGATGAACGATTGGATCAGACATTCAATTCTATTGATGCGCAGAAGGAAGCGGGTCACGCCTATATTGCCAGCCAACGTAACGAAGGCTGGATTCCAGTTGCTGATGATTACGATGATGGCGGCTTCTCTGGTGGCAATATGGAACGACCTGGCCTGCGGCGGTTATTGGCTGATATCGAAGACGGTCGTATCGATATCGTCGTGGTTTACAAGATCGACCGCATGACCCGTAGCTTGGCGGACTTCTCAAAAATGGTCGAAGTGTTCGAGCGCATCGGGGTGTCATTCGTATCGGTGACGCAGCAGTTCAATACCACTACATCGATGGGGCGGTTGATGCTGAATGTCTTGCTCTCCTTTGCGCAGTTTGAGCGCGAGGTCACCGGTGAGCGGATTCGCGACAAGATCACCGCATCAAAACGGAAAGGCATGTGGATGGGCGGCATCCCACCGCTCGGCTATGACGTGAAGGATCGCCGGCTGATTCCGAATGAGCGCGAAGCCCGGGTGATACAACATATCTTCAAGCGGTTCGTAGAACTCGGCTCCAGTACCAAGCTAGTGAAAGAATTACGCTTGGATGGTGTTACCTCCAAAGCCTGGACCACCCAAGATGGAAATGTCCGTGCGGGCAAGCTGATCGATAAAAGTCTGATCTACAAACTCTTGGGCAACCGCACTTACCTGGGTGAGTTGCGGCACAAGGACGAATGGTTCAAGGGCGAGCATCAGCCCTTAATCGAACCCAGCACCTGGCACGCTGTGCAGTCGGTATTGAAGATCAGTCCCCGCATGCGAGGCAACTACACGCGCGCGACTGTTCCGTTTCTGCTGAAGGGCATCGTGGAGGGTGCCGATGGGCGCGCATTGACAGCCGCTTGGACCCGCAAGGGGGCCGGCAAGTTGTACCGGTATTACATCCACACCCGCGAAAACAAGGAACACGCTGGCGCATCGGGTTTGCCACGGTTTCCAGCGATCGAATTGGAAGCCAACGTGGTAGCGCAACTGCGCCGTATCTTGTGCGCGCCTGATCTTAAGACTCGGGTGGCTCAACTCATGATTGCCAGGGACTCGCAGGTTGATGAAGCTAAGGTGTGCATCGCGATGCTGCAGATCGACAAGATCTGGGATCAGCTTTTTCCGGTTGAACAAGAGCGCATTGTTCGTCTGTTGATCACCAAGGTGGTGGTTACGTCTCACAACATTGAATTGCAATTTCGGCCCAATGGTATCGAGCGGTTGGCGGCGGAAATAAGACTTCCTATTGTCGAGGAAGATTCTACAGAGGTAGTGGAATGAACGAGATCAAGATTAAAGCCGCTGGCGAAGCGGATGTGGTGGTAGCCAGCGATGGCAGCCTGAACGTGACTTTCCCTATCAAGATCACGCGACGCGGCCGGCGCAAAGCAGTGATGCTGCCGGATGGTACGGACTTTCATCCTCGCGATTGGGATGGTGAGCCAACGCCAATACAAGTGGCATTGGCCAGGGGCCACCGATGGTTGGCCATGCTGGAATCCGGACAGGTAAAGAACCTCACGGAAATTGGGACGTTGGAGGGAATTGATAACAGCTATGTCAGCCGGATGGTCAACTTGACCTCGCTGGCCCCCGACATTGTCGCTGCCATTTTGGACGATACGTTACCGAACCATGTCACGCTATTTGATGTTGCTGTGAATCCGCATGTACTTTGGGAGGAGCAGCAGCTAATATTTGTTGAGACTAACAAAGAAGGAGGTAGCGATTATTCTTGAGTGAACGATTGGTGAAACCAGTCTTTTTACAAATCAGGGCTGACGAACTAATAAAGTTGAAACTTGTCGTTCAATCTTGATCTCTCGCCGAAAGAAATTCACTGACTACCGCCTTCCGACTTTCTCACTCGACCGCCCACTTCACAGAGGCATTGAGCTTTGCGGATGGACCACATGTGCTTTTTTAAGAGTCGCTTTCGCGAAGCTCCAGTTCCACCTCTCGCTCGATGCTGATTTCTAGCTGCTCCCTGTGCTCTTTAAGCCAAATTCGGACGTTGGCGTTCCCTTCGATTAAGAGACTGGCGTCTAGCTTCGTGAGCTTTTGGCGGTAATGCTCGCTTGCTGGCCCGCTCCATCCTTCTGAAAAGTTATTAGCGTGCAGACTACGTCGAACTTGCTCGATCTCTCCATAGCGCTCCAACAACTGCCGCGCGAAAGAGTGTGGCTCATCTTGTCTGGAGATGCGTGGTGGGCAGTGCTCTGCAAAAAGCCAAGCTCGGTCTTTAGCGTCTTCATCTACCCATTTGAATACCATTTGTGCCGGGATGGCGTTGAGGCCAGCCTCATCGTTTTCACGCACCCACCGACCGCCACGAAGCCAGTTAAGCAAATGCCAGGTGCCAATATCTTTTCGTTGAGTCTCTAACCGGTGTGCTACGGCAGGCCAGATGTCGTGGGGCTTTAGTGCCGTCGCATTAAACAGGAACTTTAGCGGATACGGATGGAAGCCTGCCGTGACGCTATTTACTCTAGCGAAGTTTTCGATGCAACGCACCGCAAGCCTCGCCGCTGCTTCTGGATCAATTTCGAGCAGTTGATTTGCGACCTCGTTCCACCGATACATAAACATGTCGTTATTCGCATGTCCGCGCGTTTCTGCCTCGACGAACGCCGACAAATTCAGAGCAGACTCGATGCGAGTCGACAAGCCGCCCATCTCGTCGGGGCGACTACGTAACCGTGAATCTAGAATATCCAGAGCTGCATCAGGTGCGTTCGCGTCATCGATTTCAAGCAGTAGATCAACGACTCTTTCGATGACACCCAGTGGGAACTGGTTGACAACGTTGCCATAAACGAACAGTCTGAAAGCCTTCGGATCAATCTCCCCCCTTTGTGCCATAGCAAGCAGAGTACGGGCGATGTGATCGGTCATTCCTGAACGCCAGACTAGTCCAAGCACCGAACTGCGAACCTCGGAGTCTTTAAACAGGCACTCCAAAAGTTGCTCCCATATGGCAACGTTCTTGACGTACCAAGAAGAGAGATAGCCACCAACAAAGAAGTCGGATCGCTGCACCCCGGCTTCAATCCATGTCGAAATGATTGAATCCCACAGCTTTAGGTCATCAGCCTGACCAAGAATCTGGCCGAATTGAAATCCGTTCTTGGCCTCGTCCGTTACAAGCCATGACAGATCGGGTATCAATAATTTCGGGTCAGCCACTGCTTCAGTGGCAAGCTGGATCAACTCAGGTTCTGCTGCATCCGCATACTTTCCATCTTTATCAAAGTGGTCCTCGATTAGCTTCATGCCAGCGTAACGGCGCAGCTTGTTAGAAAAGGTGGACTCGGTCAATTCCGAACGAATGGCCATGAGTTCCGACACAACCACGTCAGATAACGCCTTACCTTCGTAGTAAAGGATTGCCTCCACAGCTTCTATGCATTGATCGCGCACGCCCGGCATCGCGGCAGCGCGGCGCAAGAAGTTTAAGATCGTCTTGGCTAGTGGGGCGATTTGGATGAGACTGCGAGCGTGACTTACGATCGCTATTGCTGCCTCTCTCGCCTCTAAAGCGGGCAGGTATTCGACTGAATCCTCAAGTAACCTCACGTGAGCCGCATATGCATCGTACAACTCATCGTAGGTCTTGGGCTTCCAACGGTCTGGCAGTCGGCGCAAGCCGATAACCTCCTCGATAGCAGTCCTAAACAGAAATGGGCTAAGACTCTTGCTCAAAGCCCGAACCGCAATATTTCGGCGGAACGGTATCTCACTGCGTAGCAATTCTCTTAGGTAGTCGATTTTGTCGATTGGTGCCAGTTCAGACGCAGCAATCTGCCCATAGCCTAGGCTAAATAAAGATATGAAAATTCCGGTCGAATTGTTGGACCAGTTCTCGTTCTCAGATTCTGCAAGCAGCAGCAAGCATTGTGCCGCCTCGAAGAATGTGTCGGAAGGGATAGCGAGCTGCTCAAGTCTATGCACGGCAGTACGGCGCGCATCCCCCTTGAATTCTCGGCGATCATCGACTGTTTCTCCTCCCAAGGCGGCGGCAAAACGGCGCAGGGCTGCCTTGGGTTTGGCCTGCGCTACCGCGAAAAAAAGTCTGGCACTACTTGCAGCTTCGTAGCCAGCTAGCGACGCAAACACTCCACCATCACCCATTAGCCGCTCGGCCCAGGCTGTCGCAGCTTTGGACTCTTGCACGAACATGAGCATCGCGTCAAAGTGCGCTTGCATGCTGGCCCCGAGACTCTCCCGCAGTTGTTCCACGTCCACTGCGATTGAGTATTGATCGAACCAGCTCTTCCACATGGCAATATGGAGCAACTTCGGAGAGATTAAAAGCGCTCGTGGCCCCTGCAGCACCCGTCGTTTTCGTAGCTCGCTGACTGAGCGTGACAATCTCAGTGGTGAAAAGGTTTGGTCCAGCTGCTTTAGCGCTGCTAGTACGGCAGCTTGTACTACCGGCCCATCAGAAGTTTCCCATGCAACCTGCCGGAAGAGCGCCATTGTCCTAATGACTACGAGCTTGTCATGCCCCTCTGCGGAATCGATATTGTGGGGCGCACAAACGACACGTTCCCACAGATCATCTAGGTGAGCCAATTGTTGAGCAGGTTGCTCAGCAGGGTTGTACTGAATGTATTGACCAAGTCGATGAGCCGCTCGAGGTGATCCCTCACACAATGTTGCCAGCCAAGTTGCGCTGTCCGAAGGAATGCTATAGCCCTTAAAAATATCAGCGACAACAGGTTGTTCAAGCTGTGGCATATTAATTATCAGAGCGTTCGCATGTGCACTGGCATGCTCCGTAACGTTGTCTGCAGTAACGAGCAGCATCTTGATCGCCAACCTCTTGAACAGCGCAATCAACTCTTCCGAAGTCTCCAGATCGCACTCATCGGCGACCAAGATTATGGCCGTGTTTCGTGCTAACTGCCTTAGCGCCGTCATAGGCCCACTGGTTAAAGCTTGCTCAGGATCTCGACAGTAAAGTACGCATCCACTGAGATACGAGGCGCTGAGTGCGCGGTACATGAGGTGAGTCTTACCAGAGCCCGCATCGCCCAGCACGCGCACGTGCTGAAATCCATTGATATTGTCAGCCGCTCGCGTGATTTGCTCTGCAGCACTGTCGAGTTCGATTGTCTGCTGGTAACCGCCTATCGCAAGGTCGCAGGAGTCAGCCATGAACGACATGTCATGGAAAACTGCGTCGTCATACCCCTGCACGCGGTTAAGGCGCATTGCTATGCCGGGTGCCAGCACTTTGATTGCTGAGCACAACTGGTTAGCTCGAATGATCCGCACCTTGATCTTGGCGAATGAAGGATCAATAGCCGCCATAAACTTGCTGATTTCGGTTGCACCATGGTCGTCGGTTCTGCCCACTAGATCCGAGCCGAAAAGTACTACGATGAAGGTTCCACCCTTCTCGAAGCAACTGAGTACGCGCGGTTGAATCTCGTCCTTGGTACGCTGCTGTTTGCCCGTAGCAAATTTCGGCCGAACAAGAAGTGAACGAATGTCAGTTTCTGTCGATGCCGAGAAGTTTCCGGTTTTGATCTGATAGCGGGTTAAACCTTGAGAGATCAGTCCTGCTGGTAGTGCAGTGCCCAACAGGCTATCGACTTCGGCATCGATACCGCCGTCGGCAACATTGATCGCTGATGGAACGTCAACTCCAGTTATTGGAATGCCAGCTTTAATTGCTTCAATAACTAGCAGCTGTCGGAACAGGTCCACAGCCTGCTCGGCATCTACATAAACTAAGTCATCTGCCTTAACATCAAATGGTCCGGCGGTGTCGGTTGGTAGAGCCATTACTCTCCTCCTCTAATTTGCTTTTAATTGTCCCATATCGCTCCTGCAATCGGCCAAAACACGCAAATGACCTAGGACGCATAACTAGGCATCACGCCAGGGTTACCCCTAAACTTGGTCAACCAAAACTGGACAAGTCACCAAAAATTGTCCCTCTGCCTACCAAAGCCACAAAAAAACTGATTGATTCGTCCACGCGTAAGTCATTAATTTATAAAGGGGTGACGGGCGTGCCTTCCGGACTTCGGCCGGCGCTGGTTAGGGAGGGTTTGAGAGAGAATGCGCAATCTGAGAGTAATACCTCCTGGTTGGTGGCAGAAATGGCGAGCTTTAAATTCCGTAAGAACCCACAGGAATCCGCGCAAACACGCGGTAGTAGGCGAAAAAAAACCAACTAAGAGAAGTTGGTTTTTTAACGATTGGTGGAGGCGGCGGGAATCGAACCCGCGTCCAAAAGCCCTCTACAGGCAGTTCTACATGCTTAGTGTTGTCGTTTGATTTTGACCTTGCCGACGCGGACACACACGCTGCGGCAAGGCGAGTCAC
>Ga0315899_10005100_pt1 | contig 14189 bp, 7 predicted proteins | sample LakEriMetagenome_2_FD_203518 | JGI IMG/M metagenome (GOLD analysis project Ga0315899, IMG submission 203518) | Freshwater fungal communities from buoy surface, Lake Erie, Ohio, United States - Buoy 4 MA112 | ecosystem: Environmental > Aquatic > Freshwater > Lake | place: USA: Lake Erie, Ohio... | reverse complement strand
TTGCCGGACATCGAACGGGTCAAGTAATCTGCAAGTTGTTTGCCCAGCCGTGGCGGTCGATTCGGCCGCCCGCTGGGTACCGGCTCATCCCGCGCGACCCTCCCCCTCGTTGGCCGGAGACATCAAGGCAAACATTTCCCCATCTCCGAACGCTGTTTGCAGCCGCGGTCGCCCTCGTGTTCCTGGCTTCTGGGACGCAGATGCATACGCCTTGGGCCTAACGCATGGCCAGCCCTTTCCTTCGCTCGGCTCGAGAGACAAGCCGGCGCAGAGCCATGACGGCAGCACGGACCTTTCATTTGGTCCCCGGGCACCTGCGGGACAAAGTTCCAAGTGGTTGGCGACGGTACCTTCAAGAATCAGCCGAGGCTGCCGAACGAGCCAGGACAGCACTTAAAGAGGAAAGCGAGGCGTATCTTCGAGGCAAAAACGGCCGGGGACAAAATCAAAAACCAACGCCTCATGTGGGCAGGAGCTGTTTCGCTTAGCGGCTCCGGTGTCATCCGCACCTGGGTTTGGTTTCAGGAGTGTACCTTTCAGCTTGGTTAATACGAACAGAGCAGCAGTCAGCGGTGTCGTAACGCGCTGACAGAATCAAGCGAGGCAGCCACCAGCGGACCAGACGGTATTTCGCTTTCAGCCGGTTCGAAGAAGTCGCAAGGCTGCGGCGGTTGAGAAGATGGGAAGCAACGCGAGCATCACCAGCGTGGCGATCAAGACGCCACCGAATAACCTCGCGTCCGGAGGAAGGCAGCAGGCCAAGCCAACCGTCGTTGCTGCTCCAGCCAGCCAAAGCAACGAGGCGTTGGACGCCGAGACATCGCCGAGTTTTAAACTCTTGCTGGTCGCGAACACCAGACCGACCAGTGCGACTGCTGCCACACTGCAGGAGACGAATGGGAAAGCGGGACTCCAAAGGGTGAGCATGCACAAAAGGAGCGAGGTTGGAGAGACCCAATGCTCCCAACTCACCTGTCGCGGGGAGTAGAGGCAAGTCAGATTCAAGACGATGAAAGTCAGCAGCATCGAGCAGGCTGTCATAGCGAAAGGGAACTTCCAGAAATTGAATTTGGAGTCGCTTGGATGGCCAACATCGTCGCCCGCAATCCAACTCAAGCCGCCGAGCATGACGAAAGAGGCAAGGATAAGAATCGCTGCCCCCCCGGCCGCGCGGGCTGATGAACGGAGCATCGCGCTGGCTATCTGGCGAGTTGAGATCGGGAGGGCTGTGAGGAATTGGCTGATTCCAAAAGGAACCGGTTTGCGGCGGCGCTGTTCCCGCCCCGCTCCCTGATAATCTTGTACCGAGTGACCTTTCATGGCCGAGAGGTGGACGAAGAGGGCGGCCACGAACTGGGTGATTACGACAAACAACGTTCCGCTGAAGGCCACTTGCCAACTGACCCTCAGGTTGCCGTAGAAAGGGTAAAACACCAAGGCGATAAACCAAAACAGTAAAAGTTCCGCGAGGACCAATCGAGGGAGCGAAACATTTCTGTTCTGAAAATCAAACCACTCATGAGCGTTCTGCCCCGAAACGAAGGTTTTTAATGGCTGGGAACTCTCTAACTTGATTGTGGGCCAGTGAGTCCGGGCGTGCCCAAGCGCGGGCCAAGCGGGGCGACCGCTGCGATCGCAAGTCACGCGCCAAGCGGTCAAACTGAAGGTTAGCACCAGCGAAGCGATGGCGATGAGGATGTCCAGTCCTGTCAGAGTCGCCCAGTAGTGGACCGATGGATCAATCATGCCCCCTTCTTTGAACGCGGCGCCATGGCGGTACATCGACCAGAACAAGAGGGCCGCAAATATCACCAGCGTTGCGGGGACCCACAGATACGTTCGCATCGAGACCCGAAACAGCACTTGTGTCCAGCCCCAGAAGACAACCGCGAAGAGCATCGGGCCGGCGAATGGCCAAGTGCTGCCGAGCAGCCAGCGGCAGAGGAAAATCAGTAAAGCGACTTCAGCGGCGACCAAGAGCGCGCCGCCCCAGAAAAAGTAACTCACCAATCCAGTCGTCGAAACAGGTTTCGTGTAGAGAGGCTTCAGACTTCCCTGAGACTCGAAGACACCGAGAATGACAATCAAGAGCAAGGCCCAAAGAAGAACCAGTTGGAGACCGACCAGTTCGCGGGCATCAGGAGAAAAGTCGAGGCTCTTCAGTGGGAGCAGGACCAGCAGCGCAGTGGCAACTGCGATCAGGAAAGGAAGTGCCAACGTCCAGCGATTGCGAGCCAGATATTCCCACGTCAACGTCGCAGGGATGGTATTCATGAATGAACCTCGGAGTACTGAATTGGCGAGTTGGAGGGGAGTGAGGCCAGGCTTTAGTTCCGGTTTACCGTGCCGATAAAAATGTCGTCGAGGCTGGGTGAGGATTCTTGTACCACCGCGGCGCTCAAGCGCTTGGCGGCTTGAAGCAGCACTTCGCGATCAGCTCGACAAAGGTAGGTCCACTCCTGCCCCCGTCCTTGGCGCTCAATCGCGCCGGGCATCGGTGGCGGTTCGCTCAAAGCCTCATCGAAGCGCAACGTGACCCGGTGAAACGATTCTCGGACCACGTCGAGTTGCTCGGTAAGGACAATTCTTCCCTCGTGGAGGATGGCGATCCGATCCGCCAATCGCTCGACTTCATCGAGGAGGTGTGAGGAGAAGACGACGGTCCGTCCTTCTTCGGCGATCGTTCTGACGATCGCCGCCAGAATGTCGCGGCGAACGACAGGGTCGAGTCCCGAGGAGGGCTCGTCGAGTACCAGGAGTTCAGGGCGGTGCGCCAGCGCGAGCAGCAGGCAGACCCGGGCCGCTTGGCCGCGCGAGAGGTCGCGGATTCTCGCTTTGGGGTTTAGGTCAAACAGTTGCCGCAGCTCCTCTGCATACGGTTGATCCCAACTGGGATAGAACGCGCGGGTATAGTTCAAGATCTCGGCGACTCGCATCCAGCCCGGAAGGTCCCGATCCTCCGACATATAACCGAGTCGGCCGAGGACCTCGACGGGATGCGAAACCGGGTCCATGCCGAAGACCTGAACCGAGCCGGTTTGAGCGTAGTGCGAGCCAAGAATGTGCTTGATCAGCGTCGTCTTTCCCGCCCCATTACTGCCGATCAAGCCGAACACTCCGCCCCGCGGAATCTCGAGCGAGACATCTTGCAGAGCCCACTTCTGGTCGAAGTTCCGGCTGAGGTTTTTAATTTCAATCACTGGCTTTGACCACGCCGAATTCAGATTATCCATGGTTGCGTTCCCCCAGTTTCTGATGGTCTGTCGCGAGTTGGCTTTTTTCAATCAGTTTCAGGACATCATCCAAATCAAACCCCATTTGAAAGGCCTCGACCAGAAGTCGTTCAATTCGTTCGTTAAGTAGCTTCAAACGATCCCTCTTCGCCAATGGCGAACCGCTCTCGGCGACGTAAGTCCCGGCAGTGCGGCGTTTCTCAACCACACCCGCGGTCTCCAGTTCCCGATAAGCCCGGGCAATCGTGTTGGGATTGACCAGCAGTTGTTCGGCCAGCGTTCGGATCGAGGGTAACTCATCCCCCGGATGCAGCCTGCCGGCGGCGATCAGGTATTGGACCTGTCGCATGACCTGCAGATAGATCGGAACTCCCTCTTTCGCGTCGATTTGTATTTGCATCCACGGCCCTCATTGTATCGCTGTATTAATTGAATAATACAAGTGTTCCGGGTTTTGTCAAGAGTGCCAAAAACGAGATAAGCGGAGACAGTTTCGGTATCAGTTCCGCTTTCGGCATGCGTGATGCGCTCACGCGGTCTCGTTGCCGGCCTGAAATCTTCCCAAGATCCGGTCTTTTCCTTCGAAGTACAGGTCAGCTCCGAAAATGGATGTTGAAACGCCAATTACATTCCCTCGCCACTTAGCACCGGCTACACCGTGTTGGACAAACCTTCCTCCATGTCGGTATCCATGAGAGAACCATGAGTATCGAATCCACGCCTGTTCCCGGAAAGTCTCGCCGACGCTACTGGCGATGGCTTGTGGCCATTTCGGCGACCGCGATCGCGATTCTGTTGGCGACCATTTTTCTCGGCTTCTGGCCCCGTTCGATGTTCATGCAGAGCCCGTGGGCAGCGATCCCCAGGGCAACTCCCGAGCAGCTTAGTAAGCTGCACGAGCCCGAATCGCTGCGGGCGGATCTCGATGCGATCGTGGCCCTTCACGAGCGGACCAATCCGAATCCTTACTTGCGGGTTTCAAAGGAGTCGATCCTGGGACTTGCCGAGCGGCTGAAGACGTCGATTGACCGGCCGATGGCACGGCGCGAGTTCCTGCCGCTGGTGATGGAGCTGCAGGCGGGATACCGCTCCGATCACTACGACATGAGCGTGCCCGACGAAGATCTCGAGGCTGCCTTCGCGCGCGGCGAGCGGCTGCTCCCCTTCCGCGCAGAGCCGAGGAACAATGAGCTGGTTGTCGTCGCGGTCGCGGAAAGCGAACGGATGATCGAGCCCGGCGACACCATTGTCAGGATTGGGACCATCCCTGCCGCTGATCATCTGGCTCGGCTCCGCTCGCTTCATCCGAACGAATCCGAGCGCTATCGCGATGTGCGCATCCGTGAGGCGTTTCGCTTCCGAAGCTGGGTCGCTGGCATCACTCTGCCTACGGAAATCGAGGTGATTCGGGCCGATGGCTCGCGCCAGACAGTAACGGTCGAAGGTGTGGGAGACGGCGCGCCCAGTACCGAGCGGACGATTCAGCTTGGCTCCGCGTCGACGACACCTTCTCCTCTCCCGGGCGAACTGCTGATCGACCGTCCCCCGTTTCAATGCCGGTTGCTTCCGAGCAATCCGCCAGAGGGCAGGCCGATCGTGCTGATTGACTTCCCGAGCATGAACTCCACCCTCGGCGGCCTTTGGGAGAAGTTCCTCGACGAGGCGATGACAGCTGCGAATGCGCGTGGTGCCGCAGGACTGATCGTCGACATTCGGGAAAATGGCGGCGGCGACAGCTCGCTCGGGGATGCCTTTCTGGCGCGAGTCAACGACCGACCTTATCGTTTGGCGTCGCGGATGGTTTGGCGGAGGAGTCCCGAGTCGGACCAACTGTTTCGGATGATGGCCAAGCCGATGTGGCGATGGCTGACGATCGCCTTGCCCCTGTTCATTCCTGATTACGCTGCGCTCAAACACGGCGAGGACTGGAATTACGAAAGCGCTGTCGCGAGAAATCCGCGAGTTTCCCCCGGTTTTGCAGGACCAGCTTGTCTCTTGTTCGGCGAGCGGACCTTTTCAAGTGCCATGATGTTTGCGGACGGCGTGCGGACTTACGATCTGATGCTGACGATCGGCCAGCCTACCGGCGGCGTCCCCAATGCTCTCGGCGACATCGGCCCATTCCAGCTTCCCAATTCGCGGATTGTGGTGCCGTTCAGCCAAAAGATATTCCTCCGCGCCAGCGGCGATGAGGCGGACCTCGGCCCCGTGCGGCCTCACATCGAAGTCGCTCCCGTCCCAGATCGCGATGCGGCGTTGGAGCGAGCGATTGAGGAGATCCGAAGAATGCAAGCGGAACGCAAGGAATGATGGGCGCCTGATAGAATGAACGGTTGCCCGCGTTTGGGGTGAGTTTGGCGATTCGCCGCTGATTTGGCCCTTTAGCGATCCACTCCCGAGCTCGCCTTATCCACCGCCTTCGGTTCTGTCGGTTGCTGGTCGTTCGGTTCGGGGAGAGAAAACGCGAGGCGAAAGCCAATGCTGCGGTCGCGGTAAGATGGGGCGACAGCAGCTCGAAATGCCGTCCGGCAGTAAGGGGCGATGTTATCCCAACCGCCTCCGCGGAGCACTCGGTTTTTCCCCGTCGAGGGACCGAGAGGGTCGGTCTGCGCTGACCCGTCGAAGTCTCTGCTCCAATCGTGAGTCCACTCGACCTGATTTCCGTGGAGGTCGAAGAACCCGCGGAGGCTGGGCCTCAACTCCCGGGTCGGCTTTTCATGCTTGGACCCGTTATCGAGAAACCAGCCAAAGCGATTCAGTAAGGCGGGGTCGCCCCCGAAATTGTAGGCGGTTCGCATTCCACTCCGGGTTGCCACCTCCCATTCGGCTTCGGTGGGGAGGCGGAATCCGGTTTTGTCCAGATTCAGCGGCCAGTCACGCGGTGCCCAAGCCACCTGAGCATCACGCGGGAACTTTTCTTTGTCCAGCGTCTCCGGGTCAGCGTAGGACTGTTCCGATTCGGGCAAACCGGTTTCCTGCCCGAGCCAGCGGCAGTATGCGACTGCATCATACCAGTCCACCCCGGAACCAGCATCCGTTGGCTGTGTATCAAAATTTTTCATGAAATTCGCGTACCGCGAAGAGTACGGTAGTAAATCCCCGTAGGTTATCTCGCGATCCAGAAGCGCTATCGAGCGCGATAACTTGACCGGATGCTGAACCTCGTCGTTCCTCCGTTCCGGTTCATCTGCTTCCGCGCCGATCGTGTAATCACCTTGCGGAACGACAATGAAGGTATAGAAAAAAACCTGCTTCGCCGGTTTGCCTTGGAACAGGTTCAGCACGCTTTTCTCCGGTTTCGCCTCCCGGTTTGGCTGGACTGCGATTGCCCGTGTAAACCACTCCCGTTCTGAGGAGTAGGGGACCGGGGTTTGGTCAATCCGGTCAGCCAGCTCCTTTTCGCCCAAATGCCGAAGCAGCCAGCCCGCGGCTCCATGAACGCCAGAGCTCGGATCGGTTGCGTACCAATCGGCGAGTTGCTTCACGAGTTTCTCCCGCCGAGCAATGGGGATCTCGTTCGGACCATACTCACCGATTGCGAGCAGCAGAGCGTACCTCGAATCTTTCGGAAACCTGTCGGCTGGGGCAGTCGCAACCAGGTTGAGCAAATCGATTAACGTTCCAATTTCAACCCCGCGCGGCTTGCAGCGGAAGATAAGCTGCATCAGCGCTTCGGGGTCATCCGTCCAGTCCAACACCGGTAGGACCTTTTCTTTGTCTCCAATCCGCAACATCGTCACCGCCGCGTTGGCTCGTTGCTGGCCGAATGCAATTCGCGGCACGGAACCGAGGTCGTCAGGAGGCTGACTGACAATGAGCTGGCTCAATTGAGCAAGATTGTCTGCAGATGCCACGGCGGTGACTGCCGGAAAAAGAATCGCGTATTGTTCCGGGTTGGCCAGGGTCAATAACCTGGTCAAGCGGGCAGGATCATTGGCAGCAAAGTCAGCCAGCGCATTGGCCGCGCCGAGTCGCTGCGCGTCGGTGTTGGCCGGGTCACTGAAAATCTGCTCGAGTTGGCTGAGGAGTTTGCCCTGGATAGGTCGCAGCGGATCCCGAAGGAGAGGCTGGACCTCCGCGTTGGTTGTCACCAATTGTCGGCAAAGTAATTGGAGTGTCGGTTCACTCCACAGGTTATCGTCGACAGAACTCGTATAGTCGACCAAGGCCAACGCCGCGCGAAAACGGCGCTGGGGTTCGACTTGGGGATCTTGCAGAATGCGTTGGAGAGAATCGGTCAGTTTCGATGCGGAGGGGCGAAGAAGTTCCCGAATGGGCAGAATGTAGCTCCACTTGCCCGCAAGCAGTTCCTCGAACAGCGGTTCAACCAGCGACGGGTCGCGCGAGACCTTGGCCAATCGGGCGTGAAGTCGGGCGCGCAATTCAGCCGGAGTTTTTGCCTCCGCTTCCAAGTGTTTCGCGAGGTATTCGTCAGCCACCTGGGGTGTGGCATCGAGCTGCTTGATGATCTCCGGAAGCCTCGCCGGTTCGGCGTTGGTCAACGTGTCCACTAAACCTGCGATGCGAATTGCCTCCTGTTGGCTTGATGCCCGACGCCAAGCAAACCAGCCCACGAAAGCCAGCAGGAGGACCGCAGTGGCAGTCAGCGACAATCGCCTCAAGTGGTGACGTGATGCCCGCTGCATCATTACCTTTTCCTCGGGCCGCCAGTGCGCTGGCTCGGTCCAGCGCCTGATTTGGCGCCATTCGAGCAGAGTCGGCAATTGCTTCTCTTCCCGGTTCAGATTCCATGCCGCAGCTCGCTCGGCCAGCTTCAATTCAGCTCGGCCTTTGCTGGTCTCGCGTTGTTTTCGCGTCAGCCATTCGCGGAGCGAGGGAACCAGGTAGTCGTGTGTGAGTTGAAAGAAGCGGCGCGGCGAGGAGTTGCTTGCGGATTGGGAATCGTGACCTTCGGGGGCAGTCGGGGTCAGCAACCTCAATTCGCCGTCGAGGATCCGCATCAGCTGTTCGAAATCCTGCCGCCGATGGGCGTAGCCCGAAGCCTCGAGCAACTCATCCTCGGAACGCATCGAGCCCTTGAGGTCGGTCCCCAGGTCTGGCAGCAAGGCCCGCAAAACCCCCCGAACGGCTCCCTGATGCGCGCGGTGTCGCGCGTCGGCTCTGCTCGAGGCAAAGGTCTCCTCCAGAAAACTGATCCCGATTCCGTCCAGGCCTCCAATCGACTCCAGTGTCTCGGGTATCCAATCGCGCCCCTTCAGCATGTCAGCCAGCAGGGCCAAGCGAACGGAAACGACTTTGCCATTCTCGGAAAGGCCATCCGCGACCCGCTGGATAAATTCTTCATGCGCCGGAGACCGCAGGTTTGCATCGAGCGGCAGCTTTCCATACGATTCGCCGAGCCGAGTCAGGACCCGCTTGGCATGTTCAATCTCAAACAGGTCAACCAGTTTGAAATTGTGGTCGGTGATGATCGGAACATCGATTTGATTCATCAAGCGAGCTGCCGCCAGATAGAAGTCATCTCGAATCATCAGGACCGCCTGCAGTCTCCTGCCATCGCATTGTCGCAGAGTTCGGATCAGATCGCCGTCCTGATCGACGCGGTGAGAATAAAGCCATTGCTCAAACTGGTCGATGATGAACACGATTTTCGGACCTTCCGAGCGGCGAATTCTCTCGGCCAGTTCGGCGAGTTCTCCTCCAGTTGCCAAGTCGGGGCAGCGCTTTTGAAGTTGCCGAAGCAGTCGGCTTTCGGTCTCTTCCGGCGTCGCTTCGAGGTAGACCAGGCTGACCTCCGGGGATACGTTGGGAATCAGCCCCGCTTTGACAAGTGACGACTTCCCGCAACCGCTCGGGCCGTAGAGAAGTCCTACCGGGAAAGTCTGGTCTGGGTCGCGCTGCTCGAGCCGTTCTTTCCAGAACGCAATACTCTCAGGGACTCCGTTGCGGTCGCGCGGCCCGGGGAGCAAATCGAGATAGAACCCAGCATCGTCGGCGGTAAACGAGCGCAGCCCTCTTGGAGTGAGCGGTGTTTTTGGGGACGACGCGGTTTGGGACGTCCGTTGGTTGAGCCAGGCATGAAGATCTCCCGCCAACTCCCGGCCATTGGCGTAGCGTTCCGAGGCCCGCTTCCGCAATAATTTCAGGCAGATTCGTTCCAGCTCGGCAGGGATCTCTTTTCTGAGACTGCGCGGCGCGAGAGGCTCGACAGACGTAATCTCATAGGCGATCTCGGCATGGGTCTGCCCGGGGAAAGGCAATCGCCCGGTCAGCATTAAGTACATGATGACACCGAGAGAGAACAGATCGCTGCGGCCGTCCAGGCGATGCCCCTCGCCGCGCACCTGTTCGGGACTCATGTAAGCCGGAGTCCCTGCGATTCGGCCATCTTGCAGGTAATCTTCCTCATGGATCGCCAGCCCAAAATCGGTGACATACGGAGCACCCGTCGCTTCCTCAATCAGGATATTGGCCGGCTTGATGTCCCGATGAATCAAGCGACGCTCATGCGCATGATGTAACGCGCTGGCAATTGGCTCGAGCAGCTTCGCGATGCGGGGGAGGTCGACGGGATGGGTCTTGATCCAATCGGCCAGTGAGCAGCCATCGATAAACTTCGAGACGACGTAGATTGAGCCGTCGAGCGTGCGGCCCACATCGTACACAGTGACGATATGGGGATGGTCGAGCGCCGCTACCGTCTGAGCCTCCACCAGATAGGAATCAATGTTGACCAATTTCTCGAGCGCTTCGAGACTGGGAACCTTGACGGCGACTTGCCGCTTGAGCTCAGTGTCTTGAGCAAGATAGACAGCGCCATAGGCGCCCTGGCCCAGTTTGCGCTCGAAACGATATCTCCCGGCCCGATGGTCGCCGACTGTTTGATTGGAAATAAAAGAACCGGTCAGGTCGTGAGAATTGATCAGGCGCGAAAAGGTCCTGGTCTGTTGGGGAGGCGCGGGTGCCGGTGAACTTGGTTGATGCCAACGTTCCATGCGGGCCCGCAGTATCTCGAGGAGAGTGTTCCCCAAGCTTGGATAACGGGTTGCGAATTGCTGGAGCAATCGATCGCTGGGTAATTCCCCGAGCCGCAATTCGAATTCATTGGCGATCACTTCTTGCCAGACGGTTGGCTCTTCGGCAAGCCAGGGCAACAATCGGGAATAGTGCTCAACGCTGCACGGTTCGCCGCGTTGCAGCCGGATTTTTTGGTCTGCGAGCACTAGCTGGACCTGGTCCGCCCGGGCCAGATTGGGACGATCCAGCAAGCAACTTGCGAGATCGGTCGAACCGTTTTCGAGTTCGGCGACGAGGAACGCGAGTTCCGACATGAGCCAAAGCTCCCGAGGCGAGGAAGGGAGAGGCCCGGCAACCGGGCGATGGCCGTCAAGTATAAAGCTTGCAAAGCCCGGATGTTAGCAGCGTTCCGACCAACCAAAGGGGACGAACCAAAGGGGATGGGGCAAATCCGAACTGAATCGGATTGCCCCCGTCCCCTTTTTTGTTTTAGGAAAGTAGTTGCTTCCTGGGTGGACATCGGACAAGCTACTTCAATGGCAGCAAATGAAGAACATTACGAGTCGGCGGAATACCAGGTCATCCTCTCCGAGGGCAAGTTTGAAGTTCGCGAGTATCCTGACTTGATGCTGGCGGCGACGACAGCCAGCCAAGGTGGGGCAGGTGCCGAGGGCAGCTTCATGAAGCTGTTCCGCTACATCAGCGGCGGCAACGAAGCCAATCGGAAGATCCCGATGACGACTCCGGTCTTAATGAGCAAGCCAACCGCAAGCTCGAGTGGGCAGATGGGATTCGTCATGCCCAAGGAGGTGGCTGAGCAGGGTGTCCCGAATCCAACAGTGGGGCAAGTCGCAGTGCGGAAACGGCCCGGTGGGCAGTTTGCCGTAATCCGATTCTCTGGGGTAATGACATCCAAGTTGATCGAGCAGTTCGCAGCCGAACTGCGGGCGTGGATGGAGGGAAAAGGTCTCAAGGCAGATGATGCTGCTGAGGGTGGCAGTTTCGAGACTGCGGGGTATGATTCGCCCTTTACGCCGGGGCCTGAGCGACGCAACGAAATCCTGATTCGCTTGAAGTCTAACGGCTAAGTCGTTCTGGTTGTGCGCGATAAAATATAACTCGATGGTGGCGTTTTATCTGATCGGCCCGAGGGGGCACTCAGCGAAAGCTTGAATCTGTTCGCCTTTCTCTCGATAATCTTGCCATTGACCGAATCAGCCCCGGGGCAAACGCCGGTTAATGTCCGCAATTCGACCAAGGTTTTTGGGAATCATGAACTGGACGCTCAGACTTGTCGTTTTGGTCGGCTTTCTCAGTATTCTATTCGCTTCGGATAGACTTTCCGCCCAGCAGCCTCGGGAACCGAAGAAAGCAACCACAAAGAAAAAGAAAGAGCTCGCTGCGGAACGGGACAGCAAGTTGAATGCTGCCAAAACCGAGTATGATCCGGCTCGAGTTGAGGCGGCGAAACAGCACTTTGCCGCGCTGCTCAAAGGGCTCAAGCTGAACATGGAGCTTGTGGAAACCGAGCATCTGCTGGTGTTTACGGATCTGGATAAGATTCAGGCCGACACGATTGCCGGATTAGCCGATAAAGCCTTCCTCACTGCTGGTCGCTTGCTGAAGATCGAAGACACCAAGAAGTTGTTCCCGAACAAATTGGCCGTCGTGGTGCTCGAGAAAGACCGGTTTTATGAGCCACTTCAGCAAGCCATGTTTGAGACCCCGCTGACGTCGAGTCGGTCGGTGCTATGGCGAACCGAGGGGGAACTGCCTTGCCTGCTGGTGTCGAATCTTCCTACGTATGACTTTCGCACACCTGGCTTCAGCGCCAACTGGAGTCAGTTTACCGCCCGCTTCATTGGGACCGTGGTGTTGTTGCAACGCTACCCGACGGATACGACGCACTCCCGGCTCCCCGTCTGGGCTCGCAACGGCTTTGGGTTGTACGCCTCGTTGCTGGCACAGGATAGCCCGGAAACGACGCAGGCCTATCGCGCGCTCTTTCGCGAGCGCCTGCAGGATAAGGTAAAGATCTTTGACTTCACTTCGGGCTCGAAGGAGTTTTACAATTTTCACGTGACGAGTGTGGTGGAGTACCTTTTTTCGGATTCCGAGTCAGCTCGATTTGAAGCACTGATCCAGGTATTGCGAAAACAGAAAGTCGTCCACGATGACCGCGTTTTCTTGGACCTGTCGACGGAGTTGGGGTGGGATCGAGTCGTTATGGAACGCGAGTGGCGGTACTTTGCCAAGACCGGCAAGCGGCTTGCCCGGTAGTTTGTTGATTCCCGAGGGTATCGGGGGCGTATGTAAGGGGAAAGTGTCTGTTTTGATCAAGGCGAGGGAGCCTATGCGTGTCTCGTGTTGTTGGCTACCGCGGTCGGAGGCGAACAGACTCAAGCGGATTCCCGCCAACCGATGCTGAGTGATTTAAGCCGCAGGGCAGTCCATAATGTAAGAGGAGCTGCGCGCAATGCGGAACTCTGGGGGTAGCCAATGCTCTCCGGGGCGGGCACAAACCGTGCATCGGCAATGGCAAATGTGATTGGTTTCTGCCGGGCGATCAGAGAGAATGCCCTTGGATGTCGAGTCTTCGCAGCGCGTGGGCCGACACCGCAACCCACGAGCGAACGGGGGGACAATCTTGAGTTCTGGGAGCTTGGCTCTGGTCCGGTGCTTTAGAAAATCGCCGAGTTCCCGTCGTCACTTTTCAATGATGAGACCTGCTTGATGTTCCCATCGAATTGGTTAACTCTGGCTTTGTTGCTGGCTCTTACGCTCGATGCACCGAGCGACGTGGATTACGCGCGTGATGTCAAGCCAGTGCTCGCAGCTCGCTGTTATGCTTGCCACGGGGCGCTCAAGGCCGAGGCCGGCTTGCGAGTCGACACCGTTGCGGCAATGACCGACGAAGCTGGAATCGTCGTGCCGGGTGACTCGGCGGCGAGTGCGATTTTGGGGCGAGTCTCGGATGCCGATCCGGAAACGCGGATGCCACCGGGGCACGAGGGAGCTCCGCTGACCGGCGAAGAGATTGCCGCGCTCAAAGCCTGGATTGAAGCAGGGGCACCTGCCCCAGCCGACGACAAACCCGAAGCTGATCCGCGAGAACACTGGGCGTTTCGTGCCCCAGTGCGTCCCGAAGTTCCTGAGACACCGGCCGAATCGCTCCATCCCGTGGACGCCTTTCTGACTGCCAAACGGGCCGAGCGAGGCTTGAATGCGGCTAGGCCGGCTGAGCCCAGATTACTGCTGCGGCGGCTCTATTTGGATCTCATCGGCCTTCCCCCGACGCTCGCAGAACTGGAAGCGTTTGCGGCCGACCCGAGCGAAGCCGCATATCAGGCCACAGTCGATCGGCTGCTGGCGGACGAGCGCTACGCCCAGCGGTGGGCTCGGCACTGGATGGACGTGTGGCGGTACAGCGATTGGTGGGGACTGGGCGCAGAGGTCCGCAATAGCCAAAAGCACATTTGGCGGTGGCGAGACTGGATTGTCGACTCCGTCGCGGCGGACCTGCCTTATGACGAGATGATTCGACAGATGCTCGCCGCCGACGAACTCTATCCGACCGAGCCGGATAAACTACGTGCCACTGGCTATTTGGTGCGGAATTATTTCAAGTTCAATCGCGATACCTGGCTGGATGAAACGGTCGAGCACACGGGCAAAGCGTTCCTGGGGCTGACCCTGAATTGCGCCCGCTGCCATGACCACAAGTACGATCCGGTTTCAACCGTCGAGTATTATCAGCTGCGGGCGTTCTTCGAGCCCTATCAGATTCGGACAGACTTCGTCACGGGAAAGACGGAAGTCGAGTCGGATGGACTGCCCCGCGTGTTTGACTGTCAGCTCGAGGCGCCGACTTATCGTTATTTACGTGGGGATTCCAAGCAGCCGGTGAAAGACGAGCCGCTTCGGCCTGCACTGCCCGAGCTGCTGCAATTTGCCGAGTTTCCGATTAAGCCCGTCGCG
>Ga0315899_10005098_pt1 | contig 14191 bp, 11 predicted proteins | sample LakEriMetagenome_2_FD_203518 | JGI IMG/M metagenome (GOLD analysis project Ga0315899, IMG submission 203518) | Freshwater fungal communities from buoy surface, Lake Erie, Ohio, United States - Buoy 4 MA112 | ecosystem: Environmental > Aquatic > Freshwater > Lake | place: USA: Lake Erie, Ohio... | reverse complement strand
ATCTTGATTGTTTTGATCTTTTCTTGTTCATTCATTTGAAATAGTTTCTCAGTGTATCGTGCATTTTTTTATAGTAAATAGATCCATCAGCATCAAGGTCAGCAATTTCAATTCCGTGTGCTTGCTTGATTTCGTTACCGTAAAATTTAATTTTTTCTTCTGCATGATCAATAGTTTTATCTGACCATTGTTCTTTCCAATACTCAGTTAAGTACTCAAAATCTCTTACGTTAGCGTACTCCCAATTTGTACAATTTGTAAGATAGCAGCCTTCTCTGGCGCCTAGCAGACTGTACAAACCATTATCAACATCACGCCCAACAGAGCACCATGTAATTAATCTATAATAGTTTTCCCACCAAATTTGTTTTTTCATATCCGTAACTTTGGCACCTTGGTCTAGGCTCATCTTTACACCTTCACGAAAGCCCGCTCGCCATGCTTGAAATGGCGTAGCATTAGTAAAGGTAGTGCTATAATTGCCCCCAAACTGATGATACCTATGATCAAAACAAAACTCTACTAAACCTTTATGATCTGCAGGGTCTGAATTTTCATGGGTTTTCATTTCGTTGACAAATTTACGTGTCCACATTTTAAGGCCACCATTGCCATACATAAGATGATTGACATGTACACGACCAGCCCAGCTAAAAACATAGCTATCATCAAAACCTAATTCGTCTAAATCAACAACTACTTGAAAAAATTTACTGTCAACAATATTGTCAGCATCAACAGTGACAAAATATTCTGTTTCACTTTTTGCAGCACAAGCTTTATGTGCGGCGTCGCTGCCTTTAACTCCGTGTACACGTTTAGCCCATGGCACTTTCTTTAATAGGTCAGCATAATTTTTTTCAGCATTAGGTTCATCATAACTTAAAAATACAATGTCCTGATCAATGACTTTAATTTTATTACTCATATTTTTCCTTAATTCCGTAATTAGGAAATCTTTTTAATGTTGCTACACTTATTTGTCCGAGATTCTCTTCGTAATTAGTTTCAAAACTGTAATCTATCTTACCGTCAATAATATTACTAGCGTCAACTGTAAAATATCTGTACAAATAATGTGGGTCGTCTTTTTTACAAATATAAAATGTAATTGGAGGCAATACTTCTAATTTTTCTAACGCTTCTTCATCAAAATATACTGTCCATTTATGATCAATTGTGTTGTGCTCAAGTATAACAGTATCATTAACATTGTATGTTAGAGGTAAAATTTGAAATAATGGCTTACTGTATTCTACAGTATCATTTTCAGAAATTCTAATACCTTTACTTAAATTATAAAAATATTCTATATTATATTTTCTAAAATCTTTTTTACCATTAATAAAATCATCTATCAAAAAAAGATCAATTTCAAATACTTTATACTTGTCTTCTTTAACATTACTCAATAAATGTACAGTACCTTCATTGTCATAATGAACATAGAAAGAATTATATACCATTCCTGATGTTGAACGTTCTTTTCTACTCATAGATTTTCCAATTTTTTAATTATATCGTCAGTAAGAAATTCGTTTTCTACATAATGAAATAAGCCGTGTTGCTGAAAATTGCCAACTTTTAAATTTCCACTTTCACTGAAATAAGAAGAAATAGCCGAAGTCCATTTACTTGGAATATTTTTCCAACCCTGTATTGCCGGTTTCATATGTGTAAAACTTGGCACTAGTGTATCTTTAGTAGTAAATTCTTCCTCGCATCCCATAAATTTAAGGGCCAATGCTACACTGACATCCATACTACAAAATGTTTGAGGAGAATTTTTAAGATGTAGTGGATAAAATTTTCTCCACTGGTCAATAATAATTTCTACCCATTTAAAAAATTCATAAGTTCTATCAACCTTTTTAAAATAAAAGGCACCACTATATGTGTTGACTAGATTATTAGCCGTGAATGTTTTTCTATAGTAATCATTGTTAATTACATTTCCTCGATAGTCTAAAACATTCGAAGTAAAAAATAAATCTTTTTGTTCTAAATATTTCCACCAATGGTCGTTACTGTTTAATAACAACATATCAGTATCGTAGACAATGTTTTCAATAAACGGACTTACATGTATTACTTTCCATCTATTTTCAATTTTCCAAGATGACCCTTCTGCATCATCACCCCACGGAATTGGTAGTATATGATCAAATGCATGTCTATAAGATTCCGGTACTTCGTTATTAGTAATTAAACATGTTTCACGATATAACTTATTATTCTTTTTAATGCTTAATGCCAATGCGTAAGCTTGTCTTACATAATCAACATTAGAATTTTGTGCTACAAAAATATGACCATTAGACATTGTTAATCTGCCTTAATAAACTATACTTGTTCATTACATGAACATCCACGGTTGATGTCTTTACTGGGGTAAAATCTGAAGCTTGATCTTGCTTTTGTACTAAAAATTTCATCACCGATTCTTTAATTTCAAAAAGAATATCAGAATCTCTTATATAAAAAAGTTTACCAGGTAAATGATGTGCAAACGTGCCTAGACTAAATCCATTAAGCATATGGATTGCAATACTAAATGCGTAATCATTTCTAAAATTAGTACTGTGTATTTGATACACTAACTTATAATAAGTCCAATTTTCTTTAACATGTTTTACTAACGCAAACAACAATTCAGTATTTTTAGTTTTCTTAAAGAAAAATACCGTAGCCCAGTAAAATGGAATGCCGTGCTCACCGACTGTGGTGAATTCAGACACATCTCGCCACTGTGCTAGGTCAAATCCTTTTTGGTAAATTAGGAAGTCGTGGGGCTGATCCCAGCAGTAGTTTAATGTTTTTGAGTTTACAATATAATCTGAATCAATTACTAGAGTATTTTCATATGGGGTAAGATCAAAAACACTATGTCGTGTGCTGTTTTTCCAAGGAAGCTTGACGCTTTTACTAGCACCGTCATAGAAATATTTTGAATTAGAGTGTTCTTCTTGCTCTAATTCTATAATTTTATCGAATACCGAAGTGTCTAACTTGTCAAAGATAGATTTATCATCTGTGATAACTGTTACTGGCACTTCTAGAAATTTTGCTACCTTTTTTGCCGCAAACCAGGCCAGTTGTGCATAATCAATTTCTTGATTATTATAGGCAAACAGCACTACTCCGTTAGTCATGCTACAAGAGTCTCCACTGATCTGCTATTCTTAAGTTGTGAATACTTGGTATAATACTCGTTAATAGAACTTTGATAAATCACTATCAGTGTGTCTAAAAAGTTTTTAAGATTTTCAATGTTAATAGGAGTATGGTTGTCATCAACTAACACCATATCTTCATCGTAACCTAGATCAATTAGTGTTTTAACAAAATTTATAAGGTCACGGGTTACAGTAAATGTTCCACCGTTTTGATAATGGATCAAATTTTGAAGAAATTCTTCTTTGAGTATGTGTTTTTGGTTTGACAACGTAGTCATATAATTGGCTACGTCAAAGGCTTTTTGGACGATTGGATCCATGACAACTCCTAGATTTAATAGTTATTATACTATTTTATCTAAAAATTGTCAAGTATATTGTAGAAACTGGTATTAAAGTGCTGTGGCAGAGCCAGATGGTGCAGGAACGTCTACGTTAGAGCCAGATGGTCTTGTACACAAGCAAGAACTAACTATTGATCCAGTTACTGGCTCGTCAACTGGAGGGCCTAAACCAGTTTGGTCACCAGCATCGTTATCTGTGAAAGTAACAGTAAATGCTAATGTGTTAGCAGTAGGTCTACTTACTGCAACCGTATATCGATTTTCAGCATACTGTGTTACACTAGAAGATTGAGTAAGAATGTTCGTAGCACCTGCACCAGTTACAAGGGTTTGAAATCCTACAGCAGATCCTACACTGCCGCCGGCATTTACTGAACCTGTAATGTTAGTGCTAGATGCTCTAAAATTAAGTGTACCAAAACCACTTAACATATTAGACCAATCTGTATCTTTTGTAGTTGCGGCTGCGCCTGTTCTTGAACCGGTAATTTGAATTGACCCACCGGCGTTGAAGAAACAGCGAATATGATCAGCTGCTGGTACTGTAAGGCTTCCCGAAGTGTATCCTGCAAACGTTAAAGTGATAGTATGAGAAATACTAGTTCCTAAACCAGTCGTACCCCAGTTTGATGACCTAGTTGTTGATGTCAATGACACTCCTGGAGTAGTCTGAGCAGCGGCGACCGTTGCTCGATTGGCGTTTACTCCATTGTCTGCAAAGTCCTGATATTGGAATCGAATAGCTTCACTGACCACTGTTGACGGTGTAACGTCAAATAGTGTCTGCCATGGGCTTCCGCTAGTAGTGCTGGCGGTAGAAACTGCGGTATTGGTTTGGTGTATTCTAGCCTTGGATAAGTCATCTCGCAATGCGTCCCATTGAGTAGAAGTCATTGTAGTACTTTGACTTACTGGACTACTAGCAATTGGTTGCCCGTAGCCAGTTGTTCCAGTGCCGATGCCCATCACTGACGCAATAACAGACTGAATGTTATTATAATCTTGAGCCGTTGCTCTTGTTCCTGATCCTGCCATTTTATATTCCTTACAATATTATTGCTTCGATTAGTTTTACATCTTCAGATTCGCTAGTTTCTAAAGCTATAGCAAAAGTATCTGGAAAATTACCTGCTAAAATAGCTGTGTTTCTCAAAACATTTCTAGCTGCGCCTGCGCATCCGTTTCCTGCTGCTACTAATTTATCACCTTTCTTTACGGTTCCGACAACTTTTACAGGAACACGGCCTTTAAGAGCAACATACGTACCGCCTTCTAACCCTGCATTCATCATATATGCAGGGTTTGCACTCACTGCACCAAATGCTCTATCACCAAATCTACATGCTGTAACTTCAGCATCGCCACCAACAGTTACTACTGTTCCTACTTCATACTCTTCATCAGCTAGATATTTTTCTGCAAGGTCAGCAAATAGCGCACTAGTAGCAGTACCTTGGAACAACACAGCATTAAGATTTCCTTCGCTGTCTCTACAGGGAACTGTAAAAGGTGTACCGTTACTAGCTGTGTCAATTGCTGTTGATCTATAGTTTGTACCAACTAACAATGTATTAGCTTGAGTTGCAGTCACAGCAGTTGTAGCTGAAGTTGCGTTACCTAAAAATGCAGCAGCACATAGTCTACCTGAAGAATCTCTTACTGCAACTGTATTAACAGTCCCAACTCCTGCTGAGTCTACAGCGGCACTTCTATAGTTTGCTCCAACTTTTAATTCATCCGCTCTTGAAGTTGTTCCAACAAACTCATTAGCATAAACTTTGTTAAAAACTGCACCAGGTGCTCCAAGATTAGTATTTCCAGCAATATCAGGAACCAACGCAGGTGCTGTTAACCCGTTGTACGGTGCAGATGATGCTTGCGAAGCTGTTATAAATCTAAATTTTGTAAGATTGCTTGGCTGTGTGTTATCTGCTAATCTTACGTCGATACCTTGGTTTAAAGTTTTTCTTTCAATAATAACGTCATTACTTAAAACTTTAACTTCTAAATCGTCATCATTACCAAGAGTATACCCTACATCTCCAAACTTAACATTAATATTTGGAGGTCCAATAAAAGAAGTTGTGCCTGTGCCTTTTTCAATAAAGTCATCAGCAGTTCTTGTTTGCCCAGCACTATTAATTAATCTTCTAGAAGCACTAGCAGTACCCCAGAAAGCAATAGTAGGAACAGGGCCGCCGGGGCTTACATCACCTGGTTGTAGGTTAGCTAGAGTAATACCTTTCTTAATTGCTGTAAAAGCTCCTGCATTTCCTACGTTTAAAATATCTTGACTAGCTGAATTAAGTGTGTATTCGTTAGAAGTTGAAATAGTGTAAGCAACTTTGCCGTCTACAAAAGCAGCAACCACAGGGTAAGGGTTGTTAGATGTATCAAATACCTTGATAGATTTTAGCTGAGTAGTACCTACTCCAGCAAGACCTTGCGGACCAACAAGCACAAAACTAGTTCCGTTATATACATAAAGTTGATTGTTAGCTGTATCAAACCAAAAATCTCCAGAACTTAATCCTGTTGGTTCACTGCTACCTGCTTCCGAACCACCGCTAGTTTTCCATTTAGTAGTGCTTTGATCGTAAAATTTAATCTTTTTAGCTGAGCTATCGTACCAAATTTGTCCATTAATTGGACGCGGTGGCGCACTAGGGCCAGCAAAATTTTCTAGCATATGAACTAGATTTTCATTTTGCGCTTCTCCGTAGCCAGCATAGTTTTTTCCTATGAGTTTGATATCTAACGTACTATCAATAGTACCATCTTCAACAACAGCTACAGTAGTTCCGTTATACTTATCTATGGTGTATGCCATCTTTTAACCTCTTAATCTTATGTATTTATATCTTACTGCTTTAGTGCAGATCTACCCACGAGCCCGGAGCAACATAGGCTTGTATCTTATTAACATCACTATTGTAAATTAATTCCCCATAATTTAAGAAATTAAGAACCCTAGCTCCTAGTTGTGCATTTGTATAAGTTGGTAATCTAAAACTAGAACCGTTAATGTTGCTAGTACTAGAGTTAGAAACAACGATATCCCCAAACAAGTTAGTAGTTGGACGAAGTCCAAACGCTGCACCAGGAGTGACCTGCATTACATATTGCTCTTGTACACTAGTATTGTCAAATGCACTTATTCGAAGACCGGATCCACCAGAACGAATAGTTATAGCATTAGTTCCAGAAATAAGGTTAAGTGTACTGGTTCCAGTTACATTAAGTGCTGGATTTGTGATGTTACCAGTTACGTTACCCGACACATTACCTGATAAATTACCGTTGATACCGCCTGATACTGTTAAACTTGTAAGTGTTCCTAAACTTGTAATATTAGGCTGTGCTGGTGTAAGCACATTACCTGTAAGGTTACCAGATACACTACCTGTTAATGATCCAGTTACTGCACCACTTAAATTACCTACAAACTGTGCTACAGGTCCAACAGTACTAATTACTGTGCCACCTGTGTTTGTTGACAGCATGTTACCCCTTAAATTACCTATAACATCTACTAAAATTGTATTAGGCAAAGGTAACGTTTCAAGATATTTCCAACCAATTGATCCGCCTGTATAGATGAATCCTAGAGCAGTATCTTTTTCATTTAATATAACATCGTCGTCAGCACCTAGTAACATATCTAAAACTAGTTTGAATGATAGGTCGTTACCATCATACATAGTAAATGCCAACCCAGGTGCAAAACTATATGTACCGGCTACATCAAATCTAAATGCAGTGCCTGTGTCAACAAAATTTGTTGGGGTTAAAACTGTTGACTCTCCAGTAAATGTAACACCTATTGGACTTGGATGATCAATTAAGAAATTAGGATATGTAACTTTGTTAACTGTGATTCTTGTAATTCCAGGAGAAGGATTAGTTGAAGATACTAATACATAATCTTTAAATCCTCCGCTGACACCACCTACTGGATCTATTAATGCTCCGTCTATGGTAATCGTGTCGTTTGTTCTATATGCATATCCGTGACTGTTAGGCGCAATGTTAATGTTAACTTCAGAATAAATTCCAGTTACGCTTATGTCTAAATTAATAGTAAGACCTGAACCAGAAATAGAATCAGTTGTTGTAGCTAAATTTAGTTTTGAGAATGGTGTTGTAACATTTGGAGATATGCCTTTAATTGTTCCTGGATCATAATCTCTATATCGTATTAAACGTAAATTATCTGTATCAAATGCTGAATCAGCATCAATAATTCTTATCGTACTACCAATAGCTCTTAAAGAATCTTTTGGTAAGACAAAGTCTCTGCCGCCGGTGCTTCTTGTTCTAGCCAAAATTCTATCAGAAACATTTAAGTTATAATCTGCTGATTGCTCGTCCCAAGGTCTGTTAAAATCGTCAACATACTTTTTAGTAACTAGCGTATCATCAGTGTCACCACCGATAGTGATAATTCCTGAGCCAACAATTTTAGAACCTAATAAGTCAACTTGCCCTGTACTTGGAAGAAGTTGCAGGTCTCCACGAGCATAAATTTTTTCATCTGTAATTGTAAGGTTGGCAGTATGGATAGTTTTAATACCAATAGTTCTTACATTGTTAATGTTGCCTTCTGTTGGTAGTGTTCCGCCTGTGGCAACTACTGATAAAGTTGACGATGTTTTTGCAGTAACAATATGATAGTTATTTGCACCAAGACTTCCTGCACCACTGTCAGCAGTAATATAAGACCCAACAACAAATTCAGCAGTTGAACTTAATCCTGTGATATTGTAGTTATAGATCTGAGAACCAGTGTCAACCAAGTCGGTGATAAATCCGCTACTTACAGGAGCTGAGGTAATACCAGTAATACCAAAACCGGCGGCTTTTGTAATACTGTTAGCGATTACACTTGCTGAAAGAACTGTTACATCATTAATTCTATATTCTTTACCAAACGCAACATTAAAATGTTCTGAACTGTGCCAGGATTCTTCTGTATTATTGTAAATCAATTCAATGTTAGCTGATGTTACACCGTCTCCGCCCTTTAATATAATACCGCCGTTGTCGGCTAGGGCGTTGTCATTATTACCGTCAGCTAAAATAATATTTTTATCTTTTACAACTAGATCATTAGTAGTGATAGTTGTTGTTGAACCTGTTATTGTAAGATTACCGTCAATGATAGCATTGCCGCCAACATGCAAGGTAGCGTTTGGAACTGTTTTAAATACACCCAAGTACTGCGAACTTGCATCGATAGAAATAGCATCATATTGTGTTCCAGCATTAAGCGTGGTAATTTTAATATCTTGTCCGTTTCTATTGCTTTGTAATCTAAATGTAGCTGCATCTACTAAAATTGTATTCTCTTGGTTAACACCTAACTTTAACGGAGTAATGTTTTGAATTGACAATGTACCGAATACAGTATTATTTTGTGTAGCTAGCAACACATCCGCAGGTGTAATTAGAGTACCGTTTGCAGCAACAAGAGCATCAGCACTAGATGCCCGTGTGTTAAATTTAAAAACATTTAACGGGTCATTAAACACGCCTTGGGTGAATCCTGTTTTAATTATACCAGAAAAATCACCAATTTGACCAACTAATGTAAATTGTTCGTGTTTACTAAAAATGCCCATGACCTTACCAGCAGACCAAAGCACAGTTACAGTACGTTGGTTGCCTCGACTGTCGGAAACTGTTTCTACTGTGAAACCGCTTTTTCCTTGGCTATCTTTCCAAATCTTACCAGCAGGGAATTGACCTACGCCTGTGTAAAAATATAATTGGTTTTCAATATTGTCGATCCAAAAGTCGCCTTGACCGGGTGTAATTGGTGCTGTGTTACTTACGATTGGTCCGGCACCAATTCTAAATACTGTACCGTCATAGACTTTTAATCTATTATCACTAGTGTCATACCATACTTGCCCTACAATTGGATTATTTGGTTCAGTTGTTGAAGCAAAATTTTCTAATAATCTTACAAAGTTTTCGTTAATGTATTCGCCATAACCGACTACGTTTTTGCCAATTAATGTTAAATCTGTGGCGCTGGTGTCTAGTCCGTTGTCAACTAATTCTGCTAGTAAGCTTCCGTCAGTTTTATTAATCTTGTACGCCATTATAAAATCCTACCAGTAAAAATAACATAATTAATTGCTTGATAAGGGTTCATAATATCAAACGGTTGTCCAACTGCTCCAACGACATCAATGTCACCGGTTGTTGGTAATAGCTGAGCGTTAGTAAGAGTGTTGTTAATGTTAGTTGTAATAGCTCCAGAGTCTGCCGGAGCTCCGATTGCAAATCGCAAAGCATAATACTGATTACCTGCACTACCTATTAAATCATGAGAGTGTTGAGGTAATTGATTTACAGTCAGTGTTTGTTGTCTTGATCCGCCAACTATGCCAGGTGCATTAGCTGAAGGTACTCTAGGTACTGCCGGTGCTCCACCACCACCGTCAATATTGCCCAGCGAAGTAAGTGTAAGTCCTGACAAGGATGGGTATGTTACAGGCTGAGGTTGGCAACTACAGACAATAGTTGTGAATCCAGGACTTGGAGTATTGTTAGTTATAGAAGTAATAACAACAGGAGCATTAGTAGTTACTAGGCCGTGTCCTAGAACAACTTTACCTAGCTGGAACGGTCCGTTGATTACTAAAGAATTTTGAACTACAAACTCTACAGAAATAGCACTAATTGTGGTAATTGCATTACGTGTTCCAGAAGTTACTGACGTTTCAATATTAACAGTATTATTATTGTCCATATTTTCAACACCAATTGCAAAACGACCTCTGAGATCAGGTAGAGCAAAAGTTTGATAACCTTGTAACAATACTTGGGATCTATAAGTGTACCCAATTGCAGCAAATAGTTCAGGATATAAAGACTGACGCTGTTCGCTGCCATCACATAACAAATATCCTGGAGGAGGTGTTGCACCTGCAAAGGGGAACACCGCGCCTGGCGGCACTGTACCTAAATTTTGAAATAAGGTAGTCTTGCTTATTTTTCTTAATGGTGGAGATAACGATGCTCTGTACACCAAGAAGTAATCACTGTTTAAAGAATCAGCTACTGGTTCTTTTGTGTTAATAATTTCATCACTGATTGTAGTAACAAACACACCACCGGACTGCGGTGTCACTGTTCCAGTAACTGTTGCTGCCGCAATAGTACCAGCAACTGCTGTTGTATACTCAAACCAGTAACCAAAAGTTATGTCTTGACCTATAGCTGTAATAGGTTGATTAGTTATACTAAATTGTGAATTACTACAAGATACGTTGATAAACCAACTTACTTGAAACTGATGATCTACTGCGCCTGTAAAAACTCTAGCAGTAAAGTTTGATCTCTGTGCTCTAGTAAGTGTTCTTGTAGGTGTAGGTTGGCTACCGTTAAATTGAATCAATGTACTGTTAACGTCGCCAGTTAGTCTAAACACAGTATTGGCTGCTAATCGAGCAGCAGATCCTGTAATACTGCCTGTTAAGTTTCCTGTGAAACTTCCTGTGAAACTGTCGCCAAAATAATTTTTAGCGTAGACATTTCTAAATCTTTTGTTACCGCTGCCAACAATACTTGAATCAGCTCCAAGATCGTGTGCTTCATTTGTTCTAGGATTAATAGCAACGCCACCAAGTTGTGTTCCTACTGTAAGGTGTCCAGTAACATTGATGTCGCCGCCAACATAGGCATTGCCAGTTATGCCTATTCCACCAGTAGTTACAATACTACCAGTAATTGTTGATGTTGAATTAGTGTTATCAGTAGTATAAATTTGTCCGTTTAACAACAAATTTCCGTTGATGTCTAAACTAGATCTCTCACTTTGATACGGGGCTGGCATAAAGTCTGGATTGCTTTTATTAATACCAACTTGACTTAAACCGGTTATAGTAACAACATCTTTAGGTGCATTATTTAGATCGTTAGTTCTTAATACAATAGAAGAACCTAATGCTTTGTTTCCTAAAATTGTTTGTTTGTTAGTTGTTGAAATCAGTGTAGTTTCTAACGAATCTCCAATTCTTACACCTGCGGCATTTCGAATATTAAAAGGAAAGTTAGTAGTACTAGACTGGTCATTTCTTAAAAAATTTGCGGCAGGAACAGTATCGTTACCTACAATCAAAGAGTTAGATTTTTCACTTATTCCCCAGAACTTAACCGAGTTAATACCGTCAGTGTCAAAGTCTTCTGTGGTTAAATTAACACCCTGTCTTATTTTTTCAAAGCCTGTGATAACTGATTTTGGAAAGAATTCGTCTTTGCTGATAATAGCAACACGTAGGCCGTTTATATATAATGTAAGAACAGTTCTTTTAGTGTTAGTATCTCTATCGTCAATTTCTTCTGCTTTGAGTCCCGATGCTGTTCCGCCTTTGAACTCAGGACCAACTAGCACCCATAAAGATCCATTATACAAATAAAGTTGTTGATTAGTTGTATCGACCCATAAGTCGCCTGTTACACTTTTATCTGACCCTGGAGCAGTATTGGCTTTAATAATATTACCTGCTTCTCTCCAGTTTGTGCCGTCAAACAATCTTAACTGAGGGCGAGGTGGAGACGAATCTGAATCAGTGTCGTACCATAATTGTCCGACTATAGGATTAGGAGGAGAATTTTTGTTTGCAAAATTTTCTAGTAAATGTAAGAAATTTTTCCCTACTGGAATAGCAAATTCTGGATAATTTTTTCCTACAAAAGTAAGACTGGTTGTTTCGTTAAGTGTTTGATCCTCAACCGTGACACCATCTGGGTAAGCTGCTGTATCTGAACGCGGAATATTATAAGCCATTACTGTACCTCATTCAATCCAGTTAAACTTTGAATTCTTACTGTATAATCTATTTGTATAAGTCTATTCAAACTTTTTTGCACTGGGTGGAAAATAACGTGTGTAAGCAATCTTGGATTGCCTGTTGTACTATAACTTACAAGTCCTAATTCATCAAATACAAATTTACTTTCGTTGTCGCTTGTATTATCAAACGCATCTTGTCCTGCTGGTTCGCCGTAGTCTAACAGACAAGTTACAAATACATCAGTGTAATATTTTCCAGAAACGTGTCTAGTTTCTATTCTATTTCGTGTAGGGTCTAGATTAGATGAAGATCTATCATTTACAATTTTAGAATATGTTTGATTATACAAACTCGCATTTGTACCAATCGAATTTGGAGTGAGGTAGGTAATAATACCGGTTGGGTCAACTGTAGTTCCCCCGTTCCCAAATGCCATCGAATTTATAAATCCTTGACCTGTATCAGCAATACTTTCTGCTAGCGCAATACTCATATTTTCATAATGAATAGCATTACGCTTATTAACAAAAACTTGTTCCGATACAGGGTCAAAAATCTTTATGTGGCCTTCAATATGAATTCCTGATAGATCTTTACCTTGCATATTAGACTCTTTAAATTATAGACGACCAACTACGATTTCAATAACACCTTCTTCGCCATTAAAATCTTCTAACGCTTTTCCAATAACTGAACCTAGTTTTGGATTTTCAGCAGCTTTGGCTCGGCCGTTGCCAGCACTGACCATAAGATCGCCTTTCTTAACTGAACCGTAAATACCAACAGGAACTCGTCCTTGTAAAGCTACCACTGCGGTATGCTCTCCAAGACTTACAGCACATTCTAATTGGCTGTTCATAATAAATCCTGGGTTAAAAGAAACAACTCCTGCAACTCTTGCTGTATCTTCTGTTGCTACTGTAACTTCTTGGGCGCCGCCAAACATTAAAACTGTGCCAGGCTCGTAAACTGCATCGGCAACATATTTTTCAGCTAAATCGGCGTAACGGCTTGACGTTGCAGTTCCTTGAAACAGTCCTGCATTTAAGTTTCCATCAGCATCTCTACATGCTATGGTGAATGGTGTACCGGTGCTTGCGGTATCGATGCTAGCTTCTCTGTAAAGCTGGCCTACTTTTAGTGTATCTGCTTGAGACATAATAAAGACTCCTAATATTTTATATTTAGTTAAATCAAAAACTACGGTTTTTGTCGTGATAAACTGCTACTTTGATTCCTTTTTAATATTTATCTTGATACTTATTTGGCCAAACTGACGGGGTATCTTTTAAGAAACTAGCTATCGTATTATTAGATTTAGCCAGTCTCTGTCCTAGATCGTTCCATAGTTTGCCCTGCTTTTTAACTACTACAACTTTAAGCTCAACTTTTGCATTATTAGCTAAAGTTTTAATAGGTAACTCAGTTAATTGTAAACGAGTCGTTCCAGTTGTGTTAAATTCTTTAACAACTGTTTGATCTCCTTCAGGGCTGTACGGATATTCAGTGTTAAGATACTCTGTGTATTCAGATTTTCTTAATCTTCTTCCGCCTACAAAAATTTCAATTTCATTGATTTTTGGAATATAGGGTAACTCTATAATACCCTGAGTGTACAATAACGGATCGTCAATTGGATTGCCTGTTTTAACTATTTCAGTATCTTTATAAGGAATTGTTTCAGAAGCACCAATGCCCTGAACTACGCTACCTGATTCGTGATAAACCGGCAGGCCTGTTCCTAGTGTACCTCGACGCAACTGTCCTAGATTATTACCAGTCTTGCTAAAATATTCAATACGTTCTCCGTTAATTTCAATAATTCCAGGAATATTTTTAGCAGGATTTGGATCATCTAACGCTG
>Ga0315899_10005095_pt1 | contig 14195 bp, 13 predicted proteins | sample LakEriMetagenome_2_FD_203518 | JGI IMG/M metagenome (GOLD analysis project Ga0315899, IMG submission 203518) | Freshwater fungal communities from buoy surface, Lake Erie, Ohio, United States - Buoy 4 MA112 | ecosystem: Environmental > Aquatic > Freshwater > Lake | place: USA: Lake Erie, Ohio... | reverse complement strand
CCGCGTGGGCTTCGGCGGGGGCGAAATAGGATCGACGGGGGTGTAAAAGGTGCTCTTTTGCCCGGCATGATACCGCCGTTATCGGGTCAAACCTATAGTTGCGAATGACAACTATGCTCCGGTGGCGGTCGCTGCGTAAGCAGCGCCTGTACCGGTAAACAAGCCCTGCGGGTTAGCCCCCGTAGGCGGGGCTCGGAGGCGCCTGGCAACAGAAGCCTCCACTTTCTTTTCCAGGCCGCTTATCCTGCCGCGGTTCGTCAGATTCCCGGGCCCTTTCTCGATGCCATCCTCCGCCATTCGCTACGACCTTCTCGTGCAAGACGCCCTGCGGGGCATGGTGCGCGACCTCCTGACGAAAGCCTCCCGCGAGGGCATGCCGGGCGATCATCATTTCTACGTCACCTTCAAGACCCATGCGCCGGGCGTGCAATTGTCCGCGCGCATGAAGGCGCAATATCCCGACGAGATCACCATCGTCCTGCAGCATCAGTTCTGGGATCTGTCGGTGAGCGAACGGCAATTCGAAGTGGGCCTGTCGTTCTCCAATGTGCCCGAGCGGCTGATCGTGCCCTTCTCCGCGCTCACCGGCTTCCACGATCCCATCGCGCCCTTCACCTTGAAATTCGAGCCGAGCGAAGAGCCCGCGCAATCTCCCGCGCCGTCATCCACGCAAGCTCCTTCCCTTGCTCCATCTCTTGCTCCTGCGCTTGCTCCCGCCCTTGCGCCGCGCGCGCAGCCGCGCCCCGTCGCGCGCCTGGCCGAAAAGCAGGCTGACGAAAGCGCCGATCAAAGCGGCGAAGCGACCCGCGCCGCGGGCCAGCCGCAGGACGCCGCGCCCGCCGAACGCAAGGCCGACGCGCCCGCCGCAGCCCCGGTCGAGGGTGAGGCGAAGGTCGTCTCCATCGACGCTTTCCGCAAGAAGACCTGACGGGCGGCGGCGATGGGCGAACTCGTCAATCTGCGTCGCGCCCGCAAACAGCGCGCCCGCGCGGACGCCGCCAAAACCGCCGACGTCAACCGCGCGGCGTTCGGCCGCGCGAAATCGGATCGCGCATTAAGCGAGGCCGCGCGTGCGCTCGCCGAACGCCGGCTCGAAGGCCATCGCCGGGATGAGCCGCAAGATTCGCAGCAAGATTCGCAGCAAGAAGCGCCGCAAGAAACGCCGTCGAGCCCGTCATGAGCGGCGCGCAGCCCACGGCGATGCGCAAACATTCCCTCGTCATCGCCGGCCATCGCACGTCGGTGTCGCTGGAGGACGCGTTCTGGGAGGGCCTGCGCGCGGTGGCCGCCGCGCGCGGCGCGCCGCTCGCCCGCCTCGTGGCCGAGATCGACGCGACGCGGGGGGAGGCCAATCTCTCCTCCGCCATTCGCGTCTTCGTTCTCGCCTGCGCGCAGGCGCGTTAATCGGGCGGGGAGCCGCGCGGACCGGGCGCGCCCACGCCGAACTGGCGTTGCAGAAAATCGCGGATCGGATCGGCGGGCGGGCGCGGAACGATGTTCGCCGGCGGCGCAAGTCTTGTCTGTTCGCGCGCCTGTTCGCGCGCCAGTTCGCGCGCCTGTTCCCGCGCTTCTTGCTCGCGGCGCAGGCGCAAGGCCTCCGCCTGCCGGCGTCGCTCCTCCTCCTGCGCCTTGCGCCTGTCGTCCTCCTGCGCCCTGCGGCGGGAGTCGGCCTCCGCGCGAAGGCGCTCGTCCTCCCGGCGCGCGGCCTCTTCCGCGAGCCGCGCCTCTTCGCGATGGAAGGCGTCGATCTCGGCGGCGCGCTGGCGCAGCCAGTCCTGCGCCTTCAGCCGGCGGTTGAAGGCGGCGCGTTCGCGAATGTCGGCTTCCAGCGCGGCGATGCGCGCGCCCTCGCGCACAAGCGCCCGCGCCGTCAGCGCGCTGGACAGGGCGCTCGCGTCGATCATGCGCGCGGGCTTGTCCGCAGCTCCGCTCCAGACGATGCGCACGCGCGGCGCAGGTCCGCTCCATCCTTTCGGCGCCGCGCGCGCCTGCATGTCGACGACGGTTTCGCCCCGCCCCGTGCGCAGGTCGAACAGGCCTCCGGCTGACACGTCCGCATCCGCCTCCGCCGCCGGCGCGCGCGCCGTCTGGGCGCGCAGAACGCCGCTGGCGATCAAGGCGTCGAAACGCGCCTCGCCAAGCGACAGCGCGCCGCGCTCGAAGTCGCGCGCGAAGGCGCTTGCGACGGCGCGCTCGTCGGCCGTCATGGAATCGGCTTCCGCGCGCGCGACGACGGCCCCCAGGGCCGCCGGATCGAGCCGGCTTATGCGGGCCTGCGTCAGGCGCAGCGTTCCCCCGCCCGCGAGATTTGCCGCGAGCGCGGCTTCGCTGCGTCCGCCGGCGGCGAGTTCGAGGCTGGCGATCAGGCGTCCTTCGAGATCGAAACGGCCTGCGAGCGGCAGATCGAGATCGAGCGCGCCGGAGAGCGACGCCTCCGCGCCCTCGCGCCGCAGGACGAGACGTCCGCCCAGCGTTCCATCGTTCAGGCGCAGACGCACGTCCTCGAAGGCGACGAGGCCGGGTTCGACCTTGAGGCTCAGGCGCGCCTCCTGCGCGCTTGCGCCGGGCCGCAAGTCCAGCGATTGCGCGCGAAGGTCGATGCGCACGGGGAAGGGCGGCGCCATCGCCGGCGCGAAAGCCTGATCGGACCAGAGCGCGCCGGGTTTCGCCGCGCGCGGCGCGCCCAGCGCATAGGCCGCCAGCGTGAAGAGCGAGAGGCGGTCGAAGGCGAGGGCGCCCGAAAGCGCGCGCGTCTGCGCGCCCTCGGGCCTCGCGAGGCGCAGGGCGCCGGAGAAAGCCGCCCCCATGGCCGAACCGGCGATGTCGCTCGCCTCCCATGCGCCGGCGCGCCAATGCAGGCGCGCGCGCGCATCCAGCGCCGCCGCCTGATTCCTGTCCGTCTGTCCGATGTCGGGCGCGGGCAAAGCGAGGGCGCGCAACAGGGGCGCTGAGTCCGACGCGCGCAGCCGCGCCTCGCCGCGCGCGGCGAGGCTTTCGCCCTCATGCGTGATCCGCCCGTCGAATGCGATGTCGGATCCCGCGACCTCGCCGCTCAGCGACAGCTCGTAGCCGTCCGCGCGCGTGCCCGTCGCCCGCGCCAGAACGCGCGCGCGCAGGCCCGGCGCCGGCACGGCGTCCAGGCCGAACTGGCGCAGCAGAATGGGCGCGTCGGCGGAGAGGAATTCGATCTCGCCGTCGATGCGCTCGCCGGCGGGGCGCACGGCGCCGGAGACGCGCGTGCCGCGCGCCGATCCGTCGACGCGCAGGCTGCGCAATTCAAGTCCGCCTGCGGCCGGGCTCGCCTGCGCCGATATGTTGAGGCGCGCAGGCGAGAGCGCGGTGGCGCGTTCTGCGAACGCCTCCGCAAGCGCGCCGGGCGCGATGCGCCGCATCATGGCTGCGAGTTCGCCCAGCCGCTGCGCGTCGAGCGAGGCGTCAAGCCGCGCGCCCTGCGCGTCGAGCCTGCCGCTGGCGCGCAGGCTCGCCCCGCCCACGTCGTCGAGCGTCAGATCCTCCAGACGCGTCGCCTCGCCCTCGCGCACGAGTTTGAAATTGATGCGGCCCGCGTCCACCACGCCGCCGCCCACGCGCGCCAGACGCACGGCGCGCGCGTCGAACGACAGGTTCATGTCCATGTCCGCGCCGGCGCGCGCGGCGCCGGTGAGATCGGGCAGCGTTTCAAGATCGAGCGCGGGCGAGGAGAGGTCGGCGAACAGGCGCGCGCGCTCCCCGCCCAGCGCGCGCGTAAAGGCGGCGACGCCCGTGAATGTGGAGCGGTCCGCCCGCGCCGTGAGGTCGCGCACGGCGAGCGCGGCGCGCGAGGCTTCGATGCGCCCCTGCGCATCGAGGCTCGCAAAGGGCGACGCGCGCAGGCGTTGCGCGATGTCGGCGTCGAACCGCGCCGCCCAATCCGCCAGCCGCGGCGCGTCGCGCATGCTGAAGGCGGCTTGCCCGACGAAACGCGCGGCCGCGCCCGTCTCCACGCGCCCGTCGAGCGACAGGCGCGCCCGTCCCGGCAATTGGGCGCTCAATGTCAGCGCGCCCTCGGGCGCGGCCAGACGCAGCCGCGCGTCGGACATGGTCTCCCCGCCGATCTGCACGGCCTGCGTTTCGATCTCCAGATCGAAGGGAAGGCGCCCCTCCGGCGCGCGCGCGAGCGCCTCCTCCGTCAGGCGCGCCAGCAGCGCGGCGGCGCGATCGGGCTGCGGCGCGCGGGGATCTTCCGACAAGAGGCGATCGAGATCGAGCTGGGGCGCGCTCAGGCGCATCGCGAGCGCGCCGCGCGAGTCGTCGTAAACCGCCTCTCCGGCGAGCACGGCGGGGCGCTCTTCGCCGCCCAGGCGCGCCTCCATCGGCTCCAGACGCGCGAGACCGGGGCGCAGCGCGCCTTGCCCTGCGATGCGCCAGGGAATCCGCGCGTCCTCGATCTGGATGCGTCCGCCGAAAGCGACGGGGCCTTCGAAGCGCAGGCGCGCGCCGTTGGGGGCGGGGTCGACGAACAGCAGGCCGTCGGCGTCGGCATGGGCGATCGCGCCCACGCCTTCCGCATTCGCCTTCACGCGCATGCGCCCGTCCTCGAAGGCGCCGGTGACCAGGCGCACCGCGCGCGTCTCGCCAAAGGCGCGCAGGGAGCCTGTGGCCCGGAAGGGGCCGCGCAGGCCCGCGGCTTCCGCGCTCATGCGCAGGTCGTCGATGACGAGCGCCGGCGCGTCGGGCCGTTCGATCTCGATCACGCCGCCGCTCACCTCGATGCGCTCGAAGGCGACTTCGTCGGGCGCGCGGGCGGGCAGGCTCGGCGTCAGGAGCGCGCCCTCCCGCGTCATGGAGAGCACGAGGCGCGGGCGTTCGAGGCTCGCCTCCACGAAGCGCACCGCGCCGCGGATCAGCGGCGCCGGCGCCATCTCGAGCCGCAGGCGGTCCATCGACAGCCGCGGATCGCCGGGCGCGCCTTGCAGGGAGACGCCGCGCAGGTCGAGGATGGGAGCGGGCAGGAGGCGCACGAGAATGTCGCCGCGCACCTGCGCCTTCGCGCCGAGCGCATCCGACAGGAGGCTCTCCACCAGCTCGCGCCGGCCCGACCAGTCGACGACATAGGGAATCGCGAGCGCGGCGGTGAGCGCTACGATGAGGAGAGCGGCGAGCCAGGTGAGGGCGTCTCTGAAAAACGACAAGGGCCGATCGGCTCCGCGACAGAGTCACATATCAGCCCAATATACAGAAAAACGGGGCGCGCGCCGCAGGTTCGACGCGCGCCCGGGATCGAAAAAGGCGGATTAGTTGAGCTTGATCGTCTGCTGGAGCGGACGCTTGGGATCCTTGGTCCATTCGGCCATGGAGCCGTCGTACATCAGCGTCTTCTTGTTGCCGACGATCTCGCTGGCCGCGAACCAGCCCAGCGACGCCCAATGGCCCGTGTTGCAGAAGGAGATCTGCTCCGCGGTCACGTCCACGCCCGCCTGACGATAGAGCGAGGACAGCAGCGCCTTGGTGCGGAACGTGCCGCCGTTATTGCCGGTGATCCAGCTCTCCGGCACGTTTTTCGCGCCCGGAATCGTGCCCGGCGCCTCGGCGACCGGCGCCTGCGTCGCGCCCACGTAGAAATCGTTGGGACGATTGTCGACGAGCACGACGCCGCGCGCCATGGCCTTCTGCACGCCCTCGGCGTCGATCAGCATCTCGCTGCGCAGGCTCGCCTTGAAGGTCCTGGCCTGGGGCGTCACGCCGCCGGAGGCGAGGGGATTCACCGGCTTCTTGTCGGCGTCCAGATCGCGCGTCCAGCCCGCCCAGCCGCCGTCGAGGATCGACACGTCGTCATGGCCCATGACCTTGAAGGTCCAGTAGATGCGCGTCGCCGCCCCCATGTCGAGCGCCTGCCGGCCCATGGGCACGATGACGACATGGCTCTTGTTGTCGACGCCGAGCGCGCCGATCACGCGCTCCACCTTTTCCGGCGGGGGCAACATGCCATCCACATTGTTGATCTTCTCGCGCCAGCCGTCCTTCGCGTAATCGGAGAAGACAGCGCCGGGAATATGCTCCTTCACGTAATCCTCGCGCGTGCCGCCCCCGCCCGAGCGCAGGTCGATGACGACAAGGCCCGGCTTGCCGAGGTTTTCCTTCAGCCATTTGGCGTTGACGAGCGGCTCAGCCGCCGCCGCGACGCCGCCGAGCCAGCCGGAGGCGGCAAGGCCGGCCGCCAGCGCGAGAGACGCGATCCAGATGCGCATGGGATAATCTCCAGTAAATCCATGTTATATTATCTATTATACAATCAGGATTCGGATTGGCAACGGCCCCGTTTCGCCCCGCCGCCCGCCTGCGCGGCGCCTCGCCGGCGATCTCCCGCCCTCGACGCTTTCGCGAGCCTGGTGGTATGAAGCGGCAAAGCCGTTCGCAAGGCGGTTTGCGGAACGCAGAGCCAGGAGGAGACGGGCATGGGGACCACGATCACGATCATTCGACCGGACGGCAAGGAAGCGGCTGGCTATTTCGCGCCGGCGGCTGAAGCCCATGCGCCCGGAATCGTGGTGATTCAGGAATGGTGGGGCCTGCAGGACCAGATCAAGGGCGTGGCCGACCGGCTCGCCCGCGCCGGCTTCAACGCGCTCGCGCCCGATCTCTATTCCGGCGTGGTCGTGCCCTATCATGACCGCGAGGCGGCGGGAAAGCAGATGGGCTCGCTCAATTTCCTCGACGCCACGGACCAGAGCGTGCGCGGGGCTGCGCTGTTCCTGAAGCAGAACGGCGCGAAGGTCGGCATCACCGGCTTCTGCATGGGCGGCGCGGTGAGCATTCTGGCCGCCTGCCGGGTCAGCGAATTCGCCTGCGCCGCGCCTTTCTATGGCGTGCCGCCCGACACGGTCGCCAAGGCCGCCGATGTGAAGATTCCCCTTCAGGGCCATTTCGCCAACACCGACGATTGGTGCACGCCGGCGACGGTGGATGCGTTCGAAGCCGGCCTCAAGGCCGCCGGCAAGACCTATGACTTCTTTCGCTACGACGCCGAGCATGGATTCGTGAACGAGCAGCGCGCCAAACACGATCGCGAGGATTCCGAAATCGCCTGGGGCCGCATGCTCGCCTTCATGCGCAAACATCTGGCCTGATCGCCTTGGACAAGCCGCGCAGGGCGGGGCTTTCCTTCGCGCGATCCGCGACGGCGGGCGCCTGCGCGCTCGCTGGTCTGCTTTGCGCCGGCGCCTTCGCCGACGAACCGCGCGCGCCCGTCATGCCCGTCATGCCCGTCATGCCCGCGCCCGCGGACGCCGCGCCCGCCCGCGCGCTCTCCGTCCCCGCTTATGGGGACGCCGACCGCGCCTGTCTCGAATGGACCGATTCCTGCCGCATCTGCGCGCGCGACGCGCCCGGCCAGCCTGCGCGCTGCTCCACGCCCGGTCCCGTCTGCCAGCCCGCGCCCATCGCCTGCACGCGCCGCTAGATCGCGAAAGGCGTGATCCGCGCCCCGCGCGGGCCCGATTGCGCGCGCCGCGGTAGGAGTCCGGAAAGGAGGGGCCCATATGCTCAGGAGCGCATCCTGCGGAGACCTTATGTCCCAGCCCTCCGATGCGGCGGCGCGCGCCGCTGCGCCCCGGCCGAGCCTTGTCCTGCCGCTTCTGGGCGGGTTCGCCGCCATCCTCGCCTGCACGGCGGGCTTGTTCCTCCTCGCCAGCGGTCTCGTGTTCGCCTGCGTCTGGGCGGTCGGCGGCGCGCAGGGCGTCGTGGCGCTGGGCGAGCGGCTGCAATCGCTCAATCCCGCCATGCTGGGGCGCGAGGCGGGCGGCGCGACGGGCATGTTCCTGCTGTCCTGCGTGCTGTACGGCTGCGTGGCGGGCGGCGTCGTCGTCTATGCGCGTCTGCGCGGCCCGCGCGCCGGCGCGGCGATGCTGGCGTGGCGCGGCGTTCCGCCCTTGCGCGCCCGTCATCTGTGGTGGCTCGCCCCCATGGCCGTCTATCACGCGGCCGCCACGACGCTCGTGCGCTGGCTTGCGCCCGATTACGCGCTGTCGCTGTTCATCCCGCTCGATCCCGCCTCGCTGGCGCTGTCCTTTCTGGCGGTGGTCGTCCTCGCGCCGCTGGCGGAGGAATTGTTTTTCCGCGGCTGGCTCTTCGACATTTTGCGCGCGGCTTTGCCGGGCCTCGCCGCGACGCTCGTCTGCGCGGGCGCCTTCGCGCTCGCCCATTGGGACGGGACGGGCCTTTATCCGCTGGCGGTTTTCGTTCCCGGTCTCGCCCTCACCCTGCTGCGCGCCCGCACGGGCTCCGCGCAGGCGAGCGCATGGGCGCATGCGATTTATAATTTCGTCGGCTGGACCGGGCTCGTCGCGATCAGCGCGCTGCGCTGAGGTCAGCCCGTTCCCGGCGCGCCGCCCGTCAGCATGCGCTCGATCTCATGCACGGGCATGCCGGTGAGGTCCTTGGCGATCTCGGCGCCCAGCACGCTTTTCACGCGGTGCCCATAGGCCTGCCGCAGCACGCCGAGCGCCTTGGGCGGGGCGACCACATGCAGGCGGGGAATGGGGGCGGGCTCATGTTCGAGCCGCTCCAGCAGGGCCTCGAGAAAGGCGATCTCCGCCTGGCCCTTCCAGTCCGTCTGCTCGACCGCGCTGCGCGCCGCGCCCACCGAGGCATGGACCCGGCCCGGCGCGTCGGCGCCCTGCAGGCGCGTGCGTTCATGGGGCTCCTCGATCGCCTCGCGCGTGCGCAGATTGGGGAATTTCTCGTCCCCGACATTCTCCAAAATCAGGGCGCGCGCCCCGTCGCACACGAGAACCCAGTCTCCGCGGTCGAATGATATTTTGAGCATGACGCCTCCATGGACGCCCCCCGCCGCCGGCATTGTAAGCAGGAGTTTACGTCTTCGGCGGGGCGGCGCAACGCCGCAATAGCCAAGGTTCGCACGATTTCGCGCCGGGGATGGCGAAGGGAGCCGTCTGGGGCGCCGTCTGGGGACGCTCGGGGAAGGCTGGGGGGACGCAAAGCCGGGAATCGCGCTAGATAGGGGGCTGTTCCAACGCGGCGGCCACGCCGTTCATCCGGGCCCGTTCATGCGCCAATATCACGACCTGCTCCGCCGCATCCTCGCCGAAGGCGTGCGCAAGCCCGACCGCACGGGCACGGGCGTCCTGTCGGTCTTCGGCCATCAGATGCGCTTCGATCTCAGCGAAGGCTTTCCCCTCGTCACCACGAAGAAGCTGCATCTGAAATCCATCGTGCATGAATTGCTGTGGTTCATCGCGGGCGACACCAACATCCGTTACCTGAAGGACAATGGCGTCTCCATCTGGGACGAATGGGCCGACGAGCGCGGCGAGCTTGGTCCCGTCTACGGCAAGCAATGGCGATCCTGGGAAGGCGCGGACGGGCGCGTTCATGATCAGCTCGCCAGCCTCATCGAGGAGATCCGGCGCAATCCGGACTCGCGCCGCCTCCTGCTGTCGGCGTGGAATGTGGGCGATCTCGACAAGATGGCGCTGGCCCCCTGCCATTGCCTGTTCCAGTTCTGGGTCGCCGACGGCGCATTGTCGTGCCAGCTCTATCAGCGCTCCGCCGATTGTTTCCTCGGCGTGCCTTTCAACATCGCAAGTTACGCCCTGCTCACCCATCTCATGGCGCAGGCCTGCGGCTTGCGCGCCGGCGATTTCGTGCACACGTTCGGCGATGCGCATCTCTATCTCAATCATCTCGACCAGGCGCGCCTGCAATTGTCGCGCGAGCCGCGCCCGCTGCCGCGCCTGAAGCTCAATCCGCAGACCCGCTCGCTGTTCGATTTCGTCTATGACGACATCGTCTTCGAGAATTACGATCCCCATCCGCTCATCAAGGCGCCGGTGGCGGTGTGAGCGCGACGATTTCCTCAGACCCGCCGCTCGCGCTCGTCGTCGCCATGGGGCGCAATCGCGTGATCGGCGGCAAAGGCGCCCTGCCGTGGCGCCTGTCGAGCGACCTCAAGCGGTTCAAGGCGATCACCATGGGCAAGCCGCTGCTCATGGGACGCAAGACCTTCGCCTCCATCGGGCGCCCGTTGCCGGGCCGCGAAACCGTCGTGCTCACGCGCGACAATGGGTTTTCACATCCGGGTGTCTACGTGGCGCATGACCTCGCCGGCGCGCTTGCGCTCGCGCGCGCGCGGGCCTTGGCCATGGGCGCCTCGGAGATCATCGTCGCCGGGGGCGGCGATCTTTACGCCCAGACCATCGGCCTCGCCGGCCGGCTCGACGTGACGCTGGTCGATCTTGCGCCTGCGGGAGACGCGTTTTTCCCCGAAATCGACCCTCTTTCGTGGGAGGAGACGGATCGGGAGGACCATCCCGCAGGGCCTGGCGACGACGCGCCGTTCAGCGTGCGCGCCTATCGACGGCGAACGGATCCTGCCCCACGTTGAAAACTAGGCGGCGGGTGCTTAATTCCTGTGGGAGCGCCGCGGTGCGGCGCCCGGAGGGGAACAGAAGGATTTTCCATGCCCTGGAGCAATCAGAGCGGCGGCGGCGGCCCATGGGGGAAGCCGCCAGGTGGCGGCGGACCGTGGGGCCAGCCCCCGTCGGGCGGCGGCGGCGGCGGAAGCGGCGGCGGCCAGCCGGACCTTGAGGAATTGCTGCGGCGCAGTCAGGACAGGCTGAAACAGGTGGTGCCGGGCGGCTTTGGCGGCGGCGGTCTGGGCGTGCTCGCCGCGCTGATCGTGCTGGCCTGGGGCGCCACGGGCGTCTACACCGTGCAGCCCAACGAGGCTGGCATCGAAACGGTTTTCGGCCGGTTCACCAATCGCACGGCGCCGGGCCTCAATTACAATTGGCCCTCGCCCATCGGCGCGGTCACCAAATTGCGCGTCACGGACCGCAACAGCGTGGACATCGGCTTCCGCACGCGCGAAGACGCGCGCAGGCCGGGCGTCACCACGCAGCAGGACATCAACGAAGAAAGCCTGATGCTCACCGGCGACGAGAACATCGCCGACGTGAAGTTCCGCGTGATCTACCAGATCGATCCGGCGCGGCCGGAGGATTACGCGTTCAACGTGCGCGAGCAGCGCGAGACGATCAAGGCCGTGTCCGAAAGCGTGATGCGCGAGATCGTGGGCCGCACGCAGATTCAGCGCATCCTCACCGCCGAACGCAAGGTCATCGAGCCGGCGGCGCAGGAGCTGACGCAAAAGGTGCTCAACGATTACAAGGCGGGCGTTCTGATCCTGCAGGTGCAATTGCTCTCGGTCGATCCGCCCGAGCAGGTGATCTCCGCGTTCCGCGACGTCACCGCCGCCCAGCAGGATCTGGAGCGCATGCGCAACGAGGCCGAGGCCTACGCCAATCGCGTGGTGCCCGAGGCGCGCGGCGCCGCGGCCCGCATCCTGCAGGAGGCGGAAGCCTATCGCGAACAGACCGTGGCGGAAGCGCGCGGTCAGGCCTCGCGCTTCACGCAGGTCTACGAGCAATATCGCAATGCGCCGCAGGTCACCCGCGAGCGCATGTATCTTGAAACCATGGAGCGCGTGCTCGGCGGGTCCAACAAGGTCATCGTCGATCAGGGCGGGCAGGGCGTCGTGCCCTATCTGCCGCTCGATCAGCTTCAGCAACAGCCGGCCGCGCCGTCGCGCACGCTTCCGCAGCCGCCCGCGCCGCAAACCAGCCAGCAGGGGGCGCGCCGATGAAAAAGTCAGCTCTGGGCTTCGCAGCCCTCATCGTCCTCGGCCTCGTCGTGATCGTGGGCGGGGCTTCGGTCTTCACCGTGCACCAGACCGAACAGGCGCTCGTCCTGCGGTTCGGCCAGCCTGTGGGCGAGCGCGGCCTCGTCACCAAGCCGGGCCTGCACTTCAAGGCGCCCTTCGTCGAGAACGTCGTCTATTTCGACAATCGCATCCTCGATCTGGAGACCGCCAAGCAGGAAGTGCTGGCGGCCGACAACAGCCGCATCGAGGTGGACGCGTTCCTGCGCTATCGCATCGTCGATTCGCTGCGCTTCTACCAATCCGTGCGCACCATCCAGGGCGGCAACAACCAGCTCGGCTCCGTGCTGAACTCGGCGGTGCGCCGCGTGCTGGGCGAGGCCACGATGATGCAGCTTGTGCGCGAGGACCGCGCCAATCTGATGCATCGCATCCGCGATCAGGTGAATTCGGAAGCCCTCAAGCTCGGCGCGCAGGTTATCGACGTGCGCATCCGCCGCGCCGACCTGCCGCGCCAGATCTCCGAGCAGGTGTTCTTGCGCATGCAGACGGAGCGTCAGCGCGAGGCCTCCGAGTTCCGCGCGCAGGGCGCCGAGCAGAAGCAGCGCATCGAATCGCGCGCCGACCGCGACGTGACCGTGTTGCGCGCCGAAGCGCAGCGCCAGGCCGACCAGACCCGAGGCGAAGGCGACGCGACCCGCAACAAGATCTTCGCGGAGGCTTTCGGCAAGGATCCGGACTTCTTCTCCTTCTACCGCTCCATGCAGGCTTATGAGGCGAGCCTGAAGGACAGCCGGTTCGTGATGAGCCCCAATTCGGAGTTCTTCCGCTTCTTCGGCGCGGTGGACGGACGCCGGCCCGCAGCGCCGGCGCCGGCCCAAAACTGACCTCGCGCCGGGCTGGCGCGGCCCTTGCGCCGGGTTTCCGGCGTGGGCTTGCGCCAGTCCGGTCGCGATTTAGGCTTAATTGCATGCGAGGGGGCGACAAGCGCGCCCCTTCGGTCTTTAATCAAGGGGTTCGCGGGATCGCTCCGGCGAGTCAAACAGGAGACGCAGACGCATGCGCACCGCTTCCAAGGGCGTGGCTTTCAGAGCCCTTCTTCTCGCCGGCGCCCTCGTAAGCCTTGCGCCGGGATTTTCGGCGCTCGCGCCCGGCGCGGCCTTCGCGCAGGGACGCTCGCCGGACTCCTTCGCCGATCTCGCCGCCAATGTCAGCGACGCGGTGGTGAATATTTCCGCCACGCAGGCGCCGCCCGAGCGGCGCGCCGGCCAAGGCCCCGGTGCGGCGCCCAACGCCCCGAACATGCCCAACCTTCCGCGCGGCACGCCCTTCGACGACCTGTTCGAAGAATTCTTCAAGCGCCGCCAGCAGGGGCCCGACGCCGACCGCGGCGGCCCGCAGCAGCGCCGCTCCAATTCGCTGGGCTCGGGCTTCGTGATCGACGCGGCCGGCGTGGTCGTGACGAACAATCACGTCATCGCCGACGCCAGCGAGATCACGGTCATCTTCAACGACGGACAGCGCCTGAAGGCGGAGGTCGTCGGCCGCGATTCCAAGGTCGACATCGCGGTCCTGCGCGTGAAGCCCGAAAAGCCTCTAAAGGCGGTGAAATTCGGCGACAGCGACAAGATCCGCGTCGGCGACTGGGTGATGGCGGTGGGCAATCCCTTCGGCCTGGGCGGCACGGTGACCGTCGGCATCCTGTCGGCGCGCAACCGCAACATCAATTCCGGCCCCTATGACGATTACCTGCAGACCGACGCCTCCATCAACAAGGGCAATTCCGGCGGTCCGCTCTTCAGCCTGCAAGGGGAAGTGATCGGCGTGAACACGGCGATCCTGTCGCCGTCGGGCGGTTCGGTGGGCATCGGCTTCGCCTCGCCCGCCTCCATCGTGAAGCCGCTGGTCGATCAGCTGCTGCAATATGGCGAGACGCGGCGCGGCTGGCTGGGCGTGCGCATCCAGCAGGTGGACGAGCAGATCGCCGACAGCCTGGGTCTGGGCCGCGCGCGCGGCGCGCTGGTCGCCGGCATCGACGACAAGGGCCCCGCCAAGCCCGCCGGCCTGCAATCGGGCGACGTGATCCTGCGCTTCGACGGGCAGGATGTGCGCAATTCCACCGATCTTCCGCGCATCGTGGCCGCCACGCCCGTGGGCAAGGAAGTGGACGTGAGCATCATGCGCGGCGGCAAGGAGCAGAACCTGAAGGTGACGCTGGGCCGGCTTGAGGACGGCGAGCGCATGGCCTCGCTGGGCGACAATCGCCAGCCGCAGGGCGGCGCGGCGCGCAGCGTGACGCAAAAGGCGCTGGGCATGGAGTTCTCCTCCATCTCGCCCAATCTCGCCCGGCAGTTCAACCTGAAGGACGGCGTGAAGGGCGTGGTCATCACCAGCGTGGAGCCCAATTCTCCCGCCGCCGAAAAACGCGTGCAGGCCGGCGACGTGATCGTGGAGATCAACCAGCAGGTCATCGGCCAGCCTCAGGACGTGGCCGCGCGCATGAAACAGGCGAAGGATCAGGGCCGCAAATCGGCGCTCT
>Ga0315899_10005094_pt1 | contig 14195 bp, 13 predicted proteins | sample LakEriMetagenome_2_FD_203518 | JGI IMG/M metagenome (GOLD analysis project Ga0315899, IMG submission 203518) | Freshwater fungal communities from buoy surface, Lake Erie, Ohio, United States - Buoy 4 MA112 | ecosystem: Environmental > Aquatic > Freshwater > Lake | place: USA: Lake Erie, Ohio... | reverse complement strand
GCGACTCCGCTTCTATTCAGTGGGAAGAGGAGGGGAGCAAAGCGATTTCAATCTGCTATGTTGGTAGAGAATGGCTTCGTTGTAGTCCGACTAGTGCAGCAGTCCGACTAGTGCACGTAGAGTATCCCTTCGCCCTGCAGTTTGAGCTTGGTGGGCTCAAAGGGTCGAGGGAATTGTGTCAATCGTGACGGTTTCTGGCTTGCGCCGTTCCGATTCCAGTAACCGGAAGGCTTTCGTCCTACTTTTCCGATTTCTTGGGAGTCTCTTCGGACTCTTTTTCCGCTTCCGTTTTCTTGTTCGAGATCACGGGTGGAAGTTCTTTGCCTTTCGGAACGAACTTGATCGAGATACTGTTGACGCAGTGGCGAGAGTTTTTCTTGGTCATTTGTTCGCCGTTGAAGACGTGTCCGAGGTGACCACCGCAGTTCTTGCACATGATTTCGATACGCGAGCCGTCGGCGTCTACTTCGCGAGTAATCGAATCTTTGATTTCGTCGTCGAAGGCTGGCCAGCCGCAGCCGCTGTGGAATTTATCGTCGGATTTGTAAAGTGGGGCGTTGCATCGTTTGCAAATGTAGGTGCCTTCGACGAAGTGGTCCGTATATTTGCCGGTGAAAGCGTATTCGGTTCCTTTGTTGAGGAGTACCCAGCGTTCTTCAGCGGTGAGTTTGTTGTATTCTGGTTCGTCCATTTTCTTTCCTTTCGAGGAGTTGTTGGCCGCTCTCGCGCTGCGGCCTACGATGACCTTGGCTGTTTCTTTGCCTTCATCGTCGTCCTTGGCCTTCGACTTTCCGGTAGCCTTTTTCGCTGGCTCCTCAGTCGGTGGGGCTGAGGTAGCGAATGCATCGGAGTTGAAGGTAGCGATGGCAACGGATGCGATCGCTAGTAGCACCGATGGAATGAGCCAAGGATGTTTCGCCATGAGGCAGCAGGGGGTGGTTTGCGGCATGGTAATCTCTCGGATAGTGGGCCGTGGTTTAGGTCAGGTAAAGGGTGGAATTCCCGTTCGCAAGTCATTATACGGGACTGGGCAAGATTCGGCCACTTGCGTGGGAAGAATCAAAAAACGCAGTTTCCTTCATGGGAAGTGGGGTTGCCATTGGGTCGGGAGTTTTCAAATCGGTTATAGTTTCCCAATCACCGTTGCCCTGTCGGGCGTTATTGGCTCGGGACAGGTGTAAGCAGTGTAGGCAGCGGCGGGTTGGCAAGAGCGGAGTTTGTTGGAGCAGCACTTTAACAAGAGAAGACGCAGATGGCATCAAAGCGACAGTATCCGTTTGGTGTTTTGGCATTGAGTGCCCTTGCACTGTTTGTATTGGCAGGCTCTGTGTTTGTCTTCTCAGGCTCTGGGCGTGTGGCGGGGCAGGAAGCTGCTGAGTTGCTATTCGCAGATGATTTTCAAAGTGGCGTTTCGAAGTGGGAGCCTACGGATCCTCAGGCATGGGATTGGTTGCAGGAGGGATCGAATCGCACGTATGCGATCAATAAGCGGATCAGTGCTTATGAACCGAAGTATCGCAGCCCGCACAATATTGCGATGGTGAGGGATTTATCGGTAGGCAATGTGAGGATCGAGTTTCGGGTGCGAAGTACAAAGGATACAGGCAATCATCGAGATTGTTGCGTGTTTTTTGGGTATCAAGATCCGGAGCATTTCTATTACGTGCATTTGGGGGCCAAGCCAGATCCGGCTAGTGGCCAGATCATGATTGTCGATGGAGCACCGCGTCGGCCGTTGACGAACAATACTCGGGGAGTCGCTTGGGACGACGCTTGGCATCGAGTGAAGTTGGAGCGGGAGGTATCCTCGGGGAAGATCCGCGTTTACTTCGATGACATGGACGAGCCTTTGATGAGTGTTCAGGACAAGACCTTTGGGGCTGGGCGGATTGGGATCGGTTCGTTTGATGACCAGAATGAGTTTGATGATGTGAGAGTTACGGCTTTGGAAGTCCCCAAGGTTGGGGGCAACAAGCCGAAAGAGCAGGGTAAGTCGCCGCCGGCAAGGCCGGAGCCGACGGTATCCGACTATGTTTACGGGACAGAATCGAGCAGGCAGCGGTTTGATTTCTGGAAAGCCGAGTCACCGAGTCCGACCCCGTTGGTTTTATTGATACATGGTGGTGGTTGGAAAGGGGGGGACAAAACCAATTACGGGAATGTTCCGATCAAGCGATATTTAGCATCGGGGATATCCGTCGCGGCGATCAATTATCGCTTTATAGCGCAAGCGATGGAGCAGGGGGTTGAGCCACCGGTGCGTGCCCCTTTGCATGATGCTGCTCGTGCATTGCAGACTTTGAGATCGAAAGCAAAAGAGTGGAATATTGATCCTGATCGCGTGGGAGCAACAGGGAGCTCTGCCGGTGCTTGCACATCCCTTTGGCTTGCGTTTCACGATGATATGGCGGACCAAAACAGCTCTGATCCCGTTGCGAGAGAATCAACACGACTGACGTGTGCTGCGGTCGTCTCCGCTCAGACTTCGCTAGATCCGAAGCAGTTACGCGAGTGGATAGGCAACAGTGTCTATGGTGGTCATGCCTTTGGATTTGCGGCCCAAGGGCGGACTCGCGAGGCGGAATTCGACTTGTTGCTCGCGAATCGCGAGCAAGTTTTGCCATGGATTAAAGAACACTCCCCCATCGAGTTGGTCAGTCGAGAGGATCCGCCGGTGTTTTTAGAATATCCCAAGCAGACCAAGAAGCCGCAGTTGGGTGGGAATGAGTCCGACCCGACCCATTCAGCGATGTATGGGATTGGGTTGCGAGAGAAGTGTCGGGAATTGGGAGTGAAATGCAGCTTGGTGTTTCCTGGAAGCGGTGAAGTTGGGTATGTCGAGTTTGCGAACAGTCAGGAGTTTCTCATAAAGCACTTGACCGACCGCTAGAAATCCTTCAGCTTTACAGATAGCGTCGAAGAGAACTTTAAGAATTCCCGTTGTGGTAGGATACGAGTGGTCAAGCGATGACGACACAGATCAAGCGAACAGCATTGCATGATTGGCATGCGGCGCATGGTGGGCGGATGGCCCCTTTCGCGGGTTATCAGATGCCGATTCAGTATTCTGGAATCGTGGCGGAGCACACCGCAACGCGGCAAGACGTAGGGTTATTCGACATCTCGCACATGGGTCGGTTACGTTTTGATGGTCCGCGAGCGGATCAGTTACTCGATCGATTATTAACGCGACGGGTGTTGGATATGGAGCCTGGGCAGGTTCGGTATTCCCTGATGTGCGATGAGGCTGGGGGGATTCTCGATGACGTGTTGGTAAGTTGTTTAGAGAGTCCGAGTGGCAAGATTTATTTTCTGTTGGTAGTCAACGCAAGCAACAAAGAGAAGCTTCTTGGTTGGATGGCCCCGCGTTTCGCTGAATTTCCGGATGTGGAATTTCATGATGTAACCGACAGTACCGCGATGATTGCGATCCAGGGGCCCAAGTCAGTGGAGCTTTGCAAGAAGCTGATTCCCGCTTCCGCATTGAATCTTGGATACTACAAAGCGAAGGTGACGGACCAGATGTCTAAGCCTTGTATCGTCTCGCGTACGGGTTATACGGGTGAGGATGGATTTGAGTGGATCGTCAGGGCTGAGGATGCTGCGAGAGTTTGGGAGAATTTGATGTTGGCCGGCCGCGAGCTTGGGGTCAGCCCCGTGGGGCTTGGTGCCCGCGACACTTTGCGGTTGGAGGCTGGGATGCCTTTGTATGGACATGAGCTTGATGAGACGGTTGATCCTTACACGGCTGGATTGGGCTTTGCCGTACAGCCTAAGGAGCGGCAGTTCTCTGGAAGAGACGCGTTGGTTGAGCGAAGCAAGAGCGAACCGGCCAGAAAACGGGTGGGGTTGGTTCTCGAAGGCCGCCGCGCGGCGCGCGAGCAAGCCGAATGTTTCGATCGGGATGGCAAGTTGATCGGGCGGGTCACCAGCGGGACGTTTTCACCGACTATGCAAGTCCCGATTTCAATGGCTTACATCGACAGCCAGCATGCCCAGGTCGGCAGCCAAGTACAGGTCGACATACGAGGTAGTAAATCGATTGCGACCATTCGGCAGTTGCCTTTTTACAAGCGTTCAACTTAGGATAACAGTGTTTAACCTTGGAATAGAGGAAGCCTTTAGGCAAGAAGCGAGTCAAGCTACAATGCGTTGTGCTTGGCATTATGCGACTTGCAAGCGATCGACTTGTGAGTGATCGACATGAGCAGCGATTACCGAGCAGCGATTACCGTAGGGTGGGCGATTGGTGCAAGGCCCGCCGGAAGCATTCAGCCGTTTACAATCAGCCGATAATATTCAGCCATTAACAGAGGGTAAAGCAGATGACGATTCGACCGGAAGCACTCAAGTATTGTTCATCGCACGAGTGGATTCATGTTCCCGAGGATGGCAGTGGTGTAGCGACTGTTGGGATTTCTTCGTTTGCGGTCGCAGAACTCAACGACCTGGTTTACATGGCTTTGCCCTCGGTTGGGCAGAGCGTGCAGGCTGGTCAAGAGTTTGGCGAGGTTGAGAGCGTTAAGGCAGTCAGTCCGATGTACAGTCCTGTCAGCGGTGAGATTGTCGAAGTGCATAACGAGGTGGTCGATCGGCTTGAGACGCTTGGAGAAGATGCTTATGAAGGTGGGTGGTTGATCAAGATCAAGATGAGCAATCCTAAGGAGCTTGATGAATTACTGACCTACGACGCTTACAAAAAGTCCCTTGAGCAGCACGGCTAGCTTGAAGTATTCGTTTGGGATTGGTGGGTGGCGCATGGGTGATTCGAGCGTTGCAGTATTTTTGTTTGATCCTCCGCGTTCGGGGGAGGAGAACATGAGTATTGATGCATGGTTGCTTGAGCATGCGATGCAGCAGCGGCTTCCATCGGGTCCATATGTCGATGATTTCGGCAAGATCATTGGTGTGGAGCAATTACCTCAGGCACCGATTGTGGTTCGAATCTATCGCTGGAAGACCCCCACATTGAGTTTGGGGCACTTTCAGTCCATTGAGCAGCTTTTAGAATCCGCGGACACGCAAAGTCATCCCAGTTTGCGCATTTTGCCATGGGTCAAGCGTCGGACGGGAGGTGGAGCGATTTTGCACGACCGAGAGTGGACGTATAGCGTCACCGTTCCGCAGGCAGTCAAGCTTGGGGGAGTCGAGGGGCAAGTTGGTGGAGAGAAGGGGGCGAGTCAGGGGTTGTATCAGGCCGTGCATCGTTCCATAGCGGATGGGTTGCGAGAATTGGGGGTTAATGCTGAGTTTTCGCAGGAGTGCACATGTCCTGTGCAGGGGAAGAAGGATCGCAGTAGCCGCGAGAAGGTGGGCGGAAGTGAAGAGGGGTTTTTGTGCTTTAACCGTCGATCTCCTTTAGACTTGGTGGTTGGCGGGAGCAAGATACTTGGAAGTGCTCAGCGTCGGGGGAGTGGCGGGATATTGCAGCACGGGAGTTTGTTGATGAAAGCTAGCGAACATTACCCGGCGATCAAGGGAATTGAGGATTGCGACTGGAGAGTTGGTGATCGCGAGGAGTTTGATCACGAGAAGAAATCTGGGGGGGGTGAGGGTTGGGAGGAATGGTTGTGCGATCGGATATACAAGGGGATTCTGGACCTCGTTTCGGTATCTCGAGTGAAATCCCGATTGAAACTGGATGCTTGGGCGGATACGATAAAAGAACGCCCGTTGGTCCGTCCTGTTTGAATTTGACCGGAAACGCCCGCAGGATTTTGCCCCGCTGATGTTGGGGTTATCGCTGTGCGAGGAATGCTTATGAAAATTTCGCTCAAGGTGTTGTCGGGGAATCACGAAGGGAAACTCATTCCCATCAAGGATGAAAAGTTCTTTATTGGGCGAGGAGATGATTGCCAACTGAGGCCTAAGAGTGAGTCGGTAAGTCGACGACATTGCGCTTTGGTTCAGAAGGATGGTCGACTCTTGCTCATGGACTTGAAGAGTCGCAATGGGACATATGTCAACGACAAGCAGTTGTCTCACGACAAGGCGAAGATACTCAAGTCAGGTGATCGATTGAAGGTCGGTCAGTTGGAGTTTGAAGTCGTCATCGAGATTGGGATTGCCAATACGAAGAAGCCCGAAGCGTCGACGCCGCAAGAGGTGGCCCAGCGGATCGCTGAACAAGCAGATGCGAAGCTAACCGATTCGCGTGAGAGTTTCGATATCAGCACATGGTTGTTGGAAGCGGATCAAGTGGATCGACGCGTGGCACCTTCGGAGCCTGATACGCGGCAGATCAAGATGGAAGAGACGAGTCAGTTAGATACAGAGATGTTGCAGGAGGCGGCAGAAGCGTCGGAGTCTTCGAATGCTCCCGCGGATTCGGCGGATGCGTCCGACGAGAGCGGAAAGTCGAAGCGGCCCGAGAAGCGTGCACCGATCAAGTTACCGAAGATTCAAGGTGGACCGACGACGAAGAACACCAAGGACGCTGCTTCAGAAACACTCAAGCGTTATTTTGGTGGTCGATAACTAGAGCCCAGCAGGGACGTCATGCAAGCCTTCGAGATCGGGAGTTCGGCGCTGAGTTTCCGTAGACGGTTTCTTGTTGCTTTTGCGTTTTTTTGGGTTGTCCGTATATCTTTCGGAGAACTCTCCGCCCAACAGCAAACGTTGATCTTAGATAACGGGTTCGCGATTGGCCCGGGTATCTTGCGTGCCCAGCCACGTTTGGATCGCAAAGGTTTTGCTGGGAGCAATGAAGCTCAATCGGCGGCTAGGATTGCCGTGATCGACGATGGGTTACGGATGACGTACGTCAGTACCAAGCGGGCCGACCGCCAGCCGGTGGAAACACCGATCCCGTTTAAGATTACTTTGAAGGTTAATTCAGATGAGGTTTGCCGCAATGATGCGGTGATACAGGGTGGGTTGGGAAGTGCGTATTCCGCTACTCCGTTCGATCCCTTTGGCCGGCGGATCTACATGTTTCAAGTCCCCAACAAGCAGATAGTCCAGGGGATTACGGAAGTATCTCCGCAGTATGTCAGGATTCAGGCTTTGCAGGGTGAGACACAGCAGACATCGGTGACCTGGGACATGCGGGTAGCGATGTCTGCGATTCCTCCGCAGGCCTTACGACAGATCCTATTGCGTAATTCCGATCCGAATCGCGCTCAAGATGTTCTCGACATTGTGACCGTATACCTCGCGGCCAAAAGGTACGTCGAGGCGAGAGAATTATTGGTCTTTGCAATCCAAAGGTTTCCAGAACTGCAGGATAAGCGAGCGGAGCTCAAGCGGATCGATCAGTTGCTTGCCGATCAGATGTTCGATGCTGCGATTCTAGCGCAAGGTGCCGGCCAGTATGAATTGGCTGAGCAGATTTTTCGAGGCTTTCGTGCAAACACAGTCTCGGTTGAGACGCAATTGAAGATCGAGCGACGGCTTGAAACGATGGAGCAATCGAAAAAGGACTGCGCCCAGATCGTTCAATGGTTACGCGATGATTTATCCAAAGTGAGCGATCCGAACATTGCTCAAGAGTTTGCCCCGTTGGTCGATGAGATAGCGATGTATCTCAACGAAGACACACGCGTTCGATTCGCTGATTACTTGAATCTTCGTCAAGATGCGGCGTTGAGCGATGATCAGCGTGCAGCGATCGGGTTTGCCGGCTGGATTTACGGAGCTGGATTGGCGGAGCAAAATCTCTCGGTGGTGCGCTCCGGGGTGATAGCGCGAAGGATGATCAGCGAGTTGTTAGCGGGTCGGCGCAGGAACGAATCGTTGATTCAAGGCATCATGAAGCTTGAGTCGGGAACACCGCGATATGTAACACGGATACTGGAGAATATGGCACCGGCCGTGCCGACCGATTCGGCTTTACAAGTGATGGCACAAGCCCCGAGTGCAGATGGCTCCACGAGAGTTCAGGGGGCAGATGAAGAGGGTGGGGTGGGTGAATTGGAAATTGGGAAAGTGCCCATCCCTGGTCGATATTTGATCGAAGTACCGATGAGTCGTGAGTTAGGCGGGAAGATCGTTCGGTACATGGTTCAATTACCAGCGGAATACAACCCGTATCGGAAATATCCCTGTATTGTAGCGTTGCCGAGCGAAGAGATATCCATGGAAGATACATTGGATTGGTGGACTTCGCCTGATCGTTCCGATTCGAGGATGCGTTGTTTAGGAGATGCATCTCGCAATGGATACATCGTCGTTTCGCCCGAGTGGAATGAGCGAAAGCAACCGGTGTACAACTACACCGAGAATGAGCATCAAATGATCCTCAAGCCGTTTCGCGATGCGATGCGCCGGTACAGTATTGATTCTGATCGTGCCTTTATCGCCGGACATTTCATGGGTGCGGATGCCGCTTGGGATTTGGCGTTGGCTCATCCCGATATGTGGGCAGGGGCAGTGATGATTGGGGCAGTGGCCAAGAAATACATTATCCAGTACTGGCAGAATGGACGGTATGTCCCGTCGTATTTCGTCAACGGTGAATTCGACGGTGAGAATCCGATGTATCTGAATGCATCGACGTGGGATAGTTTGTTGGATGATCGCAAGATTGACACGATGATCACGTTATATCAAGGCCGTGGTCACGATCATTTTCAAGAAGAGTTACCGCGCATTATGGATTGGATGCAGTTGCCGACGCGTCGCCGTGTGATGCCTGAGAAGTTCGACGTGGTAACGAGTCGAGCGGGCGATCGCTATTTTTGGTGGTTTGAAACGCAGCAACTCAATCCAGAGAAATTGGTTCACCCGTTGCTTGAGCCGGAGCGGTGGGATCGCTATGAGATTGAAGCTGCATTGAATCGGGATACTAATGCGGTGAAGATTCTCAAGGCGGCAGCAAAGGAGTATAGCATTTGGTTAAACGACTCGATGGTCGATTTTTCTAAGAGGGTGACGATTGAATCGAAGGGGAATACTCGTAAGCTAGACATCACCGGAAGCACGCAAGTGATTTTGGAAGACGTCTTGGGACGGGCCGATCGCCAGCATCCGTTTTGGGCAAGAGTCGATTTGCCGTTGCGCTAGTTCCGATCCGTTTCAGTACGCTTACTTGATGGTGTAGTTTTGATGTCGAATGAGCCTTGTCGAGTATTAGTCTTTGGTGCTCACCCGGATGATGCCGAGTTTTTTGCAGGTGGATTGCTTCATGCGCACGCCGAGCAAGGGAGTGTCATTCGAATGGTGAGTGTTACGAATGGGCAATCGGGGCATCACGAGCTCAGTTCCGATGCGTTGGTACTTAGGCGGCGCGAGGAGGCTCGTCGAGCCGGGGCAGTCTTGGGATGTGAAGTGAGCGTGTGGGATTATCCAGATGGTTACTTGACCGCATCGCTTGCGGTGCGGGAGTCGATCATCCGCGAGATTCGGCAGTTTTCACCCGATTTGGTTTTGACGCATCGGCCTTGGGATTACCATCCGGACCATCGTGCAGTTGGGCAAGCGGTTCAGGATGCATCGTACATGGTGATGGTTCCCAAGATTGTGCCAGGTACGAGGGTTCCTGTTCACGAACCTGTCGTCGCTTCGATGGTTGATTTGTTTACCAAGCCAGTTGCGTTTCAAGCTGATTTCGTGTTGGATGCGACCCTGTATTTAGATGGTGTTGTGGCGATGCTCAGCGAGCACCGAAGTCAATTTGCTGAGTGGTTACCTTGGATCGAGAAGCTACCTTCGCCGTTGCCGGCCGATAGTCCGGAGTGGATCGAGTGGTTGAAGGGATGGTATTTGGAGCGAGTCGGTAGTCGTGCAGAGCGATTTTGGAAGAGTCATTGGGGGGATACCCCGAAGTTGGTAGAGGCCTTTGAAATTTCGGAGTATGCCGGTAGGCTTTCTCCCCACACGCAGCAGCGTTTGTTTCCTGGCTGCCATGCGAATTGATTTGCGATTTGGGGCTTAATCGGAGGCGGGGATGCAACCATTGGCGGTTATCGATTTCGAGACGGCGAATAACCAGCCCGGTTCGGCATGCCAACTTGGAATCGTATTGCTTGAAGGATGGAGGGTAGTTGGGGAGTACAAGTGGAACATACGTCCGCAGAGGTTGTACTTTTCCCCTCGTTGTGTAGCAGTGCATGGAATCACGGCCAAGGACGTGATGGATTGTCCGACATGGGATGGGCTTTGGGGGGAGATTTACCGAGTTTTGGATGGGACGGTGATCTTGGCTCACAATGCGGGATTTGATGCGAGAGTATTGAGTTCGACATGTGCGTTGTATGATTTGGCGATCGGTCCGATCGATGTGCAATGTACGCGGTTGATCGCAAAGAAGGCTTGGCCGTCGTTGCGGTCCCATTCCTTAGCGAGCATGGCAGAACATTTATCGATTCGATTCGAACACCATGACGCATTAGAAGATGCGAAGGCAGCAGCGACGTTGTTGCAGGAAGCGGCAAGGGGGATCGATGCAGGGGATCTTGAACAGCTCGAAGCTGAATTTGGGCTTGAGCGAGGTCGGATTTGGAGCGATCGGATAAAGCATCCGCGGAGTATTCGGCGAAGTCGAAAAGAAACGATTTGCGAAGTCGAACCGCGTTACGAGAAGAAGGTCTTTCGTCGAGATGGCAATCCGCTTGTGCAGCGAGCGGATGTTAGAGGAAAGCGAGTCGTTGAGGAGATACTCAAGCAGTGCGAAGGTGAATTGCCTTTAGCGCACAAGCATATCGTTTTGATAGGAACCATACTTGGTTTGGATCGCGAAGACTCGGTAGGTTTTCTCGAACAGTTAGGGGCGAGTGTGCAATCGAGCGTGAACATGCAAACACAGTATGTAGTTCAAGGCACATCGGCAGAGGTTGGGTTGATGACTCAAGCGTTGCAAGCGTTAGGTAGTCGGCAACGCAGCGAGGTAGAGCGGCGTAGCGGGGAGGGGCAACCGCTGCATTTGTTGTCCCAACGTCAGTTGCTAGCGCTTTTGCCGGCGGGCTTACAAGCGGCGAGAGGTGATTTTTATGGGTGAAATATTTGAATCGAAGGAAGCTCACGGTAAGCATGGAGCCAATGAAAAAACGATAGATGGGAATGCATCGCAGGGGGTTGTAGGGATTGGGACTGACATCATCGAATGCGATCGGATAGCGCAGATGATTGAGAAGCATGGAGAGTCGTTTATCCAGCGAGTATTTACGGCTGACGAGATCGATTATTGCGGCCGACATCGGACTGCCGATCAGCATTACGCGGGCAGGTGGGCGGCGAAAGAAGCTGTCTTGAAAGTGCTAGGGACGGGCTGGGCTAAGGGGATTCAGTGGACCGACGTCGAAGTGGTGCGAGACGTCTCGGGAGCTCCGAGTATCCGATTGCAAAATCGGGCTTTAGAGATTGCGATGGAGCGAGGGATTCGCGAGGTATTGATATCGATTTCGCACTGCAAAGCCTTCGCGACAGCTTTTGCGGTAGGGGTACGGTAGAAGCAGGGGGGCGGTAGGAGCAGTGGGACGTTAGAAGCATGGTATGCTAGAGAACGCATACGTCCCTGAGCGAACTGCTTGGTTATTCGCTTGTTTCCAATCGGGAGAGATTTGGAATCGATGGGATACCGGCGTGAAGGATTTTCAGCTGGATGTTGAGTTTGAGATTATCGCAGCGTTCGTGGATGACTTCGGTTTGATTGTTGAACAAGAGCGAGGAGTTTTCTTGGGTGTAGTAGCCGTTGATGGCGCTGATTAACCCGAGGATATCGCTGACGGTGGAGAGGTACAGAAGGTTTTCTTGCCGTTTCTGCGGGTCAGACTCTCCGAGAATATCTTTGTTGCTTTGCAGCATGCTGAGCAAGCTGACGAGAGAGTTCAGTTCATGGAAACGCTTGCGGTACATCCACATTTCCAAACCGAGAAGGGCGAGAAAGGCGAGGATGATGTTGATTAGGATGCCGAGGAATGCATCGACACCTTGGAAAACTTCGCTGGCATCACGAGCATTGAATTGAAATTCCGATGAACGGAGAGGTGCGATGGCATTTTCATATTCGAGAGCGACGGTTGCGAGTGTCGATGTGCTGGTTCCATGTCGACCCACAAGATAAATCGGTATTCGGTATGAAGGGATATCTCGGTTTGGTATTGGTGGGTTTTGGCAGATGAATCCTTGTTGGATTGTGGTCGGTTCAGGATATCCAAGTTTCATCGCATGCACACCGAGGTAAGGTGATTGAAACTCGAATCCTTGGTTGAGCAGAAACTCGATGCGGCTTAAATGTTTTGGGTCAGCGAGATTGATTACCATGAAGACTGCATCGTAGTTTGATTTGGCGATGCTTGTGTCGAATTCGCTCGAAGCGATTTCATTCCATTCGTGGAGGAACTGTACTGAGTCAAGGCAGTTCCATTTCTTGAAGAAGTCTTGGGCGACGCAGTGGCTTCCCTCACCTTGTGGGCCGGTAAGAACACGATGGAATTCACCTGGTTTTTCAATGCCGGGTTTCGTCATCCAGATCAACCACTCGTCACTTGGGGTGCGAAGTGTGACCCATTGCGGAGAGAGTGATATGCCCGCTTGGATGAGGGCGAAGTCGACTTTGCCATTGCCGAGCTGCGAGATGGCTTGAGAAGTATCCTCGACGATCACCGGGTGCAGTGTATTTTTTCGAAGTGATCTGAGGTTCGCTTCGGTAAAGTCACTCGATGGAATTGCAATTGAGATCGAGGGGGTATGGAGAAAGTGCCAGTAGGCCCAGAAGAGGAATGAGAGGAGGGCGAGGGCGAGAAAGAGGGCGGGAAGTTTATTGATCGACCACGGATTGCGAGCTTTTTCAGAAACAGTTTTTGCGTGGTTGGCTGCAAGGATGACTTCTTTGACAGCCACAGACAGACCGCTGTGAGAGGGAAGCTCTTCTGCGATTCGTGATTCGATGCGGCAGGCGCTCTGAAGGATTCCTTCGATTTGAAGTTTCATTGAAAAGATTTCCGAATTGGATCTCTAGAGGCAACAAGAAGATGTGGTTGCTCGAAGAGACGATGTGTGTAGGGTTCAGCTACGTGTTCTTTGCATTAGGTTTTCTATGGTTATTGGCTGAAGTCAAGCGGAATGTGGGCGCTCGGTATGCAGGATTTCCCAGTTTCGCCATTCATCTTATCTTGCGATATACGCCGCAGAGGGGTTGGTTGTGTTTGTTCGAATCGAAGGAGAATTCGTTGTACGTAGCTTGATCTGCACCGGGCGAATCGGCTAGATCTACACCGGGCGAATCGGCTATAGACGAGCGTTGTTAGTTCCGCGTGGAGGTGACGAGTGCGTCCCGAGTGCATTCCTTTGGAAGACAGTGATCGATGTTTTTCTTCAATCAATACACATCGGCTAGCAGAAGGCTTTTGGTGATTGGTCTGTTGGTCGGTTGTGGGATGGGATTCGCTCTAACGCGGGCTTGCGGGCAGGGAGTTGTGGTGGTCCAGGATCCGACGTGGGTGCCCGGGAATGCTTTGCCAGCCCCAAGTGCTTTGAGTTCCGAAGAGTTTAGAAGAGCAACTGCAGAGCCGGAACACACATTGCAGGGGCCGGCATTACAGGGGCCGGCATTGCAGAGGGAAAACGGGGAATTACCAGGAGATATCTTCCGAGATTATCGGATTCCTTCTGAGTTACCCAAAGAATCGTTGCGGACGATCGACGGTGCGGAGCTTGGGTCACCGGCAGTTGAGTACCAGGGGATTGCGAAGCGAAAGCGATATGAGGTTTATCGGCAGAGGGAGTCGACGTTGGGTTACATGCCAGGAGACGGTCAGCAGTTTGGCTGGTTGGATTTCGACAATACACCGTATTTGGGTGAGCATGAATCCGGAGGGTTAGCCGCATCGATTGGATTGCATTTGCTCTCAGGCCCGGAGCAGGCTCCGTTACCGGCGAGATTGTGGGATTTCGCGATTGGTTACCAGAACCGATCGACCCTTTCTGAGATCTTTAGTTATGACGTCGCATCGAACATAGGGGTGTATAGCGATTTCGAAGACAGTGCGCGCGACGGGGTCCGAATTCTCGGTCATGCTGTCGGGATGCTGCACGCAAGCGATAACCTTGATTGGGTCTTCGGGATCGACTACTTAGACCGTGACGATTACCGGATGCTTCCGGTGATAGGGTATTCGTGGCGAGATGCCCAGAACCCGACTTGGATGGTTGACATGGTTTTTCCACGTCCGAAAGTTCAAGTTGCTTTGCAGGATTGCCAAGCACTTTATGTGGCAGGATTGCTCGGGGGCGGGACATGGGACATTGAAATGCCT
>Ga0315899_10005093_pt1 | contig 14201 bp, 12 predicted proteins | sample LakEriMetagenome_2_FD_203518 | JGI IMG/M metagenome (GOLD analysis project Ga0315899, IMG submission 203518) | Freshwater fungal communities from buoy surface, Lake Erie, Ohio, United States - Buoy 4 MA112 | ecosystem: Environmental > Aquatic > Freshwater > Lake | place: USA: Lake Erie, Ohio... | reverse complement strand
TGCCAATCGATACTCAAATTCCGATTGTTGTTTTGGTAGATGGAGGTTCAGCCTCGGCTTCCGAAATAGTGAGCGGTAGCTTACAGGATCTTGATCGCGCGGTGGTGATAGGAACAGAATCTTATGGCAAAGGCCTCGTGCAGCAAACCAAAGATTTGGCCTATAATACCAAAATGAAACTCACGGTTGCCAAGTATTATACACCCAGTGGGCGATGTATTCAGCGTCTGGATTATTCGCACCGTGATGAAAGTACAGGCGAAGTAGTTGCAAAGGCGGATTCGCTCATTCGTGATTTTAAGACCAAAGGTGGCCGCCCTGTAAAAGATGGTCGGGGCATCAGCCCCGACGTTGAGGCGAAAGAAGAAGAAGCCTCACACATCTTGCGTTCGCTCATCGAGAACTGGGTCATCTTCCATTGGGCAACCGAATACCATCGCACACATAGCACAATTGATTCTGCCGATGTTTTTCGCCTCACAGATGCTGAGTACATTCAGTTTGTTGATTTTGCCAAAGGAAAGGATTTTCATTACGACACTCATACAGAAAAACTATTCGAACAGTTGAAGAAAACAGCCAAGGAGGAGAAGTATTTTGAAGGCTCAGAAAAAGAGTTCGATGAATTGTTTTCGAAAGTTGAACCCAAGCGAGATGTAGATTTGATCAAGTTTAAACCTCAAATCAAGGAGTTTTTGGAAAATGAAATTGTAGGTCGCTACTACTATCAGACGGGACGCTCCAAAAATGCATTACAAGGAGACCCCTGCCTAAAGAAATCGCTGGAAGTTTTCACTTCCAATTACAACCAACTGCTCGCGCCGGTAGAATTGAAGAAATGATCCTTTTTCTGCCGTGTCGCTCAATACATAGCGGCAGCGGTCAGTTGTTATGAGCATCACCCAATGGAATAACGTACTTCGTATACTGCAATTTGCGGGTTTGGCAATTATTGTCATAGCACTTCCATTCAGTAATTTCTTCATGTCTTTTGGCATGTTCTGGTTGGCGGGTGTGCTTGCGCTGCAAGCAGGAACCGATGTAGCCAGAAAGCAGTCGCTTATGCCGCGGTGGAAACAATTTACAGCCAATCGCACGGCGGTTGCTTTAACCGGACTATTCATATTGCCGTTAATTGGGCTTCTTTGGACATCCAATTCAGATTATGCAGCCTGGGACCTTCGTATGAAACTGCCCTTGTTGGTGTTGCCGTTGCTCCTGTCGCTCACCAATCCAATTACACAAGGTCAGTTTCGAGCGTTGGCTGGTTTGTTCATATTGGCGGTGGTAGCTGCGGTTTTGTGGTGTTTGCAAGTCTATTGGTTAGGGTCACCTGACATTGAACGAGACGTACGTAAAATTTCCGTTTTCATTTCGCACGTTCGCTTCTCTCTGCTGATAGCGCTCGCGCTGGGAATATTGGTGCGATTTGCTCACGGGTCGACTCAGGGGAAAATCTTAATTGTGCTCTGTGCAGTACCTTGTTTGTATTTCATCTACATCATTGGAAGCATTACAGGTGCAATTGTGCTGGGAGCCATACTGGTATGGATGGGTTTGCGGTATGCACGAACGCACAAGGGAATGGCATTACGCTTCGGACTGCTGTTGCTTGTTATTGCGGTTCCCACCTGGTCGCTTGTGCATGTGTATCGAGCCTATCATTCCTATTTCGCCGTGGAATCGCTGGATGTAATGCAACTCGAAAAAACCACATCGCTTGGTGAAGCATATGCGCATCATTTAGAATTTCCGTTGGTAGAAGATGGTCACTACGTAATGACCTATATCGCATGGGGTGAATTGTACGACGGTTGGTATGAGAGGAGTATTGTTCACCCCGATAGTACTGACGCACGCGGACATGTGTTAAAGGGAACCCTCATACGCTACCTGGCCTCGAAGGGCTTGCGAAAGGATGCCGCCGGTATTGCTGCTTTGTCGGATGAAGATGTAAAAGCCATTGAAAACGGAATTCCTACTTGTAACGATGCAGAGAAAAGAGGATTGGAAAAGCGATTAAGTAAAATATTTTTTGAGCTGTCGAACTATCGGGCCGGTGGCGACCCCGATGGCCACAGTGTTATTCAGCGAATTGAGTTTTGGAAGGCCGCAATATGGATTATTCGTGAAAATGGTTGGATGGGTGTAGGCACAGGCGATGTGAAAGATGCGTTTCAGGAAGCATATGCCAACATGAACTCGCCGCTCAGCTCAGAATATCGATTGCGTGCACATAATCAGTATCTCACTATGTGGGTCACCTACGGAATTTTTGGTTTCCTTCTTTTCATAGCAATCATTTTTCAACCTCTACTCTCAGGTAAAGCAAGTGATCCGCTCGTTGCTATGATGGTGCTGCTTGCGTCTTTGTCTTTTCTTACGGAAGACACACTCGAATCGCAAGCAGGTGTAATGTTTGTAGCGTTTTTCTATTCTTTCCTGACCTCTAAGCGCGCAATATCGCTTGCCGAACTTCGTCGGCCGAAATCGAAAGAGCGCCGCCTTTCTTCGGATGATTCGGGGCACAAATAACAAAGGCATGTTGTCCTACAGGACTCCATCGTCCGGGATGTATAGGTCGCTTGGGAGAATATAACCCAACGGCATGCTTCCCCAGTGCAGCAGCTATATGCAGAGGTCCCGTGCTAGCTGCTACGAGGACATCGCATTGATCAATAAACGAAATGAGTTCACCCAAGTCAAATTTTCCCGTGGTGTCATAAACATGTGCACCTTCAATACCTCCTCGCGCGCGAATTCGCTCTCCTTCGTCCGATGTACCTGTAATGAAAAGAGCGAATTCTTCAGCTGGAAGTGATGCCGACAATTCGCGATAGCGTTCTACAGGCCAGTCTACCGCACTTCCTTTAGATAATGGGTGAAGCACCACCAAGCGCCTCCCGCGCCCGTTGGCCAGCGCCGATGCAACAGCAGGTGATGTGCTATCGGTGGGATGGAAACCGTAATATGCAGGTACTTCATCAAGATCTATGGAATCAGGAATGCCCAACGGTTTGAGCAATTTGAAGTTGAGTTGTGATTCGTGTAAATCAGAGTTTTTTCGTGAGAAGAAAACCAGTTTATTACACTTGGTTAAGGCATGTATGCGATGCCCTGACGCAATACGCATGGGAATGCCTGCTCGCTTGGCAAGCCACAAAATTTCTTTTCTCGGAAAAACATGGATGATGCAATCGGCCGAATGTGCTGCCAGCTCCTCTACTTGCGCTGCGGGTGTTTCATGTTTCAGCGCATCCCAATCAACAAAGGCATCGATGTGTTGGCAAGCTTCTGCAATGCCACGAGTATACGAGCGTCCTAAAAAAATGACGGTGCATCCGGGTATGTGTTTCTTTAACCAACCGCATAAAGGAAGGGTAAGCATAACATCACCTATGCTGTCGGTGCGAGAAATGATAATGCGTGAAACGTTGCTCATGTATTGCTATGCAGATTGATAAGCTTACGGTATTTGCGCCAAGTTGCGAAGGCCGACATGCGTGAAATGGTCCAACCGGTGAATCCATCGAGTATGCCGAGTTTTAAGAAAAAACTTTTAATGAATTGCGCAATCACTTTGAAGTAAATCATGATTGGAGAAATGGTCTTACCCTGAACAAACAACTCATGGGCGGCTATATCTCCGAAGTACTCGATTTGCTTGCGATGGTCATCAAGTGTGTAGTAGGAATAATGTAGAATGTCTCCTTTCAGATGTGTTGGCTGCACTCCACCGGTTAAATCGAGGCGATCGTGCGGGTTAACACCTTGCCATGTGCCCGCACCGGCGCGTATGAGCCGCACCTTGGTGTCGGGATACCAGCCGCAATGCCTTACCCATTTGCCGCAATAGTTGGTGAGTCGGTTCATGGAATACCCCATAGCATTTCCATTGTTTTTTATAATCATGATAGATGCGCGCAAGGTTTCATCCAATGCTTCATCCGCATCAAGTGACAGAATCCACTCATGTGATGCACAGGTGAGCGCGAAGTTTTTTTGCTGTATATGTCCTTCGAATCGGTGCTCGATGAAGCGCGCTCCCATTTGTTCGGCAATAGAGCGCGTGCCGTCTGTAGAGAAGGAGTCGACAACTACAATCTCGTCAGCTACCTCGCGCAATGATTCCAGGCAACGCGGTAAGTTGCGTTCTTCGTTGAGGGTAATTATAACAGCTGAAAGTTTCACGAGCGAAAGGTAATGCCGCCGATGCGATGCTTAGATAATCTGCAGATTTACTCCCAGTGCTAATAATATCAACAGCGCTGCGCCGAGTATGATGCGATACCAACCAAATACCCGAAATCCGTGCTTTGTAAGAAACTGCACAAAAAAGCGTATGGCAAGCATCGCTACCACAAAGGCTACTGCATTTCCAATGAGCAGCAGCGTGATGTTGTTGCCTTGAAAAACTTCAGGGTATTCACTGAAACCTTTATAAAGCTTTAGGGCTGATGCACCGAACATAGTTGGCACTGCAAGAAAGAATGAGAATTCGGCGGCTTGTTTGCGCGTTAGCCCCTGTGTCATGCCGCCAATAATAGTAGAAGCAGATCGCGATACGCCCGGTATCATACTCACGCATTGAGCCAGACCAATTACAAACGCTTTAGGAAATGTGATCATAACCTCGTGTTTCGGGTTGAGCACCTTGTCTATGAATACGAGCACAACACCACCAAGTAAAAGACTGATGGCAACCGTTTGCGGACTTTCCAGAAGAGAATCAATAAGGTCGTTGAGTAAAACTCCTAGAATGGCAGAAGGCAAAAACGCTGCAAACAATTTGAAATAAAAATCGATGCTCTGAAAGAAGCGTTTCCAGTAGAGGAGCACCACGCTGAGTATTGCACCAAACTGAATGTTTACAATGAACGCCTTTACGAAAGGATCATTGCCTACACCCAACAAATGCTGAGTGATAATCATATGCCCTGTGCTACTTACCGGAAGAAATTCGGTTATCCCTTCAATAATGGCAATGATGATGGCTTGAAAAATCGACACGCGGATGGATTATGCTTCTGGCTCGTTTTTCGGCTTGTACATGATGGAATAACCAACCACTGCATATCCGATAAGCACTACGATAGGGGCAAGTGTTATGCGCTGAAAAGAGAAAATAGAGGGATCGAAAACATTGGGGTCTGCGCTTCCACCGCCCATCATAAGCACATATCCCAGTAAAATAATACAAACACCGATGAGGAGGAGCTGGTAGTTTTTTCTTTGAAATGGGAATTTAAGCTTGGATGAGTTGGAAGGTGATTTGGACACATTCAATTTTGATGGACCGGAGGATGTTTTCGCCATGACGATAATTTCTTATTGCGGCAGCAAATTACACCAAGGAAGCTTATAAACAAAAACCACCGGAATTCCGGTGGTTAAAGTGTAAACGGTTTTTTTGGTTAAATGAACTGCTTTCGCAGCATTGTCTTTTTTGTACCCAGGGTGGGAATCGAACCCACACGCCCGAAGACACACGATTTTGAGTCGTGCGCGTCTACCAGTTCCGCCACCTAGGCAATGTTCCCAATCCGTCAATTGGGGCTGCGAATATAATACGGAGTAGCTAAAAAAACATCAACGGATGTGGCAAAACTTATACGATCGCCGATCGTCAAACCCAGAATATTGTCGAGCCCACGATTCGGAGGGCAGCATTAAGGGGTTGAATAACAACCGCTCTGTGCTATTGTCAATAAGCGTCCTACGCTCCATTCGTCCTTTATAATCGAGCATTACGCGCGTCGTTACGCTTGATTTTGAGCCGGCCCAGAGCGATGCTTCACGTGGGTTCGAGGTGGTCGTTGATTCGTTGTTGTCAGCATCGTCATTGAATGTTAGGTAAATATGGTGTTCGTCGGCTGCAAAGCCATATGAGTAGTTGGTATCATTGGCGTTGGATGACATCTGTCGTTTTGCAACGCGTATCGTTTGCAGATGCCTTGCAGCACTATCCAGCATGCATACCAATATATCGTCGAAGTTGTATCGGTACTCTACAAGCTGGCGCCCCGTAGTAGGATCGGTCGAGACATATCGGCTGGTATAATATTGCTCGCCTGTAAGCACGAGAATACCTTCGTTCGAAATGTAGATGTGATCGAGGTAAATGTCGTCTAGTGTACCCTTCGATTTGCCTGTTGCTTCTTTCAGGAACTCGGCCGAAAAGGGTGTATAGGCAGCTTTGGTTATACTGCCGCCAAAGGAATCTATCGCAAACAATAAGGTTCCCGCTGCTTTATTCTGAAAATTGTCTGAATAGAAACCGGCTACGAAGAGTTCTTGCGATTGATTTAGCATGAAATCGACCGAGATGACTTGCTTATCCTTCAAACTGATATCGTATTGTTTCAGTTTGTTCAAAGCATAGTTGTAGTGATAGAGAACATACTGTCCTCCTTGAGGCTGCTGCCAGTCGGCTGAAGTTTTGTTGGGCTTGCGTCCGCTCATCATATAAACTCCACCGCGATTATCCATTAAAAAATGGTGAACCTGCAAGATTTCGGGAGCGGCAGGCAACCGCAAATCTTTTTCCCATACCGAGGTCCAATCGGTATCGAAGCATTTGAAGTGTAGGCCCTCTGCTTGTCGTCGCTCGCTGTCGGGGTCGAAGAATAAGAGGATTAATGTGCTATCGGGTGAAAGCTCCATTTGCAGACCGCTGTGTCGCGGTTCACCGGGCTCATTGCGCTTGTGAACCAAGGCGGGTTCGCCCAACGGCGTGCCTTCTTTACTATAACGAAGTGCCCATACTTCAGTGCAATCTTCATCGCGATTCCACCGAGTGCTGAGCGTATGAAGCGTGTCACGCACAATGAAATAGTAGGCTAGTTTAGAGTTGCTATGTGCTGGCGAAATATTCGTTCCGCTTAGGAGCTGCATGGTTTCTAATCCGTATCGGATCCATCTCAATTGCTGATCTTCTCGCTGCTCAACCACGTGAAGAACACCATTGCCGGCACTCAAGGCCTGCACATGTTCTATTGCGCGCTCATTGCGAACGGCTTCGCTCCAAATGAATTGCTGTGAAAATCCTGTTGTGGAAAGAAAAAGTACAACTACCCGCCCTATGTGTCGGAAAATACTGAATCGAAGTAAATTGTCAGGAACCCGAAATAACACGGAAAATATCCATTCCATTACCATAAAGCATGAGTCCTAGAAGCAAAATCATTCCTACAATCTGAGAGCGCTCGAGTATTTTCTGACTAACGGCTTTGCCTGTAATCATTTCCCATAATAGAAACATTACGTGTCCGCCATCGAGCGCAGGTATGGGCAAAATATTCATGAATGCCAACACCAGCGAAATGAATGCTGTGCGTTCCCAAAATGCCCACCAGTCCCATTCTTCCGGAAAGAGCTTGGCAAAAGTTACGAAGCCGCCAACCTGCTTGGCACCTGCTTTAGAAAATAGAAAACGCAGTTGACTGGTGTAATCCGTAACTGTTTCCCATGCTTCGTGAAAGCCGCCAGGAATTGCCTCCAACAAACTATACTGAACAGTGTCGACGCCAATATAGTTTTCAAGTGAACGAGGCGACAATCCTATAGTTCCCTTCTCGCTAACAGCTACCGGCAAGCTAAGCGTGTTGCCATCGCGTACAATGTGCATGCGCACTACTTTGCTCTTGTTGTTGCGCAATTCTTTCGCGATTTCCTGAAAGTATGGACTATACAATCCATTCACACCCACAATGCTGTCGCCACGCAGAATACCTGCATGGAATGCCGGATTTTCGGGAACTACCGAATCCACAACAAACGGTATTCTCAGGCTGAATGCACCGCTCTTTATGCCGCTATCAACCAGCAACTGTCCGAAATCGTCGGGCAGGGTAATGATCATTTCCTCTCCCATTCGATCTATGGTAACCTGCTTGGGGTCGTCTAGAATCATTTGTTTATTGATGGCCAAAAAACTCTCGGGTTTCACGCCGTCCAGTGCTACAATCTTATCTCCATCGCGAAATCCGTAATGGTACATCAGCGGATTGCAATGCACTCCATAGGTTGCATTTTCCGATGGAATGATTTCTTTTCCGTAAGAAAAAAGAATCGCACTATAGATGATAATACCAACAATCACATTCACCACTACACCACCAATCATAATGATGAGCCTTTGCCAGGCAGGTTTCGAACGAAACTCCCACGGCTGAGCGGGTTGCGACATTTGATCTTTGTCCATGCTCTCATCCACCATTCCGGAAATCTTCACATATCCTCCCAAAGGAAGCCAGCCAATACCGTATTCTGTTTCACCAATCTTTTTCTTTAATACAGAAAAATAAGGATCAAAAAAGAGATAGAATTTTTCTACCCGCGTTTTGAAAAGCTTAGCCGGCAAGAAGTGTCCTCCTTCATGCAGTATGATGAGAAGAGAAAGACTCAGCAGCAATTGTAGCGCGAAAATCATGCGTGATTGTTTGTGGTGCGAAGGTAAGCCTCGGCTCAGGCAGACGAGCCACAGAGGTGTTATAAGTTATTAATAGTCATGTACCGCATAACATACTTACCGATGATGTCAAACTCAAGGTTGACACGCTGCCCGCGGGTGATTGATTTAAAGTTCGTATGCTCGTATGTGTAGGGGATAATACATACAGAAAAGGTGCCTTTGGAAGAGTCTACCACTGTTAGGCTCACACCATTTACACAGATACTTCCCTTTGTCACAGTGGTCCATTCGGGTTTGTGCTCATATTCGAACGTGTATTTCCAAGACCCTGCGGTTTCCTCAACCGAAGTGCATGTGGCCGTGGTATCGACGTGCCCCTGCACCATGTGGCCATCTATTCGATCGGAAAGACGCAGACAGCGTTCCAAGTTTACTTCTGTTCCCGCCTGCCATTCACCGATATTCGTGCGATGAAGTGTTTCGGCGATGGCCGTAACGGTATAAGTCCCTTCCGTAATGGAAACCACTGTTAGGCAAACTCCATTGTGAGCCACACTTTGGTCGATGGCTAGTTCATGCGTGAAGGGTGCAGAGAGCGTGAAGTGGACATTCGATTTCTCCTCCTCAATTCGGATAACGATTCCGGTTGCTTCTACAATTCCTGAAAACATAGTTAGTTGTTTTGTGGCGCTGCATCGCTGCCGGTGATGCGAATATTGCCGCTGTATGACATGGATTCAATTCCCGACAAGCGAATAAAGTCTACACGAATGACGTAGTAATAAGCGCCATCCGTGCAAGCCTTACCCGACTCCTTGTGCTTGCCGTCCCATTGTATAGACGGGTCTTCTGTTTCAAAAACAGCCTCTCCCCAGCGATTGTAAATAGTGAATGCAATACGATCCACATATCGATAAGGAAAAGGTTCGAATACATCATTGAGTGCATCGCCATTGGGTGAAAAAATGTTGGGCAGTGAATATTCGGGACAATTGTCGATGCAAATTACATTCGAGAAATCACTCACATTTCGGTACAATGCTCCGTCCGGCCAGAGGTTCAGAGAGTCGAATGCCGCAATGGCATAACAGCCGGCAATACTGGTCGGATTATTCCATTGTGCACCATCGAAAACAAACGTGGTGTCTTCCGCTCCGTAAAGCGTTGTTAGTAGCGTGAGGGTGTCTGATAGCGTGGGGGCATAATAAATAACGTACCCTTCGATGTCATTGGCGCATCCACTCACATTCGACCAACGGAGGCTATTCAGAGCAGCGATGCAATCGTCTTCCACTGTGAGCACAGGAGGACACGGGGGTGTTTGATCGTAAGGTTGTGCGCATACTTCTTGGCTCCAGTTGTAAAGCGGATCGGGAATATCTGAAGCGTAATAGGAGCCAACTGTCAGCACGCGATAACAATAAAGCACATTGTTGACCAAACCTGTGTCGGTATAGACGGCGGTATACGCCGTATCAACCAATTCAAAATCAATAGCGCCGGGATCTTTACGATAAATACGGTATTCATAATTGGTCCATGGAACAGATGCCCCCATGTTCAACGTCATCTGGTTGTCGCCCGGAACGAGCTGCAATAGAAGGGATGCCGCAATTGCCGAGGTGGCGTCCATTTGCACGGTTTCGGATTGAATTTCTACCCGATAGCGATGTGCCAGCGAAACGGTGTTAATGTCAGTATGAATGAACGTAGTATCACCTTCATCGAGAGTTTCGAAAATTTCGGTTGAATAGATAAGGCTATCTACGTTATTGCCTTCACTCGAATAGAACAAGCGATAGAGATAAGGCCCGGGAAACAGGTTTGTGTCCAAGTCAGAAGGCTTCGACCAATGCACGGTATCAACTCCTGATAGAAGGTCGGTAATCCCAATGCTAACCTTCGTAAGCACAGGAACTTCTTTATTCACGGTGTCACAAAATTCTTCACTGGCGTAGCTCAACGCACCATCGGGCCATACGGTAACTACCATGTAGCAATATACGCCCCCATAAAAAACACTGGTGTCGGTAAACGAATTGTTTCCCGCGCCTTGCGACTCACCGAGGTAGCTATAGCCGGTATATTCAGGAACACCCAACTCACAATTTTCGGGCTCGAAGCCAAACAATCCATTGCGTCGGTATATCAGGTAGCGCACATCATCCAATTCACCCGAATCGAAAGCACTGTAACATGGTGTGAGGTCCCAAGTCAGATTGATTTGATTTCCTACTGCATCGGCAACCGGATTTTCAACTGCAGGTGCAACAACCTGAATACTAACTGTCTCTACATCTGTGAGCGGAATATTGCCTTGGTCTGTGGCCATGAATGATACATAATAAGGTTCAGCCCTCACTTCTGAACATTGAGGATTCCAGGTAAAGAAGCGCGATACATCGTCGTAAAAAGCAATATGTTCTACATCAGTCATAGGCCCACCTAAAGCCTCGACATCTATCTGGAATGCGTTTCCATTAGGGTCGCTGTAATTGAGTTGAAACTGCAGCAATTCACCTGCGCCTATACAATAATCGGGTAGCTCGGAAATGTCGGGTGGCACGTTGGCGCATGTTACAACTGTTATTTGCATGTCGCGCTGCACCGATCCAACGAATACGCCATTGCGGAATTCCCGAACTTCAAAAGCCACGTTATACTCGCCTGCAACCAGTGGTGTATTCCAAGTAATGTCGCCATTTTCAGCGTTAATGGAAAAAACATCATTGGGATCATCGGTATAATCAGTGGGCGATTCCCAGGTATCGAGAGGTTCGGCGTTCATGCCAAGGCACGATACCAGTGAATACACGAGTTGGTCGCCCTCAAGCGAATCGAACGCGACGGGATTGTGAATCCATGGCTGATAGATGCAGGCATCCTGTATGGGAGGGTTTAGAAATTTGATGGAGTTGTTGTGGCCACCATTGCCTGGCCTAATGACCAACACGGAGCGAATGGCAAACACTGCCATTACGGAGGTAGATGTTTTCTCGGCCTCCGGTGTGCCCGGATCCCCATTGTTGATGTTCAGCACACCTGCATTTCGGTTGGGGTCTTCAACGGAAATCGTGAACGTCCCTGGACCACTGTAGGTATGCAACCCGGTGTACTCATTGCGCTTTACATCTATCCCTACATTCAATACCTGGTTGGTGCGAAATAAGCTATCGAGTCCCGATTCACCTACGTTCGGTCCTTCATCTCCCCAACGTATTTTTAATGAATTGCGATCGGCGATGGCGCTCTGCTTGGTATAGGTTGTGATTCGAACACGGTAGGTAAAACCGCTTACGTGTTCGTAGGTGATTTCTCCGGCGCGATTGTGGGTGGCCATGCTCGATAGAGCAAGCAGCATACATACGATATACAAAGCAATTACCCGCAAAAAATGGAGTGTTTTATAGTAATACGAATGTAAGACAAGTGTGGCGTCACATTTCCCTACTTTCATCATATTGCTTAGGACAGCGGAATGCTGAGCAGGTGTTGATGGCAAATGTTGCGTAAAATGCAAAAATGCCGGAGAACCTAGGCCCTCCGGCATTGCGCTTATTTCCAGTTTAAGCGAGGAAAAATTCTTAGTTGGCCTCTTTCGATCCCACCAATACCGATACACAACCTTCGTGCACGGAAACGGCAGACTTTTGTTCGGGAACGTGCAATTTCACAATGAGTTGCTGTGTATTCACCATTTTAAAGTCAAAACTATTGCCGCCTGCAGTATTGCCTCGGTAAATAGAGTCGCCATTTGTATCGGTTATTTCATAGTCGACACTTCCAAGAATGGGGTGCGCACACACAACCAATCGGTATTCTTTACCGCCGTAGAAGGTCAGCAACAATTCAGCGTCATCACCGGGTATGAGCATGGCTGAGTTGTAGTTGTCGTTTTGAACGTATCCGTCGAGTTGCGGTAAGCATTGATTCTTGGTGAAAGCTCTGCATTGAGCGTCCGAAAGCATCGGCATAAGCAGAAGCAACGGAATGAGTATGTTGATGAGTTTCATATTCGCTTCGTTTTAGGGTGGATTAGAGAGCGGTATATTTAGTACGTATTTCTGCGGTAAGGGTTGCGATTTTGCTCAATGTTGCATCGTCCATGGCCAAAGTGGTGGTGGTGCCGATGACCATTTTGCCTGAGTCATCTTTGGATGCTGAGGTCTTCCCTTTATTTTCTGCAATTGTATTATATGCTTCATGCAAACGACCGAGGTCAGCTTTTAACTCCTGTAATGCAGGTGTATCTCCAAATTTACCCAGATAACTCATCAGATTATTCAATGCGTATTTCTGTTCTGCAATGCGTTGGCGGATTTCCGAATTGCCATCGGCAGCATACTGTGTAGAGAGGTGAAGCGCTTCCAGCCATCCACCGGCAACTACCATAGCCGAAACTTCAACACGGTCTTTTTCTTTCAGGTAACCGTTCAAATCAGAATATGCTTCAGAAATGACGTGTAGCATAGAATCGCGATTTTCCTGGTTTTTTTCGAGGCGCTCGAGCAATTCCGGGGTGATGGTGCCATCAGCATCCATCTGACGGGCTAATTTCTGTGCAGCCGCAAAGTACTCCGTGGTCATTTGCTTTTGGTCGAAAATGGCTGTATAGCTCAAATCCGCACCGTATATGCCGAGCATAACGGCCTGACGGGCCTCGCCGGTATACTTATCTACGTTGGCTGTTGGAACCAATTTCCCTTGATCAAACGTATAGCCTTTCTGCTTGATAAGCGACGACATCTCGACAGGTGAGGGGATAGAAAAGAAAATCTTTTCCAATTCTTTCATTCGGGCTACTTCGGCTGAGTCGAGTTGGGCTTTTACCGGTGGCTGCGTGGTTTTCGAATCGGATCCGTCGCCGCATGATACTGCGAGAATGCAGATTCCCATGAGCAGCGAAAGGAAACCGAGGGCGTTCTTCCTGTGCATATTCTGTGTTTTTTTAGGGTGGTTCATCGATATTGTATGTCGATAGTTTATCAGGTCGTAATGTTCGTGCAGTGCAAACGTGTTACGGGAGGGCACCGCAACAAGTTTTAAAAATCGACTTGTTTATTTCAACAAGCTATTAACATTCGTCATTTGCAGCGTCATTTGCACCGGCCACTGCATATTTATTCGGAATAAAGGCAAGTGTATATTCGCGCTCCAATCCTGGCCCCGTAGTTCAATGGATAGAATAGAAGTTTCCTAAACTTTTGATATGGGTTCGATTCCCGTCGGGGCTACTAGTTGTACTTTCACATTTCCATGAGCTCACAAGACATTCGTTGGATACAGCGATTCGATAATTTCGATAAGGCCTTTCTTAGGCTCAATGAAGCTATGGAGCTAAATCAGTTGAATGAATTGGAGCGGAATGGATTGGTGCAACGATTCGAGTTCACGCTTGAACTTGCATGGAAAGTAATGAAAGACTTTCTGGAGGTACAGGGATTTGAATTCAATCCCTCTCCCAAAGATACCTTTCGTCAGGCACAGAGCGTTCGCTATATCGATTATGCTCAGGCTTTAATTGATGGCCTGGATATTCGCCACATGCTATCACACGATTACAGCGGCGAGAAATTCGCTGTTTCTGAGTCTGTATTGAGAAATGAAGTCTTTCCGGCCCTCACGGCGTTGCGTGATTTCTTTTTGCTTCAATTGAAAAGTTACTAGCCGTATAGGATGGATCAGGCATTGAATGAATTTGGTTTATCCCATCGGGACATGAACGAAATCTTTCGCATTCTCCAAACATGTCCTGAAATAACACGAGTGCATATTTTCGGAAGCAGGG
>Ga0315899_10005092_pt1 | contig 14204 bp, 20 predicted proteins | sample LakEriMetagenome_2_FD_203518 | JGI IMG/M metagenome (GOLD analysis project Ga0315899, IMG submission 203518) | Freshwater fungal communities from buoy surface, Lake Erie, Ohio, United States - Buoy 4 MA112 | ecosystem: Environmental > Aquatic > Freshwater > Lake | place: USA: Lake Erie, Ohio... | reverse complement strand
CACCTGTAGGATGAACAATACCACTATTAACTAAAGCATTAAATGAACCATTTGAAGCTATATTAGTATAACTGTTAGTTACAAAACTACGATAAATTGCTTTTTTGTTTCTGTTTCGTTGTACATAATCAATTGATTTCTGAGGATCTACAATTACTTGTGAATAGTATAAACAACAATTAGGTAGGGGATGCTGTACAACAGATGAAGCTAAATTGATACCTGCAAAACTGGTTGTAGGAGGGCGGGCGATATATAGATCTTGAAGCAAAAAATAAAAGGCAAAAATTTGCTTCGTCATTTACAGCGCCGGAATTTTTTTTTAAAATTTTTTATGTTATGAAGTGTTTGCGAAGCAAAAAAAGACTGAACGCGGCGCTAATGAGTAGTCACACACACACACACACACACACACACACACAATAATATACATAGGTCGTGCGCATCGAGCGGGCCTCAGAGACGGCAGGACGCTACCTGACGTACCGCCTTGTTGCTTGATGAGAGATCACCGCTAGATCAATCGATCATCACCGCTAGATCAATCGATCATGAGCTATGAGGAGGCCCTTAAGATGTCACTATAAGGAGGCCCTGAAGATGTTACTATAAGGAGGCCCTGAAGATGTGGCTATGAGTAGGCCCTTAAGAAGTGACCATGTAAAGATCAGAAAGCTTTGAAATGAGGGCGGGGGCGGGATTTGAACCCGGGCGGGAGGGTTCCGCCAAACGGTGTTGGTTGATCGGGCGCGCAAAACTCTTGAGTGCAGGCAGTGCGGGAACGCACGGCCGGCGCAGCGGGGGAAAAAGCGGGTTGGACTACGAGGTACGACCGTTTTGGGCACCTCCTCTCCACTGCAGCGGGCACAGCTGCGGGCCAATCCTCCCGCGGAAGCGCACATCCCGCGCCTAGAGTAAATAGTCCGCGGATGGATCAATGGAGGGAGGATGCACCGAATGAATGGGTGTGTAAGGCTGAGTAGCAACGGGGACCTTGGTCGAGGAAGCGAGGGCGCTCCCGCCGAGGGAGCGCCGAGGGAGTTTTGCGGCTGTAGCAACTGGGCCGCCAAGAAAATAGTAGCAGTGTGATGGAGAGTGAGCGCCGCTCTCTGGGAAATGGCGCCCTCCCGCACACGGAACAACAGAACACAGCGGGCATCTTGGGGTTTGGCACTCTGCACAGTATCATTGAATACAAATAGACTCTTTGTTTGTCCGCAAACCGTAAACCCTACGCAATAGAACCTCGGCCTAGATTCCTCTGTCAGAGAGCACATTAATAAGATGAGGCGTAGTACATGCACCTGCGGCCTAGATTGCTCTGAATAAACCTGGGTCCCTGTACATAATTGAATACAAATAAGTTGTCATTTAATAAAAAAAAACCTCTTAATTTGTCCCGCATCAACATCAGCGGGAGCAGCATCGATCTGCCCATCGTAAGGGCCTCTTAAGGACTTCCTCTTAAGGTCGGTTACGCATCAACATCAGCGAGAGCAACATCGATCTGCGCCAACATTTCGCGTAGCCCCTCCGATGCTATGTTTAGGGTATAGGGTTTAGGGTTTAGGGTTTAGGTTTCGGAGATAAAGGGTTTTGGGTTTAGGCTGCAGGGTTTATGGTGAAGGTTTGGGGTGTATAGTTTAGTTTCTAGGGTTTAGGGTTTAGGTTTTTTTTAGGGTCTGTGCACACACACAAACCTAAACCTAAACCACTAATAAATACTAAACGAAAGTTAACCACTACTAACCAAACTAAACCTTGTAGAGACATACATACATGCATGAGCACAATGCACATACACATACACGTTGCATGCATGCAATGTGAACACGGTCCGCAGGCAGGTCTTCGATAGAGTTCCACACATATACTGTACTAGTACATTGCAAAAACAAATTGAAATTTAGTATTGCAAAAACAAATTTAAACTGTACTAGTATATTGCAAAAAAAAAAACGGTTTACACATTTATACCTTGGTCCGGCAGGTCTTCGATGGAATTCAACAACTGCTCGCGCGCCTTGATTAGCTGCTCCTTCCGCGTCAGACCTTCCTCCTATATCAGAGAACACATTAATAAGAGGAGGCGTAGTACATGCAACTGCTCACGTGCCTTGATTAGCCTCTTCTTCCATGTCTAAGGTAAACCCTCACAACCTCATCACCAAGCATCTCATACACACATATATACAACCTCGTCATCAAGCATCTCAAATTAAAACCTAAACCCTAACCCTAACCCCTGACCCCTACACCCTAAACCTCGTCATCAAGCATCTCAAATTCAACCTTTTCCCTGAAGAAAATTCTCAAAAGTCAATAAACAGCGACTAATGTAGAGTTTTAATGTCACAAAAAGAGACATTATTCATGCATTTTAGACATTCTAAAATAAACAAAAATAGACATTATATAACGCATGAATAATATGAAGTAATAAACAAAAATAAACATTCTCAAAGGTGAGAAAAAAGCGACCTTATCGAGTAAATATACTATCACGGTTATCAACCCTAAACCCTAAACCCTAAACCCTAAACCGTATAGAGTAACTACTAACTATACTAGGCCTCTGACATTTGTATACATGACTTTTGAAAACATGATGACCTGTGAACCCTAAACCTAAACCCTAAACCAGTAAGCGGCAACGTGCACGCCATCTCGCAGCGTTTCGAACTGCTCTATCTCTTGACTTTTGCGAGAGTTTTTCTCAAGCCTTTTTTTCAGTTAGACTTTTGAGAGTTTTTGCCAGCCAGCGGCCACGCGCACGTCATCTTGCAGCTTTTCGAAACGTTCTATTTCTGGCGAATCAACCCCGTACAGCTGCTCGATGTGGTCGAGGCATGAGTCTGGTTCGTGGGTTTAGAGCTTAGCCAGGTTTAGGTAGAAATAAAACTAAAACCTAAAGCATGTATAGCTGCTGGATGTGGTCGAAGCATATGAGTCTGGTTCGTGGGTTCAGGGGTCGGATTACACACACACACACAAGCACACACACAGACGAACACACTCACAATCGCACGTGCACACACACACACACACACACACACACACACACACACACACACACACACACACACACACACACACACACACACACACACACACAAACACACACACACACACACACACACACACACACACACACACACACACACGTATACACACATGTATACAGACTAGGGGTTAGGCACAATGGTTTAGATTGAGACTGTCGAATCAACCCCGTGAAGCCGTCACGACGTGGTAGGCACGTAGGCACAAAGGTTAAGGCACAGGGGTTTAGGCACTGGGGTTTAAGCACCAGGGTTTAGTTCCTGAGAGGCCACTTAAGCACAAAGGTTTAGGCACAGGGGGTTACTCCTTGAGAGGGGAGAGGGGGTCCGGTTGAGAACAGTTGCTCGATGTGGTTCAGTTCAGGTATTAGTCTGCGTTAGGGTTTTGTTAGGGTTTAGGGTGCGAGCACCGGCAGCGAAGTCCCCCAGCTCCTCCTCGGGCACCGCATACATCGGACCTGCCCAGTTCGTGAGATGGGTAACAGTACATTATATGTTGATTATATCTACAAAGTCGGGTCTCATATAAGATACCATGGATTTTTTCAATAAACATATTACAAGTGGAGGGATATGGAGAGGGCAGAAGGCACAGAGGGGTTCGATATAATACAGCAGAACTCAAGCCTTTCTGGCACTAGGGTTTAGGCACCGAGATTTTCGATGCGGCAAAAAGCAGGCCGCTCCTCATAAATTGTACAAAGATGTTTCTCCTTGTCAAAATTGATGCACCTGCACGCGTTTAGGGTTTATGGCTTAGGGCTTAGGGTGTAAGCTTTGGGTTTGAGTTGTATAAGCCTAGGACCTAAACCCTAAACCCTAAACCCTTCTTCACGTTTCTCGTGGAGGCACACACAACACACACAACACTACTCACCACACCACCCACCACCTATTGACATTACCAGCCGTCGTCGCCCGCCATCCCGATATACGTCTCTCGCTCTTGCTCCGAAAGGCAGCTGCGCACCCTATCGCGCCTCAGCCGAGCCGCGCAGCACGTGCGCAGCAGCCGCGCAGCACGCGGCGCAGCATGCCGAACGCCGATGCACCACCCCGCGGTGCTGGGCAGACACCTGAGGTCGCGTTCCTGCGGCGCCAGATAGCAGCATGCCCCGCATTTGGCCATGCATGCCCATGGCGGCGAAAACATTGTGCGTAGCCCGCCCCCGCCGTCTTCCGCCCCCGCGTCCATTTCCGCGGCCATGCGCAGGCGCTGGCGCTGTGGCGGCCGCCAGCTGCTGCAGCTGCCTGGCGCTCCCCACACCGCGTGTCGTAGCGGCATCGACGTCGAATGGAACGCAGAAGTCGCCCCGGCACACGCACTCGCGAATGCGATCCACCCTGCTGTCTTCATTTGTCTCTCCAACAGGTAAATTGAAAAAGTTAGTCATGAGACCACCCCCACTGGAGTTGGCACTCAAACACACCGCTCCGAGCTCGTGCTACGGGTGCCAGCTGGACTGCAGTGAGGCTGTCCTGCGGGACAGCGAGAGCGCAGGGGTCGGTTCCGGTCGGGATTGGGCTGCAGGGGAGTGTGACGGCGCGCAGTGCCAGCGTGCGGGCCCCCCCTGCGGCGGCGAGCGTGCTCGCCAGCGGAACCGCTGGGGGGTCCCTCTGATCCTGCTAAGGGACGCGCCCCGGGCTCCGTGGCCGCAGGGACTGTCGACAGCAGGTAACCGGTGAGCTGGGCATAGCGCAGAATGCCGAGACTGTCGGCGATCGCCCGGGTGGCGGGGAATGTCTGCAGGGCCTTTCGGCTTGCGAAGCTGCCAGCGACCCAGAGGCAGTACAGCACGGTGCTCGAACGCGAGTCTGAGCGCGCTGAGCTTGCCAGCGGGCTGCTGGCAAACGTGGGGGGACAGCGACTGCCGGGCGCTGGTTTTGAGGTCCGTCCCATGCCAACTCCCCGCCTTTGGTTCTAAACTTCCCAAGTTGCTCATGTTCCTCACAGCCTGTGGTCGCTCTCGCCGTGTCGACCTGCCTTTGCGTTTATCTGGCGCGATGCGGCAGCCTTTGTGCGCTGTCAACGGCCGTGTGTGTGCGTCCGCATGACCGCGGGGTGTACTCAGGTCCACGGGGGCGCCAACGGGCATCTGGGCTCCGTGCATGCAAAAGGGCTGCACACTACGGCCAGCGACGCGAGTACACGGAAGGGGGTGAACGGCGCCAACGGCGTGAGCTGCGATGTGCCCGTGCGGAGTCTAGGGGGCGTTGCGTCTGCAGGGGTGGCGGGGGCGGTGGCGTCAATGTCAAACGCGCAGCATTTAGCAGGCAAGGTGATTGACCCCTTCCGCCTCATGGAGCCGCAGCTCAAGGCGCTCACCGAGAATCTGCGTGGGCTAGGTAGAAATTCTGAAAAAATTCAACGTCCGAGTACAATGGAGCTTCAAAATATGATTATATTCTGATTTTTCAGAATTTCTATTTAGTCGCAAGCGACAACAACGTGCTGCACAACGTGGCGCGCTACTTTTTCGACCAGCCGGGCAAGCGGTTCCGGCCGGCGCTGGTACTGCTCGTGGCGCAGGCCAGCTCGCCCTCCGGCGAGGTGACGACGGAGCAGCAGCGCCTCGCGGAGATCACCGAGATGATTCACACCGCGTCGCTGCTGCACGATGACGTAATGGATCACGCAGAGGTGCGCCGCGGCATTCCGGCGCTCAACTCGGTGCACGGCAACAAGCTGGCCATTTTGGCGGGCGACTTCTTGCTGTCCCGTGCGTCTCTCAACCTTGCGCGCCTAAAAAACGTCGAGGTGATCGAGCTGCTCTCCACCGTGATTGCACACCTGGTCGAGGGCGAAATCATGCAGAGCCGCACCGAGGCCAAAGAGGCAACCAACCTGGACTACTACATGCGCAAGACATATCTGAAGACGGCTTCACTGCTCGCGCATAGCTGTCAGGGTGTGGTGCTGCTCGGAAAGGCTGAAGAGGCCGAGATGTTGCGCGCGTCCAAGGTCGCGTTTGAATATGGCAAGCACCTGGGTCTGGCTTTTCAGCTGCAGGATGACGTGCTCGATTTTGAGGGCGACCTCGCAACACTTGGCAAGGTGTGTGTCTCTCTCTCTGTCTGTCTGTCTGTCTGTCTGTCTGTCTGTGTATGCATGTACACACACACATGCCCATACGCCCTCCCCCCCCCCCCCAACACACCCTTCCCCCCACCACCACACTCACAGGCGCCTGGCAGCGACCTACGGGAGGGGCTCACGACAGCGCCGGTGATTTTCCGAAAAATTCGATCTCCTAGTATGTGTATGCTGTAAAAAGTCCTTAAATTCTGACTTTTCAGAATATCTACATAGGTGCTATTCGCCTTGGAGTTTGGAGAGTACCAGGGCGAGCTGCGAGCTATGATAGAGCGCGGGTATAAGGGCCCGGGGGACGTGGAGCGCGCGATGAAAATGGTGAAGACTAGCGGCGGCATTGCGCGCAGCAAGGAGTTGGCGCTGCACCACAGCGCTCTTGCCATCGATTCGGCCAACATGTTCGGCCAGAGCCCCGCGCGCGACGCGCTCACTCAGCTCGCCAAAATGGTGGTCTCGCGTTCGGCATAAAGCGCGTGGTGTGCACGGAGTGGTCTTGGAAAGGATTTTTCACAGGTGGGGGACGATGGCACCTGGCTCATCTGCGCCCATCGACTCTGCTAAAGCGTTGCTCAGGGACAAGGTTTGTTATTGACACTGAAGACGAGGAAGAGGATCAAAGACGAGGAAGACAAGAGGAATGTTATTCAAAGCAATCACGTCAAAGAGGTAGACGCTGCGCACGACCGCGCGACACCAGGGTGCAGGAAGTGCCCAGGGTGTCGCTGGAGTAGCGGTGAGCGCCGGTGACCTCGGCGTCCGGGCGACGCGATGCACATGTGCCGTCACGGGGGGTGGCGCAAATGTTTATTAGCTCTGCGCACGCTGTGTGAGCACCAAGGGTTTCGCGAGCTGATTGACATTAGAGAAGGAGAGCGTGAGAGATTTGGAACAAGGGAGGCACTCACGAGGGTGTTGAAGGGTGCGTGTGCTGGGAGACACGAGGGCCTGCGGACGAGAGCCGTTTGGTTTGTGAATGATCCGGAGGTCCTGCCAAGGTTTCCCCTCCTCGCTCCTACCCGGGACTCTTTCGAGTCGGGGGCCTCCGCTGTCGCTCGTGTTTTGGACCGAGGGTGTTTGGCGGAGGTGTAACCAGCTCATCGAATCAGCGGAGTTCTTAATCAGGGTTTCCCCTTCTCACTCCTACCATACAGGCAGGGCAGGACTCGGATGGATGAGTGGGTGGCTTTGAAGAAAGGTGTACGCTGGGTTTTTGTTTTTTGATTAAGAGTCATTGCGTAAGATGTTCCTCAATGTAAGTGCCAGAGTTATCAGACTCAGACTCACACTCGGGACCTCCTCACCCTTTTGTTACCAGACCTTCCGAAGACCTATGATGGTCTCGCGTCAAGGTCAAAATCTACGCACGCGCCATCGTGATGCACTGTCAAGTAAATTTGCTGTTGAGCATCACGATCAAGCGGCCAGTGCTTCCTTGATCGCACGCCCAAGAGGAGTGGATTCATGCCTGTGCTCCCTTCATCGCACGAATCCACTCCTCTTACTCCTGTTGGATGAATCCACTCCTCTTCGATCAAGCGGCCTGTGCTTCCTTGATCGCATGAATCCACTCCTCGCGCGCAGAGTGTCGATCTTCTCGCGCTGCGCAAGGATCTTTATTTTTTTTTCAGGTTGGGTTGTGCATCATGACTAGCCGTGAAGCGTGAAAAATAGGCAGAGGGAGAGAGAGATGACTATGAATGCCTGCTTTCAGGACTTGCACGTCTTCCTCTAGTTTGGGCTTCTGGATGCAAACAGATGGTAGGATCGCTGTAGAAGTAGTCTGTGCCTCGTCATTCCGCGTTTTGTTTGGGGTTCAGCGTCCCCAAACTTATCAAAGCGCCCGCACGGGTGCGCTGCGTGATACTGTGAGACCCCTTTCTTGTGCTCGAGGCTGCTCACCTTTCTGCACAGAAAGTTCAGGCCCCGTGGTACCTGCTTGCACCAAACCGCAGCTCTTTAGTTTTTCGGCGACCACGCGTGGGCGCTCGGGAATAGCAAGAAGAGATTGACGAGAGAATTGAAGTGCAGCGAGAGGGAAAATCAGGGGGCAGGGCCTCACGTGCTCCTGTAAACTACACGAGCGCAATCCTCGTTTTGTTTGTCGATGATGGCGGGGGGCTGGCGCACCAATTTCACGCGATAATCTTTTCCCTGTCCGGCCGACCTTTGCGTTAATAAATCCAGCAAAACCGCAACAGGAGCGCGAGGTGTGTGGACGGGTGCACGGAAATGGGTCTGGGTTTTAAGCAGGTGCAGTGTGTCTACCTCAGTCGGCGAGCGCATCATCAAGTTGACTTCTGTTCCGACCCGGCCAATCGTGAGATTCTTGACTTCTGAGAGCGGAATGTTTGACACCAGCACATTGTCGATGGACAAGACGATATCGCCGACGTCGAACTGATTGCTCTTAGCAGCGGCAAAGCTTGGAACAATCTCACTTACCACCACCTCGTTCCCCTGTGCAACGTAGCCAGTTTTTACGTCATCTCGACTCGACACGCACTTGGTCAGTGTGTGCGCGCATTGCAAGGATGCAAAGTATAGATACTTGTCTCGCAGACCCCACCTGGCCTGACCAGTCTTGAACTGATTCAAGTATGAGGCCAATACCAACGAGGTCGCCTGCTGCCACCGCTCTCGGCGGGGTTGGCAAGTACTGGGGTGTTGGCAAGTTTTGTGGCACAGGCATCGGCACAACTGCTTGAGGTGGTGACGGCGGCGGTTTGGGTGCCGACTGCATGCTCGTGCACGTCAAAACCCTTATCAAGGTGCACAGCAAGTTCTACACTACACCTCCTACCTTGCCTGCATTGTGCTGAGTGTGTGCAAAGACATCTGATTCTCATACGGACAAAGGGAACGCAAATGAAACAGCTGGATTTACCCGAGCAGGTTGCCGAACAACCTTTGACATCGGCTGCGGCTCAGGAGCTGGTAAAGCAAGCCGTTGAGGTTCATATGAAGGTGCCCGAGGTGGTTCATATGAAGGAGCTGGTAAGGCAAGCCGTTGAGGTTCAGATGAAGGCTGGGGAGGTGGTCCAATCTCCAGAATTGATTGAGGTGGTGCCGGCGGCGGTTTGGGTGCAGACTGCATGCACGTGCACGTCAAACCCCCGATCAAGTTGAAAAAGCAAGTTCTACACTAACCTCCTACCTCGCCTGCATTTTGCTGAGTGTGTGCAAAGACATATTTCATTCTCATACTAACGAAGGGAGGGCAAATGGAAAAGCTGGATTTACCCGTGTCGCAACCCGAGCAGGTTGCCGAACAACCTCTGGCATCGGCTGCGGCTCAGGAGCTGGTAGAGCAAACTGCTGAGATGGCCAGCCAAGGCCATTCGCTGGCCCCGAAGCTTCGGGCGTCGCAGCAACTTGCTCTGGCTGCTGCGGAGGCGGACGAGGTGCACTTCGCTGTGCCCGGGGTTTCTCGCGATTCACCTGTGCGTCACCTCATTTAGACACGGGTTTGCTAAAAAGCTCTCTAATACAAACAGAAAACCTGTATTTTAGGCTCGGGCGCAGGCTCTTGCGGGACCGACGGGCGCTCCAGTAATGTTGGCGCCCGGGGGGGTGACTTGATGGCTGGGAAAATGTCAACCTCAACGATGGCTGGGGAAATATCAACCGCAACGAAAGACCAGGGCGCACTCACTTGGGCGTAACTCACTGCTGGTGACCAGGGACTGCTCCCGGAAGGGGGCGGTGGCGTTCGCTGTCTCAGAGTGTTGGAAGCGGGGCTACTGTTCAAAGCCAACACGTCAGCAATCAGTTTGCTGGATTCGTGGCAGAGCAGACAAAAGCTTGCAAGACCTAGTCTTGGGAGACGGATTTGAGGGAGGCGGTGCATTGCGCGCCGGTGCTCGCTTTTGTTTCATCATTTGCGGGGCATCCGGTCCCGGGAGGGCGAGGATCGTCTCAACTGAGTAGCCGTCCCTTTGGTAAATTTCAGCGCTGGTGGGAAGGCGCACGAATCCAGAAGGCGGCATACTATCACTTGTGGGCTGTGGCAGCACGCTGTCATTTGTGGGCTGTGGTTGTGGCCGGAAAAATCCAGGACGCATTCTGTCATTTGTGGTCTGTGACTGTGGCACTGGAGGCGGCATGCTGCCATTTGCGGGCTGCGGGGCGTCGAAGTCCCGGGGTTGTGGCCGGTAAAAGTCTGTGAATTCGTTCAAACTGATGGTCTTGCTGTTCACCCATTCAGATAAAGACGCATCAGAAAGTTTCACACATTTGGGCATTAACCCCCGTGTGCTGCATAGAGAAATTGGCAGGCCCACCGCAAGCGCCACGTACAATGCGCTTTAGCAGCATGTTCCACACAACAAGCACCAAATGAGCAAAGTCAACAGACTCAACATGCCTCTCATCCATGTCCATTTCGTGGAAGGCCTGCTGAAATCTGGAATCGGGGCGTCGGTCATACACAGTCACCGTGCGCGTATGCATACACGAGTGCGAGCGCGTACAGTCAGGATCAGCGCAATGCCGCAATGGCATCTTAGTCGCAAGCTGCTGGCGTCTGCGACGCAACACAAATCATGCGGGGACCCACGCGACTCGAATGCGTTTCTTACAGGGCTCGCGACCAAGATTCTTGATGGATCTGGGTGGGGAGTCCCAGATTTTCCTGCAGCACCACAAGACTTAGCCAAGAAATGACCCAGGCCAACCGGCACACACACACAGGGAGCAGACAAAAAGAACGCCAGGCACGCGGCAGCGCACGACACCGCGAGGTTCTTGTCTCTTCGGAGAGCCTTGATGAACTCGATCTGGGAGATTTCGCCGTCTCCATTTCCGTCGATGGCCTGCCACGTGGGCATTCCCCTGTCACACAGCACTTTGTCTTCCCGCCTATTCCCGTTGATCCGCCGTGCCCGCTGCGCTGCGGCGCCCGCGCCCCAGCGTCCGCACTGCGCGACACCCCGCGTACCTGGAACGTGGCGCGGATCTCGTCCGGTGTCAAGTTGACATACTTCATCCTTTCCGCACTTGCGCCAAAGTCGCCGCGCCACCGATTGGACAACGATGGCAGGAAGCAGATGGCGTGATTTCCTCCCCGAGTCGAATCGTTGCGTTTTTAATTTCAAATGCCGAGATTTCCTGCCAATCTATATTTGCCACCTTTCCCAGCCCACACTTTCCCCGCGCTACTGCCACTTTGCCACAACATGAAATCGCCCTGCGCCACGCCCTCAGCATCTAAAAATTAAATCATCCAGAAAGTCTGCAACCAGTTCTCACCACCCTGCGATTTTTAGGTGCAGATGCCTGGCGCCTGCATCATAACACTCAAAACGCCCCACATCGCGGAAATGGGTCAGGTAAAAGGCAAAGCCTCCAAATCCCACTGGCATTGTGGTCCAAGTTGTACCGGGGCTGCTGACGACCTGCTGACGACCCTTTTTGAGCTCAGGGAACACCCCGGGAGACATTGAATTTGGTACCCGAGACCAAACAAATGTGTTCATACTGTTTGCATCGCACGCGAAGTAGTCCAAAAGTAGTCCAGAACTCGTCGGAGCTATCCAAACAAATGTGTCCTTACTGTTTGCAGCGCACGCGAAGTAGTCCAGAACTCGTCGGAGTTTCGTCGGACAATTTATCCTCTGATCCCGAGACGCTCTCCTGCATGCTAAGCACTCGCTAAGCACGCATGTCCCGCGAAACCTCACGTACAGGTCAGTTACCCCCCTCGCAGCGTCGGCGGCGAGGTCCGTCGCCCAACGCTTGGACCCCCCACCCCCACCCTGCGCCGCCGGCACCGCCGACGGCCCCGTTGGCACAAGGACAGCAACGCAGCCCGCTTCGCTGTGATACGCTTGTGATCGTGCCCAGGAGGGGTGCAGCACTGGATGGCTAAGAACTTGCCAGTCACGCCTCAAGCCGCTGTCATCAGGAGCGATGCGGTTCTGTCCCGTTCCCGCTTGCCTGCATTTGATTGCGTCACCGCTGCTGGTTTGCCTGCTGCTCCATCCGAGAACCCAGAGCCCATTATCTCACTGGCGCCGCGCCATGTGCGTCCCCGCAGTTCAAAAACTGGAGCTTGGACTTGTCCTCCATTCCCGAAAAACTCAAGGTGGGAACCAATATGAAGGAGCAGGAGAGCCTGATGCGCGAGGTGCAGCGACTTTGCTCACAGATGGTTGACATCATCCACTCAGATGTCCTGAGCGCCAAGACATTCGCGTCGAGCTGCAAGAGCTCCACCCAGTCGACCGTCGGCATCATGCTCACGTGCGTCCTTTAAGAGCTGCGCGTGCGCCAGTGCGGCGTCCCCTGCGAAGTCTTGCACCCTGCGAGCATGTGTGTGTGTGTGTGAGAGAGAGAGAGAGAGAGAGAGAGAGAGAAAGAGAGAGAGAGAGAGAGTGAGAGAGAAAGAGAGAGAGAGAGAAAGAGAGAGAGAGAGAGAGAGAGAGAAAGAGAGAGAGAGTGTGTGTGTTTTGTATCGACATGCATATCCCAAATGCCCAGAAATACCAGGGGCTGAAATACGGGAAGAGCGCGGACAGCCCTGCGCGCCTCCCACAAGTGCCCGGATGCCGAGAGTCAAATTATCCCCCTTGTTGAAGATTTGCATAATCTAACTTGGTTGGTTTTGTACGTGGACTCACGTTTGAGCGCAAACCTGATGGTAACTCGTGCTCCACGCAGTGGATGCAAGATCGACAACCTTCTCGTTGGGGGTCCGGCCTGCAATTCAGAGCAGCTCGAGAAGGGCGATACACTCCTATCGATCGACGGCATCAAGGTCACCGACGAAAACATTCACGACCTGCTCGTGGGTAATGATACGCCCGGTGCTGGTGTTGATATTGGCGTACAGAAGAATCGCAGTGGTGGGTTGACACATTCCTGAATGAGATTTTATTCTTGCATCACCACATCTGCCTCCTTCCTCATTGGTCTATTCCCGCGTACTCTCAGTGTGTGTACTAAGGTGAACGCTGAGTTGCAAGATCTAATATGCAGTAAAGAGATGAGCCACTGACTTACGAAAGGCATGCAGGACAATACACCATTGTTTCGTTGGTTCGCATTGCCTCCGCCGAGATTGCAGACAGGCGGCGCCTCTTTGAGCTGTTTACTGCTCTCAAGACGAACAGCAATAATAAGAATCAGCAGGTAATTGAGAGAGGGAGAGCGAGAGAGAGAGAAAGAGAGAGAGAGAGAGCGAGGGAGAAAGCGATAGAGAGAAACAAAGAGAATGCGAGGGAGAGCGAGACTTCGATGTTTATTCCAAAGCGCGAATGGAACATCCATAGGATGTCCGAAGTGTGTGTGTGTGTCTGTGTTTGTGATAGAGAGGGTGTGAGGGGGAGGGTGACAAGGGGAAAGGGACGGAGGGAGGGGGGGAGGGAGGGAGGGAAGGAGAGCAAGAGAGAGGAGCATTGAAGGATTCTTCCAAGAAATGCTTTGAAGAATTCTTCCAAAAAATCTGATGCATCAGGCCTGATCAACAGAACGCATCTGAAAGTGGTAGGGGTACGAATTTAATCTCAACCTTCAACAAAAAAAAAACGCAAATATTCGACGCAAGTATTTCAGCGCAAATATTTGACCATATGATACACCAGGGACACCAAGGAGGACCAGGATTGGCCACTTCCCTGGGCATTTCGCGGCTTGGCGCCGCTTTGTCCCCTGGCAGAGACTCCACAGACTCGGTAAGCGAGCAATCTTGAGGGTCACATGACGGGATGCAATTCAAATCGATAAATGTTGCATGTGCAGCTTGTGACTGTCACACAGTGCTACGAATGACTCTTAAAAACGGGAACTTGGGCTTGTCAGGTGCCATTTATGGCCACGCGCTCGCACAATGCTCCCAACGCGCGAGATGGCAACAAGACGGTGGCTCAGCTTGTGGATGAGAGCATCGACCTTTGGTCAAAGATGGTGAAGGACGAGGAAGAGAAGAAAGCCATCACAACGACGAATGTTCTGAAGATGCAGGCAAGATTGCTCCATACTGTGCTTGCAATATCTTGCTGACTTGCCTGCACATCCGATTCCAGCGCGATTAATTATTTCTGTCCTTGGAG
>Ga0315899_10005091_pt1 | contig 14207 bp, 8 predicted proteins | sample LakEriMetagenome_2_FD_203518 | JGI IMG/M metagenome (GOLD analysis project Ga0315899, IMG submission 203518) | Freshwater fungal communities from buoy surface, Lake Erie, Ohio, United States - Buoy 4 MA112 | ecosystem: Environmental > Aquatic > Freshwater > Lake | place: USA: Lake Erie, Ohio... | reverse complement strand
CCCGCTCCGACATGGCACAAGTCTCCTTCCACGGCATGGCAACCTCCTGCCATACCTGTAAGCCCTGTCACCCATGTGCCCAGCATCCTCTGTTACCCATGTGCCCGGTTCGGACAGGCTGCAGAGCCAGCCTGATGGCACGGGAATGGCACGGGGATGTGGGCGTGGCGTTGGGTATAATGGTTACTAACAAGGGGTGCGAGTGCACGCTTGGGTTGGTTGGTGGTTGTAACGAGAAGGAAGTTCCATGCAGCGCAGTGACAGCTTTCGCAGGTTGACGTCAGCAGTGTTGATCGGCATCGCGGTGATCGGCGGGAGCGCGATGCTGGTGAACGCGGTGCCGAGCGCGATGGCGCCTGCGCCGGCTCCGGCGTCGGTGGGGCTTGTGAACCTTGAAGCGCTGATGAACAACCTGACGGAGCTGAAGGATCGCAACGCGGAAGTGAAGATCATCAGCGATGAGATGATCGCGAAGCGCACGAAGCTGGCGGAAGAAGTGAAGGAAATTGAAGCGCAGCTGAGCACGTCGGTGCCGGCGAGCAACATGCAGGAGCGCGTGCGCATGACGGCGGAACTGGCGGAAAAGCGGCAACTGTTGAAGATTCGCAGTGAAGGCTTCAGCGCGCAGATTGATGTGATCAACGCGCAGATCATCCGCGAGCTGTACGGCAAGGTGACCAAGGCGATTGAAGAAGTCGCGAAGCGCGAGGGTTACTCGCTGGTGCTGCTGGATGACCGCGGGATTGAGCTGTCGCCGCAGATGTCGAGCGATGCGGTGAATCAGGTGATTTTGAACAAGCGGATTCTGTTCGCTGACGGGAGCCTGGATATCACGGATCGCATCGCGACGGTGATGAACAACGACTACGCGGCGGCCAAGACCAAGTAAGTGCGGTGACGCGGCGCGACGCCGGACGGCTCTGACTTCACACGATTTGACGTGACACAGAAGGCAACCAGCATGGAGCACGATGTGGCGAGCCTGGCGGCGCTGACGAAAGCGACGCTGACGGGCGATGCCACCGTGCGCATCGCGCGGCTGGCGAGCTTTGATACGGCGACGAGCGGCTCGCTGACGTTTATCCGTTCGGCTGACTTTGCGGCGCGCTGGACAAGCAGCGCGGCGAGCGCGGCGTTGGTGACGCCGGAGATTGCAGCTCGTATTGAAGCGCTTGGCGGCGCGACGGCTGGCAAGGCATTGCTGGTTGTGGCGGATGTGGACCTGGCGATGATTGAACTGCTGACGGTGTTTGCGCCGGCGGCAGCGGCTCGGCCTGCGGGCGTGCATGCCAGCGCGGTGGTGCACCCCACTGCTCGCGTTGCGGCGTCGGCCCATGTGGGGCCGATGTGCGTGATTGAGGAAGGCGCGAGCGTGGGCGAGAAGTGCGTGCTGCACGGGCAGGTGACGGTTGCGGCGGGCGCACGGATTGGTGACGGCACGACGCTGCACAGCGGCGTGCGCGTGCTGGAGCGGTGTGAGATCGGGCGCGTGTGCATCTTGCACGCCAACGTGGTTGTCGGTGCGGATGGGTTTGGGTATCGGCCTCGGCCGGACGGGCGGGGGCTGCTGAAGGTGCCGCACATTGGCAATGTGGTGATTGGGGATGACGTAGAGATTGGCGCGGGGACGTGCATTGATCGCGGCAAGTTTGGGGCGACGACGATTGGGAGTGGGACGAAGATTGACAACCTTGTGCAGATCGGACACAACTGCGTTTTGGGTCGGTGCTGCATCATTTGCGGGAATGCGGGGCTTGCGGGCAGTGTGACGATGGGTGATGGCGTGGTGGTGGGCGGGGGCGTGTGCGTGGCGGACAATTTGAGCATTGGGAGCGGGGCGAAGATCGCGGGGATGGCGGGTGTGATGAACGATGTGCCGGCGGGTGCAACCTATATTGGTGCGCCGGCGATGAACGCGGGCGAGTGGCGGCGGATGCAGGTGCAGATGCGGCGACTTGGCCGCAAGACGTGATGCACGCAAGGCGGGCACGTCACGAGCGAGGTGCGGCATGGCATTGCTAAGTGCGGCGGTCGGCCCGTTTGCGGGCGTGGGGCTTTTTACGGGATGCGAGAGCAGTGTGCGATTGCTGCCGGGCAAGCCGGGGGGCGGACTGCGCGTGCAGCGATTGAGTTTTGATCAGGTCGCGATGCAGCGTGCGCTGGTGGAGCATGTGGCGCGAGATAGCACGTGGGCGGGGCCTGCTGCGCCGCTGGTGCGGAACACGACGCTGCTGGTGAGTGCGCAGCCGGGTGAAGGGGTTGCGGCGAGTGACGCGACGAAGGTGGCGGCGACGATTGAGCATGTGATGAGCGCGCTGGCGGGCTTGCATGTGTGGGACGCGACGATTGAGATCAATGCGTGCGAAGTGCCGATTTTTGATGGCAGCGCGAAGGTGTTTGTGGATGCGCTGCTGCCTGTGCTGCGTGCGAGCGATACACCTGAGCCGGTGCGACTGACGCAGCGTGTGGAGGTTCGCGAAGGCGATGCGAGCATTGCGGCGGAGCCGGTGGCGAGCATGGCTGACGCCACGATGACGTACAACCTGGACTACGGCGGGCGGGGCGGACTGGGGCAGCAGAGTGCGACGTGGGACGGGCGTGCGGAGAGCTATGCGAGGGAGATTGCACCTGCGCGGACGTTTGGGCTGCGGAGTGAGTTGCAGATTGTGCGGCGGATGGGGCAGTTTGCGTGGCTGCGTGAGGCGGAGATGCTGGTGTTTGATGACACGGTGGCGGGCGGGGAGCGGGCGTCGCTGGCTTTGCGATTTGCGAATGAGCCGGCGCGGCACAAGCTGCTGGATTTGATTGGGGATCTTGCGCTCTTGGGGCAACCACTGCAAGCGCGGGTGACGGCGACCAAGAGCGGGCATGCGTTGACGGCGGCGCTGTGCCGGAAGATCGCGGCGATGGGCGGGTGAAGGGCCTGCGTCAGTTGCTGCGGGCGCGCTGGTAATCGGTGAAGAGTTTGTCGATGAATAAACCAGCGGTGGCGTTGGCGGGGGTGACCATCTGGCGCTGCTGGGCGACAAACTCAGCGGCGGCCTTGGGGCCTTGGTCCACTTCCATGAGGGCGGCGCGGGCGAGCATGGCTTTGACGTAGTCGGGGGTGTTGGGGGGGATGTTGTCGCTATCGCGGGCGATGATGGGACGGGCTTCTTCGACACGGCCGGCTTCGATCAGCGCGCGGGCGATCATGCAGCGATCGCTGCGGGTGCGGGGGGAATCAGGGCCGTGAACGCGTTCAACGATGGGCTGGGATTCTTCGAGCCAGTGAAGAGCAGTCTGGGGCTGCTTGTTTCGCATGTGAAGTTCAGCGAGATTCTGCAGCATGCGCACACAACCGGCGACAACGTCGGGCGTGGCCTGGCGTTCAAGACGTATGTAGCGTTCTCCGACGGCGATTGCCTGGGGAAGGTCGTTGAGGGCGTCGAGAGCGAAGTAATGCTCGACCAGCACGTGGCGATGGAAGGAACTGGTTTCGCCCTGGACGCGTTCGACAACCTGGGCAAGGTCGCGGGCTTCGCGCTCAGCTTCCTGGAATTTGCCCGCGCCGCGCAGAACGCGGGTAAGCACGTAGCGAGCGTTGAGCGTGCTGGAGTGATTGAGGCCATAGAGCTCGCGAGCGACGCTTGCGGACTTTGTCGCGGCATCCAAGGCGCGAGGGTCGTTGTTGCGATTGAGCAGGGTGCTCTCGACGCTGAGAACGTCCTGGTGCAGTGGCGTGCGGGCGTGGCCGAGTTTCTCGATGCGTTCTCGCAAGGCGATTGTTTCGTTCAGTCGCTCGGCTCCTTTGGACCATGTGAGAGCGGCGGCTTTGGCTTGGAGGGAGAGCACGTCGTCGGGACCCAGCGCGGCGATGATGTCACTCTCGAGGGCAAGGGTGATGTCCTTCATCTGTTCCACATCGCGAATTGCGCCGCCTCGGGACGTGTTCTCGGAGAGGCGAAGCTCGAGCGTGCGACGGTCGGCGGGGCCGTAGGCGTCGGTAGCGACTTTGACGGCGGCCTCGAACGTCACGAGAGCGCCGGCGTGATCCCAGAGCGTGCTTTGGGATTCGCCGACTTCCTGCAGGACGCGGAGCAGGAGTTCGGGATCGTTGCTGAAACGCTGGCGGGCCTGCTCACTGACGTGGCTGAGGTGCTCGCGGAAGGTGTAGGAGTCGCCGCCGCGGGCGTTGGGATTGACTTCGGCCAGCACGTCATCGAGGACGAAGTTGGCGACGGCTTCGGCGCGGGCCTGCTCGCGCTGGGCATGTTCGCGAGCGGCTTCGGCGCGGCTCGCGTTGAGCAGGGCGGCGGTGGTGCCGGCTGCGACAGCGATGCACGCGACGGCGGCCATGACGCTGGCGATGCGATTGCGCCGGACGAACTTGCGAGCGAGGTACCAGGTTGTGGGGCGCGCCGCGGTGACGGGCAGGCCTTGCAGGTAGCGATCGAGGTCATCTGCGAAGGCGGCGGCGGAGGCGTAGCGATCTTCGGCGTCGAGCGCGACGGCCTTGAGCACGATGGCATCGAGATCGCCACGAAGGACGGATGCGAGAGATGCGTCGGCAGCGAGCGAGCTGGGCGGTTTGGGTGCGTCGGGGGAGTCGGCGTCGGAGCGCGGCAGTTTGCCCGTGAGCAGTTCGCAGAAGATCATGCCCAGCGCGTAGACATCCATGCGGACATCCGCGTGGCGGCTGGAGGCGGACTGCTCGGGACTCATGTAGCGCGGCGTGCCGAGGCGAGCGCCGGCGCGGGTGAGCGCGTCGTGCTGGGCATCGTCGAGCAGACGGGCGATGCCGAAGTCGATGATGCGGGGCATGGCGCGGCCATCGCGCAGCTCGACGAGGACGTTGGAGGGCTTGAGGTCGCGATGGAGCACCGCTCGCTGGTGGGCGTGATGGACGGCTTGCGCGAGATCGCGCATCAACGTGATGCGGTCGTTGAGCGAGAGGTTGGCAGCCTGCGCGTACTCGGTAAGGGGTTTGCCCTGCACGAGTTCCATCGCGACAAATGGACGATTGTCGTTGTCGACACCGGCATCGATGACGCGGGCGATGCCCGGGTGCTCGAGGCGAGCGAGGATGCGGGCCTCCGCACGGAATCGAGCGAGCACCTCGGTCGTGGCGATGTCGGTGTGCAGCAGTTTGATCGCGACATCGCGCTCGACGGGGCTGAGCTGGCGACCGCGATAGATAGCACCGAACGCGCCGCGGCCCAACTCTTCGTACAGCTCATAGCCGGGAATGCTTGCGGCGTGCGGGGGCGCGGCGGGATGGCGAGGATCGGTCAGCAGGTTGGATGCACGGCTGTGCGATGCGAGCAGGCGCAGAGCTTCTTCTCGCAGGGTTGGCGGCGCGGCGTCGAGGATGCGCTCGTAGGCGGTGACATCGCTGCCTGCTTCGAGCAGATCGAAGAAGACGTCTTTCGCGGATTGCGCGACGGCGGTTGTGTGGTTGGGGGGCTGCGTCATGTGCGCCCCTCGTTGTGCGGCGTGGAACGCTCGATGATTTGCTGCAGCCTGGCGCGGGCGAACTCCCAATCGCGCTTGATGGTGCGATCGGCGAGACCGAGTATCTCGGCGATTTCGTGGATCTGGCGACCTGCGAAGAAACGCAGACGCACGACGGTGGCGGCGCGTTCGTCTTCGGCGGCGAGGGCGTCGAGAGCTGCATCGAGCAGCAGCAACTGCTCCGGGTCGGCTCGCTCGGAGGCTTCGAGCACGTCGGCGCTGATGGCGACGCTGCGCGGATCGCCGCCGCGCTTGATGGCGGCTTTGGCACGGGCGTGATCAATCAGAATGCGACGCATGGCGGTGGCGGCGGCACTGAAGAAGGCGTGGCGATGACCGAACTGCGAGATGTCATCGGCACTTGCCCGGAAGAGGCGCAGGTATGACTCGTTGACGAGGCCGGTTGCGCCCAGGGTGTGGCTGGACCGTTCGCCACGCATTTGGGAACGGGCGATGACACGGAGTTCGTCGTACACCATTGCGAGCAGTCGCTCGCGGGCGTCAAGTGAACCATCGCCGGCTTGGCGAAGCAGCACGGTGACATCACCCGCGTCGCGCGTGTGATCGCTCGGCTGGTTGTTCATCGCGCACACTCCCACGCCGCGAATGAGCTCGCAGAGTGGAAAATGGTACGTACGGAGAGCCGTCATCAACACCGCAGGCGGCATGAAGGGTGATGAGGGGACATGGAATGCGCAGAGTTGGCCTCACACTCCCCGGGGACGCGGGGGGACGGCGTGTGCAAGTTCTTGCATTTATTGGGGGTGCAAAGTTGGTTTTTCGTGTAAACTGGTGGTGATGTCATTTCGTCATTTGTCGTTGTCGCTTTTTGTCATGGTTGTCGGGACGAGCGCAATTGCGTTCGGTCAAACGTCGGGGGTGTCGCCGCTGACGCCGCCCACCAACGGGCCGCGGCGCGTGGACCCCACGTGGCTGGCACTGGTTGATGCGACCGTGCACGTGTCGCCCACGCAGACGCTGGGACGAGCGACGGTGGTGATGCGCGGCGGGCGGATCATCAGTGTGACGGAGGCGGACCCGGGTCCGGACGGCAAACACGGCACCGGCGATGATGTGGCGACGCGGCTGCCTATTGGTCCGCGTGTGCTGGATGGCAAGGGGCTGCACGCGTATGCGGGGTTTGTCGATCCGTATGTGGAAGTGGATGCACCCAAGCCCGACGCCAAGCGTGCGGGCGTGCATTGGAACGATGGCGTTACGCCGCAACGCAGTGCGCTGGATGGTGGCGGGCTGAGCGACGGGGCGGCGAAGGAACTGCGTGACCTGGGGTTCACGGCGGCTTGTATCACGCCGCGCGGCGGGGTGTTTCGCGGGCAGAGCGCGCTGGTGAGCACGGCGGCGGCGGACAGCGACCCCAGCATGAGCCGGCCGCCTGTGTATGTGAGCAGTGTGTATCAGAGCGTGGCGATGGAGCTGGGTGGGCGGGCGTACCCCGACAGTCAGATGGGCGCGATTGCGCTGATTCGTCAGACGTTGAGCGATGCGGATTGGGCTGCGGCCAATGGTGATGCGGCAGAGAGCGTGATTGGCGCGGGCGAGTTCAATGCGCTGCGGCACCTGATTCCTCTCACAGTTCCGAGCACGGAAGGGACACCCACGCCACTCAGTCTCGTTTTTGATACTGCCGATGAGCTCGAGGCTCTGCGTGTGGCGAAGATCGCGCGCGAGTTCAAGCGGTCGTACATGATTCTGGGTTGCGGGACGGAGTTCGCGCGGCTGGATGCGATTGCGACCGATCTGAAGGCGGACAAGGCTGCGTTGCTGCTGCCGGTGAGCTTTCCGAAGGCTCCGGATGTGGCCAGCATGGAGAAGGCCGAGAGCGTGGAGTTGCGCGACATGATGACGTGGGAGCAGGCTCCCACCAACGCTCGGCGGCTGCATGGCGCGGGTGTGACGTTTGCGTTTACCACCGCGAAGCTGCGCGACAAGGGCAACTTTTTGCCCAACATTCGCAAGTTCGTGCGATATGGCCTGCCCAAGGAGGTCGCGCTGGCGAGCTTGACGACGACGCCTGCGGCTTTGCTGGCGGCGACTGATCAGGTCGGCACGATTGAGGCGGGCAAGCGCGCGAACATCGTGGTGATGAACGAGGAGTTGTTTGACAAGCAGAGCAAGATGCGCATGCTGCTGGTGGATGGCCAACTGCACCAGATGAACAAGCCCGACGCGGATGTGTCGGGTACGTGGACAGTGTTAGCGAGCTTTCCTGATGATGCGGTGCGGACGATTGTGATCAGCAAGGGCAAGCCGGGTGATGGTGATGTGGTCATTACGAAGACCACGCCTGGCAAGCCAGCAGAAGGCGACAAGCCGGAAGTGAAGGAAAGCAAGGTCGAGGCGAAGGCGCGCAAGGTGTCGATCGAAGGCAATCAGCTCACGTATGTGTTTGAGCATGATGAGTTTGGTGCAGACGGACTGGTGAGTTCGTTCATCGTGTTTGATCTGGATGCCACGCCGCCCACGTACATCGGTCGCGGGATGCTGCCTGATGGGCGTGAGTTCAGTTTCAGTGGTGAGCGGCAGCCGGACAAACTCACGGGCGTGTGGCCCACGTGGTTCCCGGCGCAGGCGGGACAGGCGGCGTTTCAGGGTGCTGCGCTGGTGTTTGATGAGAAGAACACGCTGACGGGGCGTGAGCCGTTTGAGAAGGTGAGTCCGGTTGCGGTCAAGAACTTTGCGTGGGATGGGAAGACCGTGTCATACGCGCTTGACCTGCCCGAGCAGGCGGGCGGCGAAGTGACGATCACGATGACGCCTGATCTGTCGGCAGATCCTGATGTGGCGCGCGGCGTGGTGAAGAGCAAGAACGGCGAGTTTCACTTCACGAGTGTGCGGCGGGACGCCAATCCGTTCCGCGGCACGTGGCGTGTAAGCAAGGCTGATGGGAAGGATGTACCGGCGGATCGCAAGGAGCAGATTCGCGTGAGCATCGGCGAGAAGGACATGCGCGTGACGCGCACGCTGGATGATGGGACGACGAAGGAAGCCAAGGGCAAGGACGAAAAGTTTGAAGATGGCACGTACGCGTTCACGCATTCGCTGAATGAACTGGGCTTTGACTTCTTGGGGAAAGAAGGCAGCAGCAGCGACAAGCTCGTGATTCGCTTTGGTGAGACGCTGAAGGACGACACGATCGAAGGGACGAGCACGTTCAGCGATGGCTCGACGCACACGTATGTGGCGCAGCGTGAGGTGAAGGACGACAAGAAGGATGAGGACGATGCGCCGACGGACATTCCCGAGAAGCTCGGGCTGCCGTTTGGGCCTTATGCGATGGAGGCGATGCCCGCGCAGGATCGTGTGTATCTGACGAACGCGACGGTGTGGACGAATACCGATCAGGGCGTGCTGGAAGGCGCGACGGTGCTGCTGAGCGGAGGCAAGATTGAAGGTATTTACCGCGAAAGGCCTGCGGTACTTGATCTGGGTGATCTGCCCGAAGGCACGCGCGTCATTGATTGCGGCGGCAAGCACATCACTGCGGGCATCATTGATGCTCACAGCCACACGGGCATCAGCAAGGGTGTGAACGAAGGTGGTCAGGCCGTGACGGCGGAGGTTCGCATCGCGGATGTGACCAACCCTGATGACGTGAACTGGTATCGCCAGCTTGCGGGTGGCGTGACGAGCGTGCTGAGCTTGCACGGCAGCGCGAATGCGATTGGCGGGCAGAGCCAGACCAACAAACTGCGCTGGGGATGTGCGCGGCCCGATGACATGCACTTTGAAGGCGCGATTGCGGGCATCAAGTTCGCGCTGGGCGAGAATCCACGCAGCGTGAACTGGGATGCGGGCACGGGCCAGTACCCGCGCAGCCGTATGGGCGTGGAAAAGTTGATTCGGGATCGGTTTACGGCGGCGAAGGACTATGAGAAGGCGGTGCAGGATGGAAAGAGCGCCGCGTTCAGGAAAGATGCCGACGAGACGAGTAAGGGTGGCGGCGGAATCCCGATTCCCAGAGCACTGTTCACGCATCCGCGTGAGATCCGCCGCGATCTTGAACTCGAAGCTCTCGTTGAGATTCTTGCTGGTGAGCGTCTGATTCACTGCCACAGCTATCGCCAGGATGAGATCGTCATGCTCACGCAGGTGGCGCGGGATTTTGACTTCAAGATCGGCACCTTCCAGCACGTGCTGGAAGGGTACAAGGTTGCGGATTACGTGCGCGACTACAGCGGCGGCGGTAGCGGCTTCAGCGATTGGTGGGCGTTCAAGGTTGAGGTGCAGGATGCGATTCCTGCGGGCTTCCCGCTGATGCACAAGGTTGGCGCGGTTGCGAGCTTCAACAGCGACAGCAACAGTCTGGCGCGGCACCTGAATGTTGAAGCGGGCAAGGCTGTCAAGTACGGACGCGAAGTGGGCGGAGTGTCTGCTGAAGATGCGTGGAAGTTCGTGACGCTCAACCCGGCGAAGCAACTGCGTGTTGATGACCGCGTGGGCGCGATCAAGGAGGGCCTTGATGCGGACATCGTGGTGTGGACGGGCGATCCGATGAGCACGTTCAGCAAGGCGGAGCGCACGTTTGTGGATGGGCGCGAGCTGTTCAGCTTGGAGCAGGACGCCAAGCATCGCGCGACGATCACTGCGGAGCGGCAGCGGCTGATTGCGAAGCTGCTGGACTACAAGAAGAAGAACCCTGAGAAGGCGGATGACAAGAAGGACGAGCCCGCCAAGCCCGGCGAGTTCAGCGATCAGCAGCTTGCCGCGATTCGTGCTCGCCAGCTTGAGATCATGCGCAGCGGCCGTGATCCGTTCTACGCCCCCGGCGTGTGCGGGTGCGGGGTGATGCACTGAGGAGAGCGAACGAGCGAGCAAGCGAACGAGCAAGCGAACGAGCGAACGAGGGGAAAGGCAGAAGAGATCGGTAGCGCGGGCTTTGAGCCCGTGCGAGAGAATGACAGAAGACCGCACGCGCTGACACAAGGCGCAACCAACCACACTCACATCATGTCCACCTCCACCACACAACTCACAACCTCCGCGTTCCTCCGCCACTTCTCCGCGACTCCGCGACCGGTCTTCGCCATCACCGCGATGCTCGCGATGACCACGGTGGCCAACGCGCAGGACCTGGTCGCCAAGGCTCCCAAGCAGGAGAAGATCATCGCCATCACCGGCGCGACGATCCATCCGGTGTCGCAGCCTGCGATCGAGAACGGCACGCTGGTCTTTGAAGACGGCGTGATCACCGGCGTCTACAGCGCGAGCGAGTGGCAGGAATGGCTGAGCACCAAGCGGCTCGACACGACCAAGTGGGTCATGATCGATGGCGAAGGCAAACAGGTCTATCCCGGCTTCATCAGCGCGTACACGCAGCTGGGCATCAGCGAGGTGCAAGCTGTCGCCGCGTCCAACGACCACTCCGAAGTCGGCAACGTCGCGCCCGAAGTGCAGCCGACCATCGCGGTGAACCCTGACTCCACGCTTCTGCCCGTCACACGGCGCAACGGCATTCTGCTTGCCGGCGTGCATCCCAGCGGCGGGCTTATTCCCGGGCAGGTGGGCGTCATTCGGCTGGATGGCTGGACGATCGAAGACATGAAGGTCACGACGCGTCGCGGCGACATGGCGGGCCTGATGGTCAACTGGCCCCGCGTGCGGCCCGTGCGCGCGTGGTGGATGGATACGCCGGAAGAAGAACAGATGAAGCGCATTCGCGAGAACCTCGCGACGCTGGACAAGACCTTTGACACGGCTCTGGCCTACGCGCGCGAGCGCTTGGCGAACCCCGATGCGCCGATTGATCTGCGCTGGGAAGCGATGCGGCCGCTTTTCACGATGCCGCTGCTGGTGGAAAGCGGCAACGCCGACAAGGCCCTCATCAAGCCATCGCCGCTACTGTTCATTGAAGCCAACGACGCCGATCAGATCGCGAGCGCGATCACCTTCTGCGAGAAGCGCAGCCAGCGGTGCGTGATCGTGGGCGGGCGCGAAGCCGACCGCGTGGCGGAGCTCTTCAAACGCACCGGCGCGATGGTGGTTGTGCGGGGCGTGCAGAACATGCCGCAGCGCGATGACAGCCCGTATGACGATGCGTACACGCTGCCCATGCGGCTGCACGCGGCGGGGATTCCCTTCGCCGTGACGCACAACGACGACACGGCCCACGAACGCAACCTGCCGTACGTGCTGGGCACGGCTGTCGCGCACGGCCTGCCCATGGACGCTGCGATTGAAGCGGTGACGCTGAACGCCGCCCGCGTGCTGGGGATTGACGACACGTACGGCTCGCTGGAAACCGGCAAGTCCGCCACGCTCTTTGTCGCCACCGGCAACGCCCTCGAAGTGACGACCGACCTGACGCACGCGTTCATCGATGGTCGCGAGATCGACCTGCGCAGCAAGCAGACGGAACTGGCGAAGAAGTACCTGGAGCGATATCAGCAGACGGGGGATGTGAAGAAGTGAAGTGACGGAGAACGGAGAACGGAGAACGGGGAGCGGGGAGCGGGGAGCGGGGAGCGGGGAGCGGGGCAGATGGTGTTCCGCGAAGCGGCAGCGGTCCAGAGTCGGTGGTTGAGCAATGCGAAACTCCCCTCCCCCGGAACGCGCGAACGCCGAGCATTGCACCGTGCAGCGGTGCAGGTTGCCCGTCACTTGAGCGGTTGCGGCCATTTTCTCAGCGATTGCACCACCAAGCATCGTTTTCCGCGCACGGTTTGCCGACATCGGCGCACCGTTTATGACAAACGGTGCGCCGTGCATGGCGGATGGTGCGCCGTCGGTGGCGGACGGTGCGCCGTTGGCGGGTTTGCGTGCGCCGTCGGACGCGAACGGTGCGCGGAGAAGCGCGCTTGGTGCGCGAAGCATCTCTCTTGGTGCGCGGTTTGGCGCAACGCGAGGGTGAGCCGGCACCGCGGCGCGGTGCAGGCGTGCGAGGAATGGTCGTCCGGGGGTTTCGCTGCGCTCAACGCCCCGGCTATGCACCGTTGCCGCTTCGCGGCACAACGACATGCGCGATGTGCGATCCGGCGTGCGGCGCTGACTGGTCGACGCCGCACGTGCGCAGCGATCGCAGCGGCACGCATGCCGAATCACGCATGCCAAATGCCGTGATGTTCCTGGTGCTTCACACGACTGCGGCAGCCGCCGGCTTCACTTCCACGCTGCGGGCGTTCTTCGCGCCCGCCGTCGCCACGCGCTGCGGCACGGGGCGCAAGTTGTGGAACGTGCGCGGGCGGCGGTAGATGCCGATCATGGCCTTCAGGCCGCGGATGAAGCTGGCCACGCCCTTCTTGAGTGCTTCGCCGCTTTCAACCGTGCGCAGCTGCCAGCCGTCGTTGGTCAGCAGGAAGTTGTGCGTGCCGCGGAACCAGCTTGTGGGACGGCCTGTGGGGACGATCGCGATGTCGGCTTTGCTCGCAAAGACGCCGCGGAGGACGCCCTTGACCATGTCGCTCTTCATGTGGCTGCCCAGACTGCGGTGGTGCCAGTAGAGCCATTCGCTGTTCTTGTTCCAGCCTTTGGGCGGCAGTTTGCCGAGGATTTCGAGTTGCTCGCGCAGGCCCGGCAGGTCGTTGCAGCGCAGGGCCATGAGCGGGTGCACGTAGATGCTGGGCTTGCGGCCTTCGCGCTGTTCAAACTTCGCGGCTTCATCCTTCACGGCGGCGGCGAGGTTGGCGTAGGGCTGCATCTTGGTGCTTTGGATGATCTTCATCATCCCGCCGGGAATTTCGTGGCCTTCGGTCTTGCACTGGGCGGCGTGTTCGAGGCCCACCAGGTGCAGTTCGGCCAGTTCGTCCATGCCCGTAAAGATCTGGCCGATGGCGCGGAGCACATCGACACCTGCGCGGCGGAAGCGGGTCTTGGGGCCAAAGCCGCAGACATCGATGGGCGCGTAGGCGTTGCGGGTGGTGTAGTAGCGGACCCAGGTTTGGAACTTGCGGCTCCACAGCGGGTGACCGGCCTTGCTGGTGGGCACGCCGCCGACTTTCATGCCGGTCTTGCGGGTCATTTGCAGACACCACTCGACGTCATCGCCGTGGATGAAGATGTCAGGCATGAGGCCGGTCTTCTTGACGGCGTCGTAACGCACCAGCGTGCTGCACGCAGCCAGGTACTCGGCGGGAATGATCTTGCGCTTGTCCACGTCACCCAGCGCGGCGGGCACGAAGAAGCCGTTCTTGGGGTTCATCTTGCCGCCGATTTCGTAGGTGGTCTTGGTGACCAGATCGACGAGGGCGGAGCCGAAGGCGCAGTAGTTCTTGTGCTTGATTGCGGCCTTGATGAGTTCGCGCAGGCTGCGGCGAGCGACGCGCACGTCGCTGTCGAGCAGCCAGAGGAAGTCGGGCGTGTCGAACTCGCCGGTCAGGCCTTCGCCGCTCATGACGCGGGCGATGCCAGCGGAGAAGCCGCCCGCGCCTCCGGTGTTCTTGTCGAGGCGATGGTGCTCAACGCGGCAGTTGGCGGGGATGCTGATGGTGTTGAGCGGCGTGGGGCTGTTGTTGTCAACGAGCACGCTCCACAGCGTGATGCCGCGCAGGTCGAGGCGGCTGATGTCCTTGAAGAGCTTTTCAAGGTCTTCGCGGCGTTGGTAGCCGGGAATGACGACGGCGACGCGCCAGGGTTCGCCGTGCACGCCGCGACGGACGCGCTTGGGGCTGCTGTCGTGCGCGTGGCCGTTGTGCTGGCCATTCTGCTGGCCTTGAAGTTGGCCGTTCGTGTGCGAAGTACCCGTCTGGCCATTGCCGTTG
>Ga0315899_10005090_pt1 | contig 14208 bp, 10 predicted proteins | sample LakEriMetagenome_2_FD_203518 | JGI IMG/M metagenome (GOLD analysis project Ga0315899, IMG submission 203518) | Freshwater fungal communities from buoy surface, Lake Erie, Ohio, United States - Buoy 4 MA112 | ecosystem: Environmental > Aquatic > Freshwater > Lake | place: USA: Lake Erie, Ohio... | reverse complement strand
GCGCCGCATTGCAACAAGTAGATCACCCGTTTGGCCCGCGGCGCAAAATGCGGCAGGCCGGGCAAGCCGCCAGCCCGATCATCGGGTTGCCCCGAGGCGGCAGCCGGGCGCTGCAACAAACCCGGCAGAAGCAGCGACCCGAGCGCGACCGCGCCGAGTCCATGCCGGCCGCGGCCAAAAAACTGGCGACGCGTCTCGGTCAATTGAGCCTGTGCAAGTTGAGCAGGTGAAACATTCACGACTTATTCCTTGGTAACGAATTCATCGAGATTCAAAAGCAGACGCGCGACGCTGGTCCAGGCTGCGTAATCCGCCAACGGCAAGTTCGCATCCGGGACCGAGTCGCCGACGTCCAGCAATTCGCGAGCGGCGGCTTCATCGTGGCTGAACCGCTCGCGCTCGGCAGTAAAGTGATCGCGGATAACATTCAGCTCTCCCGCGGTCGCGACTCGGCCGGTCACCAGCTCAAAGCCGCGAGCGGCCGGGTCGGTCCCGGTGGCCTGTGCCTCCGCGACCATCCGCTGTGCCAAGTGCCGGGCCGCTTCGACAAACTGGGGTGCATTCCAAAGTAACAGTGCCTGCAGCGGCGTGTTGGTCCGCGAACGCTGGAGCGTGCAGACTTCGCGGTCCGGCGCATCCAGAATCTTGAGCATCGGCAGCGGGACAGTCCGCTTCCAGAATGAGTAAACGCTCCGGCGATAGAGCTGCTCCCCCTTCCCTTCGGGATACTCGAGCGAATAGCCGGGGCGATTGTTGAGCTCGGTCCATAATCCGGGTGGCTGGTAGGGATAGACGCTCGGGCCGCCGACTTGGCGGACGAGCAAACCGCTGACGGCGAGCGCGGCGTCGCGGACTTCCTCTGCCTCGAGCCGGAACCGGGGTCCGCGCGCAAGCAGACGGTTGTCCGGATCGCGAAGATAGGCCTCGCGTCCAACTTCGGAAGACTGGCGATAGGTCGCCGAGTTAAGAATCAGCCGATACATCGCCTTGGTATCCCAGCCGCTGCGGATGTACTCGGTCGCCAGCCAGTCGAGCAGCTCAGGGTGGCTCGGCAACTCTCCTTGCAGCCCAAAATCCTCGCTCGTTTTGACCAGCCCCACGCCGAAGAGTCGCTGCCAGATCCGGTTCACGGCGACGCGGGCAGTGAGCGGATGGTTGGGCGAGACCAGCCAGCGGGCGAGGGCGAGGCGGTTTGGTTTTTGATCGGCGGGAAGCGGCGGGAAAACCTGCGGCACGCCGGCCGTCACCGGTTCCGTCGGCGAATCGTACTGCCCCCGATTGAGCACAAACGTCTGCCGCGGCTGGTCGAGCTCGCGCATGATCATTGTCGGCGGGAAGGCATTCGCGCGTTCCTGCTCCAGGCGCGCAATCTCGGCGAGGATCGCCTGACCTCGAGTCGATTGGACTTCGAGGTAATAGCGCTCCAGGTCCGCCAGCTCGCTGGCCGTGAGTTCCTGCTGGGGACGATTCAGCAAAGCCACGATTGCTGGCGGTGGCCCGCCGAGCGAGACTTCGCCCGCTGGATGCGCCGTCACGGACAATCGCGGGCGGCCGACTCCGTGAGTTGCAAAGCTCGCTTCGTGCCGGAGGCGGAACCGCAACTCGGTACCACCGTCAAAACCAAACGGCTCGGCCGCGACAAATAGCGCGATTGCCGGCTCTTTGCGCGTCGGGCCGTCGACTGCCCAGCCGCTGTTGCCGGCCACCGTCCCATCGATCGCTTTGATCACTTCATAGTTGTTCTGGTTGTAGTCGGCCTCGGCCCGGACGAACTTCACCTCGCGGGTCAGTTGGGGATCGCGAACCGAGACCGCGGTCAGTTCGAATTCGCTGAGGACAAAGTTGGAGTTGGCGTGTCGCCCCGGACCACCGCCGGGAAGTGAGGGATCGGTCAGGGCCTCCAGTCGCACGGCGGTCAATCCGATCGACTCGGTCACGGCAGTGATCTCGTAAACGTCGTGCTGCGGGTTGGCTCCCCCGGCGAGCACCGAATCGTCAGCGAGCAGCGTCAGCGTACTGCCGCCGGTCGAGTGGAGCTGGCCGGGCCGGAGCACTTGCCACTCCGCCGCGGGCTGGGAGCGAAGCCGCTCCAGCCACGCAGCAAACTCAGCCTGGGATTCGCGGCTGGTGGCTTTCAGTTCCTCCCGCAGCTGCTCAATCTGGCGGTCGTACTTCTGCAGCAGTTCGGCGGCCAGCGGCGAAGGGATGCGCTCTTGTGGTTCGAAGCCGTTGAGCCCCCGCTCGGGAACCTGATTGAAGAACGCCATGAACTGGTAGAACTCGCGCTGTGAGAGCGGATCAAATTTGTGATCGTGGCAGCGGGCACAGAGCAGCGTCAGACCGAGCCACGTGCTGCCAGTCGTCACCACGCGATCGATGACGTACTCGGTCCGGTATTCTTCGTCGATCACCCCGCCTTCGATCGTCACGCCGTGGTTGCGGTTAAAGCCGGTCGCGAGCCGCTGCTGGGGCGTGGCCTCGGGCAGCAAGTCGCCCGCAAGCTGTTCGATCGTAAACTGATCGAACGGCATGTTCTGGTTGTAGGCGGCGATTACCCAATCCCGCCAGACCCACTGCTGGCGTTCCGTGTCGTATTGGTAGCCATTGCTGTCGGCGTAGCGTGCGAGGTCGAGCCAGGTGCGGGCCAGGTGTTCGCCATAAGCGGAAGAGCCAAGATAGTGGTCGATCATCCGGGAGACCGCTTGGGGAGACTCGTCACCGAGAAAATCCTGAAGCTCTTGCGGCGTTGGCGGCAGCCCGGTGAGGTCGAACGCGACCCGGCGGATCAGCTTCTCGCGAATCGCGAGAGGGCTCGGTTTCAGTCCAGCCGCTTCAATCCGGGCAAGCACAAATTGATCGATCGGATTGGACGGCCAGCCTGAGTCTTCGACGCGGGGAGGCTCGGGGCGTTGTGGCGGAACAAAGGCCCAGTGCGGCTCATACTCTGCACCCTCGGCAATCCACCGCTCGAGCAGCCCGCGATCGCGGTCGGTCAACTGCTTGCCGCTGTCCGGCGGAGGCATCTGCAGGTCGGGATCGTTGGAGCGGATCCGGCGGACCAGTTCGCTCTGCTCAAGCTGGCCGGGAACGATGGCCCGTTCACCCGAGTCGAGTTCGGCGGTCGCCGCCGAGCTTTGGTCGAGTCGCAGTCCCGCCTCTCGCGTTTGCGAGTCGGGACCGTGGCATTGGAAACAGCGGTCGGCCAGGATCGGGCGAATGTCGCGATTGAACTTCAGCCGGGGTTCGTCCGCGACCAGCGGCGCCCCGCAACCGACCAGTCCGCAAAAGAAACCGAGAGCAAAACGAGCGATGTGAGACATGATTCACGCGAAAAAAGAGAAAAACGGTTCCGCTCCAGTTTAACAGCTGCAAAAGGAGGACGGGCGCCGCGGCTTGGCCGGAAGAGAATGGACTCATGAAAAAGCGCGATCCACACCGAGCTCGGAGGAATGCTATCAGTCGAAAAATGCGCTCGACAAACTGCCCTGAGCGCACCAACCGGGTTCCAGTATCGTAATGAGGGAACGAAGTCGGAAGGGAAACTCGCGACGCAGAAGAAATGGATCAAGCAGGCACGATGAACGCGGAACAAGGACGAGCGAGACGGCTGTGGCTAGGGCAGTGGCTGTGGCTGGGGCTGGCATGGATCGGCTGCCTGCTCGGCAGTCTCGGCGGCGCGCAAATGGCCGTATTCGCTCAAGAGCCTGCCAGTGGACCGGCTGAAGCGAGTGCGCGGCCGGAGTCGGAGACGGCGAATCTCGAGGCCCTTCTCAAGGGTTTGGTTCTGGATGCGATTCCACACACGTATCAAAAATGGGATGACTGGGGGCGACAGGCGGAGCAATTCACCGGCGTGGCTTGGCGGCGCGACCCGGGCGGGAAGCTGGAGACCAAGCGGCAATGGACCAAGGTCAACGACGGTATTTGGCGGATGTATTCAGCCGAACTGATCGACCCCGCTCAGACGTTCGAGGTCAAGCTCGAAAACCTGCGAGAGCAGCAACCGGGGATTGTCGCCTTTGACCTGAGCTTCATTGCGGCCTTGAATCTGCACGGGCGACAAGCCCAATGGATTCGGGGCGTGCAGTTGTACAGCTTCAGCGCCGAGGGGAGCGCTCGAGTGCGTTTGCGAGTGGGATGCGAACTCGGATCGCAGCTCGACTTGCGCCAATTGCCGCCGGTGATTCAGCTCAAGCCGGTAGTCCGCGCGGCAGAATTGCGGCTGGATGAGTTCCGAATCGATCGCGTCAGCAAATTGGGTGGGGAGTTTGCCCAGCAATTGACGGCGGCCGTTCGCGGTGAACTGGACGATCAATTGCAAAAAAAGTCTGGGGACTTGGTTGAGAAGCTCAATCGGGAGCTGCAGAAAAATGAAACCAAGCTCAAGATCAGCCTCAAGGAGGCGGCCAAGCTGCCGGGAGTGCCGCAAGCGAAGCCGTTTCTTCCCGGCGATGTGCGGGATGCGCTGGGCAAGTAGTTGTGGGCAAGTAGTTGCGGGGAAGCAGGCTGCGCAGCCTGCCGCTGGAGACAGAGCGGGATATAATGGGCGTTAATCCGACGCGGCAGATGATCCCAGCCGCACGGAGAAGGGTCTTTTACTTTGACGCCCGGCAGTTGGCGATCACTGCCCGGTCACAATCGCTGCTTGTCCCCCAGACGAACTCATGAGCACTGTCTCTCTCGCACGGTTCAATTTCAACGACTATCGGGTCCTCGACAACGAGACGCTGAATGAGCGGATTCGCAAAGCGAAGCAGCAACTTGGTTCGCGTTTGCTGATTCTCGGGCACCATTACCAGCAAGATGAAGTGATCGAGCACGCCGACCTGCGGGGCGACAGTCTGCAGTTGAGTCAAATGGCTGCCGAGCGGGATTGCGACTACATCGTTTTCTGCGGCGTGCACTTCATGGCCGAGACGGCCGACATCGTGGCGAATCGGCCGGACAGGCTGGAGGCCCGCGGCGGCAAGCGGGTGACGGTGGTCCTGCCCGATTTGGCTGCGGGATGCTCGATGGCTGACATGGCCGCGATCGAGCAGGTGGAAAATGCCTGGGATGATCTGGGTGAGTTAATCGACACCAACGACATCACGCCAGTGACCTACATCAACTCGGCCGCGAGCTTGAAGGCCTTCTGCGGCAAGCACGGGGGAATCGTCTGCACCTCGAGCAATGCGGAACAGGTGATTCGCTGGGCCTTTGAGCGAACCAGCCGGGTGTTCTTTTTCCCCGACCAGCATTTGGGGCGGAACACGTCGCTGAAGATGGGGATGACTAACGAGCAGATGCCGGTCTGGGATCCGTATGCCGACAGCAATGGTGGCAATTCCGCGGATGCGATTCTCAACAGCAAGGTCGTGCTTTGGAAGGGTCACTGCAGCGTGCATCAGATGTTCCGCAAGGAGCATGTCGCCGCCTTCCGACAGCAGATCCCGGGGATCAAGATTCTGGTGCATCCGGAGTGTCCCCAGGAGGTCAACGACATCGCCGACCTTTCGGGTTCAACCGGCTACATCATCCGCACGGTCAAATCTGCCCCGGCCGGCAGCAAGTGGGCGATTGGCACTGAGTTGCACCTGGTCAATCGGCTGAAGAAGGAGCACCCGGAGCAGGAGATTCACTTCCTCTCGCCGGTAATGTGCATGTGCGCAACGATGTACCGGATCGATCTGGCGCATCTCTGCTGGAGTCTGGAGAACCTGATCGCTGGCGTGCCGGTGAACGTGATTGAAGTCGATCCGGAGACCTCGCGCTGGTCGCTGGTGGCGCTGGAGCGGATGCTCGAGCTGAAGGGCGGTTAGCTGTGGAAGGGGGAAGCGGGAATGCGGAATTCCCCTAACCGGCCTGGTGCCAGCGGCCGGTGGACCCTAATCCCCGCCGCGCCCCAACCGCTTGCCCCGCTTACTCCGGTTTCTTGCCGACCAGCGGCTGGATGTTTTCCCGGATCCAGATGTTGCGGAACCGCATTGGATTGCCATGGTCCTGAATGTGCAGCGGCAACTTCTCGACGTGCGGCTCGTAATGCGGCGGCTGGTCCCAGGAGGTCCCGCCGGGGAGCTCAAAGTGATTCTGCACGACCACGCCGTTGTGGATCACTGTCAGGTAGGCCGGCTTGGTCACCTTCCCCGCAGCATCGAAACGGGGTGCCTCAAAAATAATATCGTACGTTTGCCACTCGCCCGGGGCCCGACAAGCGTTCACGGTCGGCGGCTGTTGCTTGTAGATCGCGGCACATTGTCCATCGAAATAGGTCGGATTGTTGTACGAGTCGAGAATCTGTACCTCGTACTTGCCCATCAGATAGACACCGCTGTTGCCACGGCCCTGCCCGTCGCCGACGACCTTCGAAGGAGTCGCAAACTCCAGGTGCAGTTGGCAATCGCCGAAGGCTTGCTTGCTGGTGATCCCGCCGTTGCGAACCTGGGCGTAGCCATTCTCGATCAGCCACTTGTCGCCGTTTTCAAAGGCAGAAAGGTCTTTGCCATCGAACAGGACAATCGCATCCGAGGGGGGTGTCGTGGCATCGCCGGGTTGGACCACGGGTGGTTCCGGCCAGACGATTCCGCTTTTGTATTCATCCAGCCGCGGAGAATGAGAACCGACCAACACCGTTGCAGCCGCAGCCAAAATCGCAGGCAGCATCCAGGACTTACCAAAGCAGCACATCGATTGAACTCCTCGGGAGAGAATAAACAGCTTGAGTTTTGCCGGACCGATTTTATCTGAAAACACTGGGGCCGGTGGCAGGGAGCAGCGGCTGGAAAGCAGAACCTTGTGCCGACAGATACCACCGGGCCGTTCGGGAGGAAATTGGCAGCACGCAGCCTGGAAGGACAACGCGCCTGCGGCTCGCGCCGCGTTAGTCGCGCTCCCGCTTTTCTTCCGGTGCCAAGTCGTCACCGATCAGCTCTTTGAGCTTGGCGAGTTGTTCCTTGGTCAGGACCGCCTCTACCAACTCCCGCTGGCGTTTCCGCCGCAGGTCGCGAATCTCGTCCTGCAGCTTCTTTTGCATCTCCTGCTGCTTCTTCTCGAGTTCTTTCTTCTGCTCTTCTGTCAGCTTCAGGAGTTTGGCAAACTCTTCGCTCACCAGTGCACCGCTGCCGTTATTGTTAAGTTTCGACTGAGCCACAATCTGCTCAAGTCGCTGCTTTTGAAACGGCAGCAGCACATCATCGATCGCTTCCTTGATCTCTTCCCGCAGTTCCCGCTCCAGGTCAGCGAGTTCCCCGTTCAGCTTTTCCCGGTCCCGCTCGGAAAGTTCCGGAGTGATCTCTTTGGCAATTTCGTCCCGTTTGGCCCGGAACTCGTCCCGGAGCTTCTGCAGCTTGGCTTGCAGTTCTTCCTTCTGCTCGGGCAAGAGTTGCAGGTCCGACTCGACCCGCGGCAGCTTCAGCAACTGTTCCGGTGCGGTCGGCATGTAACCGGGGACAGGCGCGAGCACCAGCGGCGCTCCGTCCGGACCACCAAAGCTGAACGTGCCTCCTTGGCTCTCACCTGAAATCTCGAGAGTGATTTGAGCCGAAGCAGCAGCGGGAAGAAGCACAGCCAGACAGGTCAAGGCAACGGTAAACAGGCGAGACATCGCGCAGCTCCTGGAACATTGCGAGAGTGGGATCTGAACATCGAACTGCCGTCAGTCTAATCGGGGAATCGGGCAATTGCAGCACCTTGGATTGCCGGCTGGGCGCCGGCAGTGAGCGCCCGGCCAGTGAAGGGAGAAATTTGGGGCGCTGCGGGGCGGAGGGATTCCTGGTGGCTGGCGCCGGGATGGTCAGGGAAATTCCGCATTCCTGCTTCCCCATTCCTAAAGCGGTTCATATTTGACCGGGCATTCGGGCAACGAGTCGAGGAAGGTCTTGCCGTACTGTTTGGTCGTGATCCGCGGGTCGAGGATGACGACAATCCCGTGGTCGTTGGCGGTCCGGATCAGCCGGCCGAAGCCCTGTTTGAATTTGATTACAGCTTCGGGCAATTGGTAATCGCGGAAGGGATTGCCGCCCGATTCCTTAATCGCCTCCAGCCGCGCCTCGAGCAGCGGATGGTCCGGAACACTGAACGGCAGCTTGGTGATGATCACATTCTGCAAGGCGTCGCCGGGGACGTCGACTCCCTGCCAGAAGCTGTCGGTCCCAAACAGCACGGCCCGGGGCGTCTGTTTGAACTTTTCCAGCAGCACGCCGCGAGGGGTTCCCTCGCCCTGACTGAAGATCGGCATCTGATGCTGCACCAACCAGCTTTTCAGATCGCGCACCGAACGATTCAGGGCATCGAAACTGGTGAACAGGATAAAGGCGTGGCCATTTGTGCGGAGCAGATACTTCTGAATCGCCTCCAGGCTTTGGCGGTAATGCAGATCCTTGCTGGTCGTCGGATCGGCGAGGTTGTTGACGATGACCAGTTCACACTGCTGGGCATAATTAAAGGGGCTGCCGAGCTGGAGGGTCTTCGCACCGGCCAGCCCGAGCCGGCTGCAGAAGAAATCAAACGAACGCTGCTTGCCGGCGGCGATCGTGGCGCTGGTCAGAACGCAGGTATCGACTTCGTTGAAGAGGTGTTCGCGGAGCTGGGGGCCGACGTCAATTGGCGCGCAGACCAGTTTGTAATTGGTGCCGCGACGTCCAGTCGAGCTTTCGACCCAGTAGACGCTGTCCGCTTCGCTTTGCATCCGCCACGATTCGAGCGCCGCGGAGAGCCCTTTGAGTCGGTCGGCGGCCGAGTTGAAATTCTGCTTCTCGGAGGCGTCCTCCGCCTCGTTGGCCAGCAGCTTGACTTTCCGCATCAACTGATCGAGCACGGGAGAAAGCTGGTTGGGGACGACTTCCGGGCGGAGTACCCGTTGAGTCTTGCTCCGCGAGCCGCTGTCGCCGCTGGTCCGCTTGAGCCAGTTGGCGACCTGCTCGAAGAACTCGTCGTTCGCAACGTGGGCTTGAGTCACGAGCCGAATCGGCTGGGCGTGTTTGTGTTCGACCAGCAAGCCTTTCTGGGTGCGGTCGTTGTAGAGCCGATTGAGGGTGTATTGAACTTGGCCGTAGGTGACGCTGAGACCAAGGTGGTCGCTGGCGACTGCCTCGAGGGTGTGGGCTTCGTCAAAAATCACGCAGTCATAGTCCGGCAGGATATTGACGTCGAGACGGCGCAGGGCCAGATCGCTGAAGAACAGGGCATGGTTGACGATGATGATATCGGCGTTGAGCAGGCGGCGACGGGCGAGGAAGTAGAAACACTTGTCATAGGTGGGGCACTTGTTGCCGAGGCAATTGCCGCTGTCGCTCTGGACTTCGTCCCAGACGCTGCCGAGTGGCTGGAACGGCAAGGATGAGCGGCTGCCGTCTCCGGTCTGGCTGCTCCAGCGGCGAACCTCCTCCAACTGGTTGGTCTCTTCGGGGAGGGCAAACAGGGAGCCCGACTTCTGCAGGGCGTTTTGCATCCGCCGCAGGCTGAGGTAGTTGCCCCGCCCCTTGCCGAGGACGGCGGAAAACTCCAGCGGGATGACGCTGTTGAGCAGCGGAATGTCCTTGTTGAGGAGTTGTTCCTGGAGGGCGATTGTGTGAGTCGAGACGATGATTCGCCGCTTTTTGTCCTGGTCCCCGTCGCTCCTGTCCTGCAGGGAAAGAATTGCCGGGACGAGATAGCCAAAGCTCTTGCCGACCCCCGTCCCCGCTTCGACCACCAGATGCCGCTTCTCCGCGATTGCGGCAGCCACCGCCTCGGCCATCGCCAGCTGCTCGCGGCGGTCTTCGTAATGCTCCAGGCGGCGGCTGATCGATTGGCCCGGGGCCAGCACGTCGCGGATGGTCAGCATGAGGGAGCTCGAGAATCTGGGCGAAAACAGGAAACAAATGTCCGGGACGCTCATTTTGCCCCAATGAGCCCCTTTTTGACAGGCACCGCGGTGGGAAGGGGCCCGGTTTGGGACTTTTCGAATCGCAGAAATTTTTCGACCCGACCGCCAAGATTTCCAGTTCGGCGACGAATCACATAAAATTCGCAAGCGGTGACTGCGCCCAGGGCCACCGGACTTTGGGTTCGTCCGACGAAAGTACTCACAGGTAATCAATTTCTGGCAATCAATTACTGGCAATCAATTTCTGGCAATCAATTTCTGGCAATCAATTTCTGGCAATCAATTTCTGGCAATCGGGTCCACCCTGGCGATAGAGAGTCCGCATCATGAACGCTTCGATCATTCCTCTGGCTGCGATTGTCTTTAGCTTGGGCGGGGCTTTGGTTTGGGGTCTCGTTGCGACCGTGGCTCAAATGGTGGTGACCATCAGTCGCCAGCGGGCCGAGGCGAATCTCAAGCTGGAGATGATTCGCCGGGGTTACACCGCAAGTGACATTGAGCGGATCTGCAACCTGCAGATTCCGCCCGGGACTCGAGTCGATGCCGGGGAGTGGAACCCGATCACCCCACCACCAAAGCCCGCCAAAGTTTAAGCAGGCAAAAAAGGAAGCGACTCGCCGCGGTGCCAGGCGAGTCCCGATCGGGGTTCTGACTGGACTGGCTATCGCCGAGCGCCGTCCGCGGCGCGATTCCGACAAGCTGCATGGCATCGGAAGGCTCAGAGTCTGAAGCGAGTCGTGAGCGGTTTGAGCCGAGCGGGCCGACCCGCATTGAGCGAAACAGCACGCCTGCCGAACGCGACAACTCTGAAACCGATTGCTGGAGCGATTCGTCTCAGGTTGCGAAAAACGTCTCGGGTTGCGTCTCAATTCGTGACGCTGAAAGCGCGATGGCGTTAGGCATGAAGCAACCAACGCGGCTTCCGGGCGTTTATCGCATTGGAATGGAGAAGAGAAAGAGCTGAACTGCGAGCCTGCTGCTGAGTGAATCTGTGATTCGACAAAAAGTTGAAGAATTTTTTGGCTGTTGAAACTATTGGCACGCTCCTTGCGTAAGTAGTTCGTCGGAACGGGCGAGACATTCTCCCTCCCTCATCTCCCTCCCTTGCCTCTCGTTTCGCCCGTTCCTTTTCTTACAACGATTGAGTGCTTGACTCCACAAGCTAGACTGTTGCCCTGCCCGATAGCGGCTGGGTAACGAAGCCGGCGCCTGCCCCTTCAGGCTGCCGGCTTTTTTTTATTTGCTGTTTGGGCTGCCCCTTTTTGACCGAGTCCGCAAAGGCCCACGAGACTGCACCGCCTCGCCGGGGTTGAGGCGCAGAGGGACTGGGAGCCGTGCGACAGCAGTTGGAGCCGGTTTTTCCCGGGCGGCTTGATTCCCGGGTGATTGGTCTTGCCGCCCGCTGCTCATTTCCTGAAAATCAGCAACCCGTGTTTCCCTCGCCAGCTTTCAGGAACTGCCATGATGCGTACCGTTTGTGTACTGACCGTTGTCTCGCTGAGCATCGCGTTCGCCCGGCCGACACTGGCCCAGACCTTGGCCCCGCTGCAGGCCGCGCAGCAAGTCGCTCCGCAAGTCGCTCCGCGCGAGACTGACGATTCGCTGCTGGAAAAAATGCAGGGCTCCTGGGAAATCGCTCAGGCGGTTTTCGGGGGCAAGCCCTTCCCGCTGGATGCAAAAACGGTGCTGACGATCAAAGGTCGGGAGTACGAACTGACGATGCCCGGCGCAGCGGACAAGGGCAAGCTGACGGTGGATACCAGCGCGGTTCCGTATCAATTGACGATCGAGGGAACTGAGGGGCCGAACAAGGGGACAAAAATTCCCTGCATCGTCAAGCTTGAGAAAGAACAGCTGGTCGTCTGCTATCAATTGGATGGTGGTGAGGCCCGTCCCACGACCTTTGAGTCTCCGGATGGCAGCAGTTTGCTGTTGGCAAATTATCAGCGGGTGAAGGCGAAAGCAAGCAAGTGAGCAGCCAAGTGCCGAGCGGGGCGATTACTTACCAACTTGAGCCGCAACTGACAGCGGACGAGTTCATTGAAGTCCTCCGCAGCTCGACTTTGGCCGAGCGTCGTCCGGTCGATGACCGAGCGCGGATCGAGTCCATGCTTCGGCAAGCGGACATCATTCTGACTGCGCGGGACGAGCGGGGAAAACTCGTCGGCGTCGCGCGGGCGTTAAGCGACTTCAGCTACGCCACTTATCTCTCTGATTTGGCAGTCGATCAGGCCTTTCAAGGCCGGGGGATTGGACGCGAACTGATCCGCCAGACCCGGCTGGCAGGCGGAGAACAAGCGCTGCTGGTCTTGCTGGCTGCTCCCAAATCCCGCAGCTACTACCCGCATATCGGGATGAAGCCGCACGAGTCCTGCTGGCTTATCGAGCGGAGCCGCTAGACCTTTCCAGACGCCTCTCTGACACCTGCCTTGCTGTAAGCAGACGCCATTTCCCAGCGGAAAGCAGACCCAGGGGATGAGGGCTGACGGCAGGCCCGAGTTGCTCTACTTCCCGCCGAGCTCCCAACCAGTCCACTCCTCGACGACACCGGTCAGGTCGCGATAGAGATTTTTGCCGTGGGTCAACTCGCCGCCGTTGTGCCCGACGAAACCAATCCCGGCGGCGAGCAGCAGCGCACCGAGCTTCCAGAGAACACCGTCATCGGGGTCTCGCAGTCGAGCGCTGCGGGCGTAAAGACAAAGGCAGACGGACAGGAAGGTGACGATCAGGGCCGAAGTCCGATGCCAGAAAATCGGTTGCTGTTGGTTCCAGAGATCCTGGACCGCCGTCACGGTGCCGCGACCTTCCATGGGGCTGAACCACCAACCCGAGACGCAGGCGAGTACCGCGCCAAAGGTCCCGAGCCAAAGGCAGTAGTAGGCACAATCGCTCATCACGAAATTTCCGCGAATCCCGACCAGGGCAAACAGCCCGGCTGCGAGGAGCAAGCCGATCGGCAGGTGGAGAATTGCCGGATGCAGCGAGCCGATGGCGTTGTAGATGCTGTAAGCCTTCTTTTCGGGCTTCGCATCCTGACCGCCTTCTGCTTGGCCAGCTGGCGGATTGACCTCGGCGGGTTTACTTTCGGCGCCTTCACCGGAGGTCTGGCCTACGTTCGGTTTCTGGTTTGACTCCTGCGAAGCGGTTTCCTGGGGACTGGTTGCCGGAGTGGCGGCAGGTGGATTGGGAGCGGGCTTGGTGGCAGCATCGTCGAGCAGCGGCGCGGCGCCCGATTGCGGTGGGACGGAGGGTTGAGCGGCGAGGGCGGCTGCGGCTTGATCGCCAGCACCAGCGGACTTCTTTTCGGGGAGCTTGAACTCGACTCCATCGGGCCAGGCCGCGCCCTGGTCGATCCACTGCTCGATCAATTTGATTTGCTCGGGCTTGAGCGGGTTCTTTTCGTCAGGCGGAGGCATCAGCTCTTCCGGATCCTCGGAGAAGAGCACGGTATACATTTGGCTCTCTTTGGCCTTGCCCGGGATGATGTAGTCCATCGCGGCATCGCGGACGTCGATGCGAAAGTCCTCTTCTTTTTCCGGTCCGTGGCAGCTGAGGCAGTGCTGCTCGAAGATTGGTTTGATCTGTTTGACGAAGTCGACTTTCTCGGCGGCGGGGTCCTGGGCGTGGGTCGTTTCTCTGGAGAGCAGCCCCATTGCTCCGAAAAAGGCCAACAGGGCAACGAGGTTCCGGAGCGAGCTTGAACGAACCGGTTGGAGAAGAGCAGCAAGCATGGCTTGGATCACCTGAGAGAGCGAAACGTCGGGAGGCTCCCGAGCGGTGGTGCCCGCCGCTGGAGGTTGAGGCACCTGCCTGCGGGGCCGGAAATTCACTATCCCAGAATGATCGGCTCGAATCAACCAGCGACTTTGAGGGGCGCTCAGGTGACGCGGCGGGGACGAATGTAACAGCTGTACGGCAGGCTGCTGCCGAGGTTGTTTTCCCCAAGCAGGAGAATCGCCGGTGAGGGCGAGGCCAAAATCGCTCGTCGCCCTCACCTAACCCCGTCCAACAAACGGTTCCAAAATTCCGCATTCCGCCCCACCGTCTGTCCCTTCCCTTAGGCGATCACCTCCTTAACCACATTGCCATAGACATCGGTCAGCCGAAAATCGCGACCGGCGTGGCGGAAGGTGAGCCGCTCGTGGTCGAGCCCGAGCAGGGCGAGCAGCGTGGCGTGCAAGTCGTGAATCGAGACCGGATTCTCCTCGACGTCGAAGCCGTATTCATTGCTCCGGCCGTAGCGGAAACCCGCTTTCACCCCGCCCCCCGCCATCCAGAGCGTGAAGGCCTTGTTGTTGTGGTCTCGTCCATCCTGACCTTGGGCATAGGGCGTGCGGCCAAACTCTCCGGTGAAAACGACGAGT
>Ga0315899_10005089_pt1 | contig 14210 bp, 11 predicted proteins | sample LakEriMetagenome_2_FD_203518 | JGI IMG/M metagenome (GOLD analysis project Ga0315899, IMG submission 203518) | Freshwater fungal communities from buoy surface, Lake Erie, Ohio, United States - Buoy 4 MA112 | ecosystem: Environmental > Aquatic > Freshwater > Lake | place: USA: Lake Erie, Ohio... | reverse complement strand
CAATGGCTCCCCAAGATTGGTGTAGTGAAAGCAAGCCAACTACTCGACCCCCGCCTGAATACGAAAGCGGCGTACCAGATCTATCTCCGGAACAACGGTTGGGGCCCGTGGGAATAGGGTGATTCAGTGTTCCTCGCGACAACACCGCTGACGGTCAATGATGAGTCGGGCAGTGTCTTTCTTGGACCATGGTGTCTAGAGGGTCACAGAGACTTAGACCTTGGGACGAACCATCTCGTCCACCACGGCCTCGTACCACTGGACAAGAAGCTTGCGGCGAACAAGGAAGTTGAAAGAACTGTCGAACTGTTGCTTCCAAAACTGGCACAGCGACTCAATGCCCTCCATCGGCAGAGTCATGGTCATCGATATTGGAGGATTATTTGTGGACGTTGGCTACTGGGTTTCGTTGATGTCTTGTATCAGCGATGGAATCTCATCGATGAGGTACTGACTCAATTTCCAATTGATCGTGCAGGAGGGTCGGCGCTCGATCATTCGAAGATCGCCCCTCGTCGTTCTCAGGACTTCGCTCATCAACGAATATCTCACGATTGGAACACCCACGTTTTCACCGCCGTTCTTGAACACAGACAGATCGCGATCGACCGTTTCCCGGGAGCGAGATTCACCGACGGCGTGCCTGTTGCTGCGAAGAGCCAACTGATTAGGAAGGTCGCCCTGTCGATTTGGGGCCTGATGGCCAGACGTTCCCCGGTGTGCATCGCAGACAGCTATTTCGGAATGCAATCCGAGATGGCCCTCGCACTCAGAAACCGTTCTTTGCCTGTTCGCCTCACCCGCGTAATCCCATCAACTTCCCAATACTCAGAGTCGAAACGAGAGACACTGAGGATAGGAGTAACGAACGGAAGCAATTTCGAGCAGTTCCTCTTCGACAATATTCATCGCTGGTTGCCGTATTCATGGGTCGAGGACTTTTCGGTGTTGTCAGAAGGGGCACATATCCGTCAGCTCCCGCTCGCCCCACACACAATTTTCACTGGGAACGCACATCACTCGAGCGACTACTTCATGATGTACATGGCGTCGCAAGCGGAACGGGGTTCTCGCATCATTCTCTCGCAACACGGTGGGCTCTATGGGGAAGGTGAGGTGCGCTCACGAAACGAGGAGCACGAACTTGCGATCGCAGACACCTATGTCACATGGGGTTGGACGGACTCGGTACACAGAAACATCGTCAATGGACCAAATCAAATCTCCCAACTAACTTCAACCACATCCGCTCCCAGAGAAGGTGGCTTGCTCATCGTTCTGGATACGACTTTTAGGTACAGCAGATACTCCTGGGAGACGCGACCAGAGCGAGACCTGTACGTCGAATCTTGCGTACTCCTTCATTCGGAACTTCCCTCCGTAATTCGAAGGAACTCCATCATTCGACTTCATCATGACCACAACCGTTACGACGAAGGTCATGAGAGGTTCTTCAAGAAATCTCAAGACGCCTTCTTTGATGATTCGTCTCGGCCCATCGAAAAGTCCATTGCAGAATCGCGACTGGTAATCGTCACGACGCTGAGCACCACATTCATCGAGAATGTCAGTCGAGGCATTCCCACGATGATCTATGCCCACCCCGAGATCTATGAAGTTCGGACCGAGTATCGCGAGATCTTCGAAGAGCTTGCCAACGCAGGAGTTTTTCACGAGTCACCTGTCTCGGCTGCTCGATGGGCCACGTCAATCTGGGATGGAGTTGAACAATGGTGGAACTCGGAGCCGGTGCAAGCGGCTATACGTCGCTATGGCCGACATTTTGCTGGCTTCCCCAGCGAGTCGAGGAGAACTTGGCAACAAATCTTGAGTGGTAGTTCCCTAAAGAGTTGATTTTCGCGTGGAGCGATAGACTTGTGAACCTGCGCTCGTAGCTCAATGGATAGAGCATTTGACTACGGATCAAAAGGTTGTAGGTTCGACTCCTGCCGAGCGCGCCATTAACTCGCTGACTCAAGTTGCTGTTGAGTCGGCTTTCGAAACAAGGCGAGCATCGCGCCGCCCGACAGCAGAATGACGAACGACGTCAGTCGCCAGGCAGTGTGGAACCCCTCTAGGTAGTTGTTTCTTGCTAGTGCCGACACCAAGATTGAGCTCACCAGCGCCACTCCAAGTGCAGCACCGATTTGCCGAGCAGTGTTGTTCACGGCTGACCCCATTGCAAACTTTGGTTGTGGGAGGAATGCGGTTGCAGAGCTCGAGATGGTCGAGATGCACAGTCCGACACCGATCCCCGTGTACACCATGACGGGGAGATAGTGGGTTAGGTAGTTCGGTGTGTCGGTTATCCAGTAACTGAGAAACAGGTTTCCGCTACACAGGATCACAGCTCCAGTTGCCACAACCTTTCCGTGACCGATCCGTTGTGCGAGACGGCCAGCAGGTGCCGCGACAATTGCCGCCATCACCGGACCAGGGATGCCCGCCAGGCCAGATCGAGACGGGCTGTAGTTCCACACAGTTTGTAGCCATTGAGTGTTGACGAAGATGAGCGAGAAGAAGCCCATGGTGAACCCGAAGCCACTGATCGCAGCAGCGGTAACAAAGGGGAGCTTGAGAAGTTTCAGGTCGAGAACAGGGTGGGCTGCCACTCGACAGCGCATGACGAAGGCGATGAGAAATCCAAGCGCAAGCGCGAGGACAACAAGTGCACGCTGCGTGACCCAGCCCCACTCATCACTCTGCACAATCATGAGCGTGAGGAGGCCCACGCCGAACACCGCGAGGACCGCACCGATGTAGTCGACGGTGCGAGGGGCAGTCTCATCGCGCGATTCCCTGAGCAACTTCGTGCCGATGGCAATCGCAAGGACGCAGAGCGGAATATTGATCAGGAACACCGCGTGCCAGGTGAAGGTGTCGACTAGGAACCCCCCAACGGTTGGACCACTTGCTGCGGCAACCGCGCCGACCGCACCCCAAACCCCAATGGCGGCTGAACGCTTTTCGACAGGAAACTCGGGAAGAACTAAAGCAAGTGAGGAGGGCGTCAGGACCGCTCCGCCGATTGCCTGCACTGCTCGGGCAGCGACGAGCATCAACGCCGATGGTGCAAAAGCGCAAAGCAGCGAACCAACCATGAATATGGATAGGCCCGTCAGAAATGCACGTTTGCGGCCGAAGGCATCAGCAAGTCGGCCGGCAGTCAACAGACCAGCTGCGTAGGCGATGTTGTAGGCAGAAAATACCCAAGTGAGGGTTCGCCGGCTCTCGGGGAATTCCTTGGCGATTGCGCCGAATGCAACGTTCACGATGGAGATGTCAAGCGATACGAGCGTGACACCGATGGACGTGAGTGCGAGCACCTTTGCACCTCGCGACCACTTTCCGATCATGCGTCCCAGCCTTTCGCGCGAATGTCGTCACCATCTGCGTCAAGGTCGCGACCTTCCCATCGTAGGACTCCAGGGGTGGCTGAGAGCGAAGCGATGAGTCCCTGCATCGGTGTCTCACCAACATTCGGAATCATCTCTCGTACGGCGTAGTGCTCATCACTCGCGATGTCTGCCATGTCGAATACTGGACCCACAGCCGCTTCGGCGTCGGCGAGGATCTTCACCACTTCATCGCGTGTGCGCGACGAGCACCATCTCGACATCAGTTCTTCAAGTTCACGCCTGTTGGCCATCCGACCCGCGAAGGTAATGAATCGTTCGTCATCGCCAACTCCGAGCACCGTCATCACACGGCCCGCCACAGAGTCACTCGATGCGGAGACTCCAACCCACTTACCGTCGCTGCACTGATAGACCCCGCGCGGAACGGTATAGGGAAGACCAGAACCAAGGCGAGGTTGGAGCTCGCCGGACAACTTGTAGAGCGAAATCACCGGGCCCATAATTTGGAAGATTGTCTGCAACAGATTCACATCGACGACCTGCCCGACACCCGAATGCAACGCGACCATCGTGGCGAATGCCGCGGTGATGCCCGTGACTTCGTCGGTGAGGGCGATTGCGGGGAGCATCGGCGGGCCGTCGGGGTTCCCGCTCACCGCTGCAAGACCTGCCATCGACTCCGCGATCGAAGCGAAACCTGGTCGCTGCGCGTATGGGCCGGTCTGACCGAAGCCCGTGACGCGCACGATAACGAGCTTCTTGTTGCGCGTATGGAGTTCGTCGGGATGGAGTCCGAGTCGCTCGAGCACTCCGGGTCGGAAGTTCTCGACGAGTACATCGGCTTCATCGATGAGGTCTTTGATGAGTTGGAGATCGTCAGAGTTCTTGAGGTCAGCGGCAACGGTTTGCTTGTTTCGATTGACAAGCTTCCACCACAACCCTTTGCCGTCGCGCGGATCGCGCCACGCCATTCCACGTAGCGAGTCACCGGTGTGTGGGTTCTCGACCTTGATGACGTGTGCGCCAAAGTCGGCGAGGTAACGAGCGCAGTTCGGACCTGCAAGGACCGTCGAGAGGTCGACGACCTTCAGGTTGGCGAGCGGTCCGCTCGACATCGGTCAGACGCGCGTCGGGCGAGCGCGACGAGTAGTGGAAGCCGTTCCCCACCAGCGTCCGCTGAACCGCCATGAGGTGTCGACGTGCGTTGAAGGGCTCGCAGCAACTGGCTTGGGCCACAGCGCTTCGATTGCTGCGGTGATCGCAGTTGCTTCTTCGTCAGTTGGCGATGGAGTGATGCGGTGCTGCATGGTGGTCTCGACTACAGCGGCATATTGCCGTGCTTGCGCTGCGGCAACTCTTCTCGCTTGGTCTTCAGCATCGACAACCCAGCAATGAGCTTGACCCTGGTCTCAGCCGGATCGATGACGTCATCGACGTAACCACGTTCGGCTGCGGCGTACGGGTTCGAATACTTCTCGGTGTACTCGGCAACGAGTTCCGCACGACGCGCGACGGGGTCTGCGGCCTGCTGGAGTTCGCGGCGGTAGACGATCTCAACGGCGCCTTGTGGACCCATCACGGCAAGTTCAGCGGTTGGCCACGCATAGGCGAGGTCGGCGCCGATCGACTTTGAGTTCATCACGACGTACGCGCCACCGTAAGCCTTGCGGGTGATGACTTGAATGCGGGGAACGGTTGCTTCGCAGTATGCGTAGAGCAACTTTGCGCCGTGACGAATGATGCCGCCGTATTCCTGGTCGACACCGGGAAGGAATCCGGGCACGTCGACGAAGGTGACGATCGGGATGTTGAACGCGTCGCAGGTGCGCACGAAGCGCGCAGCCTTCTCACTGGACTCGATGTCGAGTACACCCGCGAGCACCATCGGCTGGTTGCCGACGATGCCGACGGTTTGGCCATTGAGTCGCGAGAAACCGCAGATGATGCTCTTTGCCCAGTGTGGGAAGTATTCGAAGAACTCGCCGTCGTCGACGATCTCAGCGACGACCTTCTTCATGTCGTATGGCTGGTTGGGTGATGCGGGGAGGATGTTGCGAAGCGATTCACACTGCCTTGACGGATCGTCGGTTGCATCGGACGCAGGTGGATCGGTGAGGTTGTTCTGTGGAAGGAAGCTGAGAAGGTAGCGAACGTCTTGCAGACAGGCCTGCTCGTCTTGGCTCACGAACGTGGCGACACCACTCTTCGATGCGTGGCTCATCGCTCCGCCAAGTTCTTCGAGGGTGACGTCCTCGCCGGTGACGGTCTTGACCACGTCTGGTCCGGTGATGAACATGTGGCTGGTCTCGCGAACCATGAAGATGAAGTCCGTCATCGCTGGCGAATACACGGCACCACCCGCGCACGGGCCGAGGATGACTGAGATTTGTGGAATGACGCCTGAAGCTTGCACGTTGCGGTGGAAGATGCCTCCGTAACTCGCGAGCGACACGACGCCTTCTTGAATGCGGGCTCCTGCGCCGTCGTTCAAGCCGATGACTGGTGCACCGACCTTGAGTGCAAGATCCATGAGCTTGTGGATCTTTTCGGCGAATACTTCGCCGAGAGCTCCACCGAACACGGTGAAGTCCTGGCTGAAGACGAACACCTTGCGGCCGTCAATCGTTCCCCAGCCGGTGATCACACCATCGGTGTAAGGGCGCTCTTCGAGCCCTGCCGCATGGGCGCGGTGACGGGCCAGGAGGTCGAGTTCATGGAACGAATCGGGGTCGAGCAGCGCCTGGATGCGCTCGCGGGCGAGCAGTTTGCCCTTTTCGTGTTGGCGCTCGACCGAGCGGGGACTTCCTGCGTTGTGGGCTTGCTCTTTGCGCGACTGGAGGTCGCGGAGCTTGGCGTCCATGGTGTTGTCGCTCACCGACTAGACGCTAGTCGGCAGGGTCGTTTCAGCCCCCGACGGTGGTCGTTGGCGCAACAGTCGTGGTTGGTGGAGCGCCCTCGGCGACGTTGATGGTCGTGGCCAAGGGCACGAGTTCACCCGTGGTCGTCGCACCCGTGATCTCGATCGACCACACCCCCGGTGCCTTGAGCATGAATAGTCCGTCACCGGCGATGATGACCGCGCCGGGACGCTTGAGTCCAGGCTTGATGGCGATTCCTTCGTATCCGATTTCTTGTGGCACGAGATTGACCGTGAAGTCAGAGATGCGACTTGGCTTCAGGAGTTCGATGCGCATCGCATTGATACCGGTCTCGACGGGTGTGATCGAAAGCACAACCTTGAATCGATCATTTTCGAGCTCCTGGCGGAATGCGTAGTTCACCGCCGCGCGGGTCGCCTCCGCCTTCGCCTGTGGTGGGTTCATCGGCACCGCCCACGCAGTGAGAGCGAACACAATGATGCCTGCGATGAGTTCGACGCGCACCGCGCGACGGAGTCTCCATGCCATCTTTCCTGACAACGTCTCGGCCTTGGCGAGACGAGATTGGGCGAACACCTTGATCATGAGCGCGATCCAGATCATTGCTGCGGTGATGAGGATCGTGAGGATGTTCAAGCGCCCGTGTCCGGAGGTGAAGAGGGCAAAGCCGTCGAGGACGTACATCTGCATGACGCCGGTTGCCACCGCGACACCCATGAGTGTGGTCGACAGGCGAGCAAAGCCGAGCACGGCCTGCACGAGATCGCTTTCGCCTGAACCAGTGAGGGTGACGAAGAAGAGCAACGTGAGCCCACCGATCCATACACCCACGCTGAGCGCGTGCGGAACACCGAAGACGTAGTTGAGGAACGACACGTTTTGGCCAAGGCGCGAGAGCCCGAACGTGGACATCATGATGACAACGATCCCAAGCGCGGGAACCTGCGTCGCGGGGTCGACGATGCGGTCGGGGACGATTACGACCCAGCCAGAGGCGATGACAAAGAGCAGTCGGATGGCGAGCATGAGTCCATCGAGTCCGTCGAGCGAGCCGAACCACGAGAAGGGATTGAGCGCGGTGACAAACCCGTCATCGGCGCTTCGCATTGCCGTCAGTGCGACGACGAAGTAGGTAGAGATCACAGCGGCGAGCCACGCGAGTCGAAAGAAGCGAAGGCTCAGTCCGTACTCGGTGCCTTCAGGCCAGATGAGGAGCACCACGATGAGCCCGCCGAATACTGCCGAGATGGCGAGGTAGTGCACGATGCGCAACAGTCCGATCAGACCGCCGACGCGCGGACCAGAACCCGTGCGCTCTGGCACGACCTCACCGATGATCGCGACGGTGGTCTCGGTCGGGGTCTCTTCGCCGCCACCGCTGGAGATGCTCGTCTCGGTCGTTGCGGTGAGTGTGAACTGGAACGAACCAATGCTCTTGTCGGGCAATGACCAACTCACCGTGCAGATTCCTGCAGGCGGGATGTCGATGAGTGCTGCGGAGACCGTTCGCGCGTCCGCTGCGATCTGCGGTTCGGCAAAGCCGATCGGCTGATCGGCACACGTCATCTCGATGACGACCTTGCCTTGGTCGGCCTTGACGTCGTCACGGAAGACGAGCTGGATTGCGGTCGGATTGATGTCGATGGTCCCACCGGCAGGTGGATTCGAGGACACGACGATGTTGGTGCCAGGGGCACCGGCCGCATTGACGAGGCGGCCGAAGCCGAGGGTGCCGAGAATGGCAAGACCACAGACGAGCCAACCCATGACGCGGGTTGCACGACGCGAAGTTGGACGATGAACGAGCGACATGTTCGGGTACTAACGGTATCCACTGGCTCACGACCTGCGCCTCGTCCGACCCGCGTGGCACCGCATGGGTAGGCTCGCAGGCAATGGCCGTCCAGTCCTTGTATCGCCGCTACCGCCCTCGTCGCTTCGACGAATTGCGGGGCCAAGACCACGTAGTTCGGGCATTGCGCAATGCGGTCGTCAACCACCGCGAAGGCCAGGCCTATCTCTTCTCGGGCCCCCGAGGAACTGGCAAGACCTCGACCGCCCGCATCCTGGCCAAGGTCCTCAACTGCGAGGAGCCCGAAAACGGCGAACCCTGTGGGATCTGCAACTCGTGTGCCGCCATCGACAGCGGAAACAGCTACGACGTGCTCGAACTCGACGCCGCCTCGAACAACGGCGTCGAGAGCATCCGTGACCTGATCGAGCGCTCCTCGCTCGGCAACCCAGGTCGCCACCGAGTGTTCATTCTCGACGAAGTACACATGCTTTCCAAGCCAGCGGAAGCAGCGTTGCTCAAGACACTCGAAGAACCACCGCCACACGTCGTGTTCGTGCTCGCCACCACCGACCCGCAGAAGGTCAGCGAGACGATTCGCAGCCGCACGCAACACCTGCAATTCCATCTCCTCCCGATCTCCGACCTCGAATCACACGTGCGTTACGTGATCAAGGACGCCAACTTGAAGGTGAGCGAGGACGCAATCCAACACGTGCTCCACCAAGGCGGAGGATCCGCGCGCGACACACTGAGCGCTCTCGAACTCGTCGCAGCCGCAGGTGGCGAAGTCGACGCGCAACAGTCGGCATCCGACTTCGTCGAAGCACTGATCAACAAGGACGCTGCACTTGCGTTGAGTTCGACAGCACGAGCGATCCAGCATGGTGCCGATCCACGCTCGCTCACTGAGGACATCGTGCGTGCCTTGCGCGAGTGTTTCCTCTCCGCCATCGCACCGGAGCTCGTGCAACTTCCTGACGGACAGCGCGAGCTCGTTGCCGATCAGGCTCGCCGACTCGGGACACCGCGCACGGTGCGCGCGATCGAGGTGCTCGGTGAGGTGTTGATCGAAATGCGCCATGCACCAGATGCACGACTCTTGCTCGAGGTCGCACTCGTGAAGTTGACCTCGACCACCGAGGCCAACGACCTCGGACCGATCGTCGCCCGCCTCGAGCGATTGGAATCCTCTGGCGTGCGCGACACCAGTGCACCTGCTCCGCGACCAGCACCGGTGAACCCCGCCACGGGCAAGGTGCAGGTGGGAGGTAAGGCTCGCACTGCCAACCTGCCCAAGGACCCCAGCACTCCCGTCGAGCGACCGGTATCGATGGCCGAATCGACACCAATGGCTTCGCAACCTGTAACGGATGCGCAGGTGTTGCACCTGTGGCCGACGGTCCTAGCTGGTCTCCGCCCGCCACTCCTTCGCGCATTGTTCAGTGCGGTCACCGCTCACGACTTCGATGGAAAAGCGTTGCATCTCCGTGCGCCGAACGCTGCACATCTCACGAAGGTGAACGAGAAGATCGAAATGGTGCAGGAGCAGTTGTCCGCAGCTGCCGGTCGACCGATTTCACTCGAGATCACCGTGTCCGAAGTCGCCGAGCGCACACCGTCACGCGGCGTTCCGCGTCCACGCAAGGTCGAGTCGGATCTCGACGACATGGTCGACGTGGCAGAAGTAGTCGATGCCCCGAAGGATGCCATGCCGTCGATGGTCGACAAGTTGGCTGAAGCATTCCCTGGTTCGCAGATCATCGACAAGAAGCGCAAGTAAAGGGCTTAGATCTCAACGATGGCGAACGCATACACACCTCCGATGCAGGCGCTGATCGACGCACTCGGTCGGCTGCCCGGCATCGGACCGAAGTCGGCCCAACGCATCGCGTTCCATCTGTTGAAGACCGATGAGGTCGACGTCCATCGCCTCGCCAAGGCGATCACTGAAGCCAAGGCGCTCGTGCGATTCTGCGAGCGTTGCTTCAACTTCTCCGAGGGCCGTCTGTGTCACATCTGTGTCGACGAACGTCGTGACAACTCGGTGATCTGCGTCGTCGAGGAGTCGCGCGACATCATTGCCGTCGAAAAGACGGGCGAGTTCCGCGGCCGCTACCACGTGTTGCTCGGTGCCATCAATCCGCTCGAGGGCGTCGGGCCCGAGCAATTGAAGGTGCGTGAACTCCTCGCACGCCTTGAGGACGAGGGGATCACCGAGATCATCTTGTGCACCAATCCCAATACCGAGGGCGACGTCACCGCGCTGTATCTCGCTCGCCTCTTGAAGCCGCTCGGGCTCACCGTCACTCGCATTGCCTCAGGTCTGCCAGTCGGTGGCGACCTCGAGTATGCGGATGAATTGACGCTCGGCCGTGCCCTCGCGGGCCGTCGAGAAATCTCCGCCTAGCGCTCAGGCGTCAGCGCGTGCCGCTGTGAGTGATAGATCCCCGTACGCCCGCTGACCACGTAGGCGACGATGCAGGTAATCGTGAGCGCGACGATCGGCGACGCGCCATACAGCTCGACTCCGATGACGATGCACGCGAGGGGTGTATTCGCGGCGGCACCGAACGTAGCCATCATTCCCACGGCTGCGAACAGTGGTGTCGACGCTCCGAACATCGACGCGAGTTGTGAACCGGTGAGCGCACCCATGATGAAGAGCGGGATCATCTCACCACCGATGAATCCGGTGCCGAGACTCACGCTGGTGAAGACGAGTTTCCAGAGGAACGCGCCAGCGACAAGTCCCGCACCACCGACAAACGCCGTTTGAATCAAGGGCTGCGACAATCCCAAATGGTCGCGCGTGCCTGCGAGTGCGGTGAGGATGAGCACGATGACGCCACCAACTGCGGGTCGCAGCGGTGGATAGGTAATGAACTTCTGTGATGTGTGTTGGACAAAATGCGTGAGTGAGATGAACGCCCGTCCAATGGCAGCCGCTGCGATTGCCACGATGAGGAGTTGAGCGACAAGCGTCCACGACAGAGCAGGTGCGATCACCGCGGGCTCCACAATGTGTCGGTGACCGAGCCACTCGACGAGGTGGAAGCTCAAGAACCCGGCAATGAGCGCGGGAAGAACCGCTTCGTAACGAATTCGCCCGTTCTCCTGAACCTCAAGGGCAAACACGACTCCGCCGACGGGGACGCCGAAGAGCCCGCCAAACGCAGATGCAATTGACGTGATCAGGAGCACCTTGCGGGTTTCGGGAGATGGTTTGAAGAGGCGAGAGATTCCGTCTGTCACGCTCGCGGTGATCTGAATGCCCGCACCCTCTCGACCAGTGGAGGCGCCGAAGAGGTGGGAAATCGCAGTTGACAGAAACACGAATGGCGCCATCCTCCGCGGGACACCACCACCTGGTTCATGAATCTCTTCGAGCACGAGGTTGCTCCCGCGTCGCACCGATTCACCGCCGTAGTGAAACGCGAGTCCGATGAAGAGTCCTGCAACTGGCAGGAGATAGATGATCCAGTCATTGTCGAGACGAGTGTCGTTGCTCCAGGACAACACCTTCAGAAAGAGGTAGGAGACACCGCCACCAAGTGCCCCGACGCCAATTCCGGCGGCGAGTGAGAGCGCGAGGTCTTTAGACCGTGCGAACAACGAGTGCATCGCCCTGGCCGCCGCCACCGCACAGCGCGGCTGCACCAGTGCCGCCACCACGACGGCGAAGTTCATACAGCAGCGTCAAGGCAAGTCGGTTGCCGCTCATGCCGATCGGGTGACCGAGCGCAATGGCTCCACCGTTCACGTTGACGATCTCGTCGGTGATGCCGAGTTCCTTCATCGAGGCGATTCCTACGGCTGCAAAGGCCTCATTGATCTCGAACAGATCGACATCCTTCACTGACAAACCAGCCTTGCCGAGCGCCTGCACGATGCTGCGGCTCGGCTGGTGGAGCAGAGATGCGGAGTCCGGTCCTGCGACCATGCCGTACGAGACGAACTGACCGAGCGGTGTTGCGCCACACGCATCGAGCGCCTTCTTCGACATCAACACGACTGCAGAACCTGCGTCACTGATCTGGCTCGCGTTGCCTGCGGTGATCGTGCCTGCCTTGTCGAAGGCTGGCTTCAAGCCCGCGAGCGACTCCATCGTCGTGGACGCACGCACGCCTTCATCGGTGTCGACGATGACGGGGTCTCCCTTGCGCTGCGGAATCGCGACGGGGACGATCTCTTCGGCGAGACGACCCGCGGCGATGGCCGCTGCCGCACGTTGGTTGCTCTTCATCGCGAGGTCATCTTGTGCTTCGCGTGAGATGTTGCCTGCGGCGTAACGCTCGGTGCCGAGACCCATCAGGCATGCATCAAAGGCGCACCACAAACCGTCACGCTGGATCGCATCGAGAAGCTGCGTGTCGCCGAAGCGGAAGCCACCACGTGCACCCGGTGCGATGTACGGCGCATTCGTCATCGACTCCATGCCGCCCGCAACGACAATGTCGGCATCACCGTTGGCGATCATCTGGTCTGCGAGGTAAATCGCATTCAGACCGGAGAGGCACACCTTGTTCACGTTCACGCTGGGCACGTTCATTGGAATGCCTGCGTTCACCGCAGCTTGGCGTGAGGGGACCTGGCCCTGACCGGCCATCAATACCTGTCCCATGATCACGTGGTCCACCTGGTCGGGTCGCACGCCAGCTCGCTTGAGCGCTTCGGCGATGGCGAAGCCCCCGAGGTCAGCGGCGCTGAACGAGGCGAGCGCCCCGCTCATCTTTCCGATCGGTGTACGGGCTCCAGCAACGATGTATGAACCAGGCATGGACTAGAGCGTACGCCCCGAACATCGGTACTGTTTCTCTATGCGACACATCCTCGACGCCATTGAAGCCCGCGCCGACTCGGCGGCATTCGCCGCTCTGAAGATCCCCGAGTCCTATCGCGCAGCCGTGGTCTTGAAGTCCGAGCAGGACACGTTCAAGGGTGTGCCGAGCAACCAGAAGGACCCACGCAAGACCGTCCACATTCAGGACGTGCCAGTTCCCGAGATCGCCCCCGATGAGGTGCTCATCGCCGTGATGGCGAGCAGTATCAACTTCAACACGGTGTGGAGCAGCATCTTCGAGCCGGTGAGCACCTTCGGCTCGCTCGCCCGCCTCGCCCGCGAGAGCGAATGGGCCAAGCGCCACGACCGTGACTATCAGGTCATGGGCAGCGATGCCTCCGGCGTGGTGTTGCGCGTTGGTTCAGCAGTCCGTAACTGGAAGCCAGGAGATCGCATCACGGTGCACTGCAACCACGTGGACGACCAGGACCCGACGTCGCACGACGACTCGATGCTCGGCAGCAACCAGCGCATCTGGGGGTACGAGACGAACTTCGGCGGGCTCGCCGACCTCTCTGTCGTCAAGGCCAACCAGTTGATGCCGAAGCCCGAGCACCTGTCGTGGGAAGAAGCCGCAGTGAATGCGCTGTGTAACTCCACCAGCTATCGCATGCTCGTGTCGCCGAATGGCGCACACATGAAGCAGGGTGACGTGGTCTTGATCTGGGGAGCAACAGGTGGCATTGGCGCATACGCAACGCAGTACGTCCTCAACGGTGGCGGTATCCCAGTCGGCGTCGTTAGTTCACCAGATAAAGCGAAGATCCTCCATGAGATGGGCTGTGAGGCGGTCATCGACCGCAGCGCGGCAGGCTACAAGTTCTGGAACGACGACAACACTCACAACGAGGCAGAGTGGCGTCGCTTCGGCGGCGACATCCGCGCACTCGTCGGCGAGGATCCGGACATCGTCTTCGAGCATCCAGGTCGCTCGACGTTCGGTGCGTCGATGTACGTCGTCAAGAAGGGTGGCACCGTCGTCACGTGTGCGGCCACGAGTGGATACATGCTTGAGTTCGACAACCGCTACTTCTGGATGCGCTTGAAGAACCTCGTCGGTTCGCACTTTGCCAACTATCGCGAAGCATGGGAGGCCAACCGCCTGATCAGCAAGGGCATGATCCATCCCGTGCTGTCCCAAGTGTTCGATCTTGCAGATACCGGTGAGGCCGCGTATCAGGTGCACAAGAACATGCACGAAGGAAAGATTGGTGTGCTCTGCCTTGCTCCGAAGGAGGGCATGGGCGTCACCAATCCCGAACTGCGCGCCAAGGTTGGCGAGAAGAACCTCACCCTGTTCCGTCGCAAATAGGAGGAATCATGTTGCTTACTGAAAT
>Ga0315899_10005088_pt1 | contig 14212 bp, 9 predicted proteins | sample LakEriMetagenome_2_FD_203518 | JGI IMG/M metagenome (GOLD analysis project Ga0315899, IMG submission 203518) | Freshwater fungal communities from buoy surface, Lake Erie, Ohio, United States - Buoy 4 MA112 | ecosystem: Environmental > Aquatic > Freshwater > Lake | place: USA: Lake Erie, Ohio... | reverse complement strand
TCATACGTCCTGCATCGAGATCGAATCGGATCGTACCGTTGCTGAGTTGTTGTAGCACCTGAGCCTCCTCTGCAGGATCGGAGATCGTGGAGAGTGGTTCACTTCGCACGGAAATCGTCGCAATACCAGCGCTTACCTTTTCGAGTTTGAACAGTTCACGAAACTTGAGAAGTCGACTCGATCCGTCTTTACGAGGGATTCTCATTTCTCTCGGAATTTCCCAGGTGGCTCCGACGGCAACTGGATTCTCGGGCAAAGGCAACGTTACGTCTCCCATTCCCAGGTGAGGAGGGTTTTGGGTATCGCTGCGTGCGACAACCATCCCGCGACCATCGATACTTATGGTAGATACAACTTTGCCAACATTATCGGCTGCACCTGCGAACTGAACGGGAGGTGGTTCATCACTGGCTTCTTTGGAGCTGTAGCGAACCTCATTGCCCGAGCCGACTTGTTGGGACATGTCGATTTCATCGATTCGGTATTCAAACGTAACAGTATCCCCGTCGGTATCGATGACGCGCCACGACTTCATTGAAACGGTACGTGATGTCGCGTCTTGCTGGACCGAATCAATGCGAGTACCGTTTTTCGAGAGGTAGGTGACTTCGCTTCGAACCACCATTCCCGGTTCGAACTTGTAACGCATCAAAAACGTTTCCCCACCATCGGGCGAAGGCTTTTCCATCAGTTTTTTGGGTTCGATCGGCCGCAGAGTCGCTTTGCTTTCTTCAACGCTGGGCTGGATGTCCGACGAGGGGGGCGCCGCTGAAGTTTTTGATGACGAAGAGCTGCTCGGTTTTGGCTGAGCAGGGGTTCCGCCCGCTTGCGACTTAGGCTTTGCAGGAGTTGGAGTTGCGGGCTTGCTGGTGGCGTTCGACTTCGAAGTGGCTGGTTTTGCAACTTCGGCGGTCGACTTTTCTTGGGGCGTTCCGCTTACCGATTTCACCGGAAGTCGTTTTGGTTCAATAAGCTTTTTGGAGGACTCGTCGAGGAGGGAGCGGGGCTTTGTATTCTCCGCATTTTTGACCTCGGAACCTTCCGACTTGGAGGTAGCATCCGCAGTGTCGCCGCCCGGATTGCCCAGAACGAGCGTGGAACCAGCCTCAGAGTCCTTGGCGGCGTCCGATCCTGAGTCTTGGGCAATCGACGGCGTCACTGCCAGTGTGGCGAACAAGCATCCAAGCGTCAGAAAAAAGCGAGCGAGCATCCTAAACACTCCTTGAAAACAAGATTCCCTGGGTCGGTCGAACCGTGGCGAGTCGAAAGCAGTCAAAGCCTAAGCTCGCGGGGGTTTAGCAAAACTGGGAGATCCGCGTCAAGAGTGATTGGATTGCCTAGATGGTATCCTCTCGATGCGATTCTGCGCTCGGGAAAGCCGTTTACTCGGGAAAGCCGTTTTCCAGAGGAACCTTGGTTACCCAGGAAAACCGAGTACAAAGGACAACCGGACTGGTAGATTAGGCCGAGTCGGCTACGATTAGTTTCGTGGGGTAGCCTTGTGAGAGGAATACCGGTTGCGAAGACTGGTGTCATCCAATCCCCACACGTTTCCCGATCGCAGTTGAGGCGATGCCTCCAGCCATTTAAAGCTAGCATGTCAGACTCCACCCTTCAAACCCGCATCGATCACCTAAAAGCTCGGCTCGTGCCGCTGCGAGGTGGTCTTTGACTACGATCAAAAGTCATCAAAAATCGTAGCGCTCGAGGGTGAAATGGCGGGGCCGACGTTCTGGGATAATCCGGACAAGGCCCAATCGGTGGTGCAGGAGTTAAAGTCGCTCCGAAACGTGGTGGAACCGCTTAAGCATGTGGTAGCTGGTTGTGAGGATTTGACCGAACTACTAGAGATGGCCGAGGAAGAGCCATCGGTGCTTTCCGAGGTGGAGACAGAGCTTGTCAAGCTTGAACAAGCAGTCGAGCAACTGGAAATCAAGGCCTTGTTGAATGGGGCCAATGATGACTGCGGCGCCATCCTTTCGGTGCACGCTCGCGAAGGTGGTTTGGATGCAAACGACTGGGCCGAAATGCTTTTGGGTATGTACATCGCATGGGCGCAAAAGCATGGTTACAGCGTCGAGATCCTAGACCGATCGGATGACGAAACAGCGGGCATCACTTCAGCCACCATCGCCGTGCGAGGGGATTCTGCCTACGGATACTTGAAGGGTGAAGAAGGCATCCACAGGTTGGTTCGCATCAGCCCCTACAATGCGGAAGGAAAGCGACAGACGAGCTTCGCTGCCGTCGATGTGTCACCTGAAATCGACGACTCCGTGGACATCGAGATTGCGGAGAAGGATGTTCGCGAGGATGTTTTCCGTGCGTCGGGAGCAGGAGGGCAGCACGTGAATAAGACCAGCTCGGCGATCCGACTGACCCACATGCCTTCTGGAATTGTCGTTCAGTGCCAGAACGAGAGAAGTCAGCATAAGAACCGAGCTGCGGCGTGGAAGATGCTTCGTTCTCGATTAGCGAGGGTGGAGGAAATGAAACGCGAAGCCGATCAGTTGGCAAAGTACCAGAGCAAGTCCATCACCGGGTTTGGTTCCCAGATCCGAAATTACTTCCTCCATCCCGATCAGCGGGTAAAGGATGCGCGGACTGGGTACCAGATGGGTAATTTCCACACGGTGCTTAGTGGAGAAATCCAAGGTTTCCTGGACGCGTTTCTTCGATACCGCATGGTAAACATGCAAGGCAATGGCTAATCGCCCGCTTGAAGACTGCTGCCAGGAACGGTAACGAAATCAAGAGTCCGTCGGAACTTCGAGTCGATCGTGGAAATCCATCCACTGACCTTCGATGTAACGTTGCTGCGGTAAAAACCGGGACTTGTAGTTGAGATGCCTATTACCCGCCACGTACATCCCTAGATAGACAAAGCGTCGCTCCGTTTTCTCCGCGATCTGGATCTGCTTCAACACGGAATAGCTTCCGAGAGAGAGCTTCGAATGCTCCGGATTGAAGTAGGTGTAGACTGCCGAAATCGCTTGCTCGCCGCAATCGATGATCGAGACAGCGATCAATTCATCGTCTCGCCAAAAACTGAGCTCGTAGGTCGATGTACAGCACGACTCGACGAGAAAGCCTTCATAGTCGTATTCGGAGTAGTCCTGGTCGCCTGCGCCGAGCTCTCGTGTATTTCGGTGGAGATTAAAGAGGTTCAATCGCGGTGCGTCGATCGTGGGCTTGTCCAGTCGGACTTCCAAGAGTCGGTCTCCACGGTTCACGATGCGCCGCCACGAATCGGTCCATCGAAACCTGTGGACGTCTAATCGTGTAGGTTCGCATAGTTGGCAGTTCTGGCAGGCGGTGAAATACGCGAACCGCCCTGAGCGACGCAGGCCGTGCTCGAGCATATGATCGAACTCCGACTCCTCGACCAACCGCCCTGGGTAGATCAACGGCATCGTGGCAGTTCGGTCAGGCAAGTAGGAGCAGGGGTGCTCATTGTCGAGGACATTGAGCACCGGCAAGCTACTCGGCAATCGTTTACTAAACGTCTCATTCATGCGTACGACAAACTCAACAGGGCGGTTCTTTCGATGAGGCATCCACGCGATGGGAAGGATCAATCAACGGCTTGGAGCTAGCCCAATTCTTTCCCCATTGCCATAGCGATGGTTCGACAACGCTTCATCATTTCATCGAACTGTGCAAAGTCCAGGGATTGGTACCCATCGCTCATCGCTTTTTCGGGATTGGGGTGCATTTCCACGATCAACCCATCCGCTCCGGCAGCGACGCTCGCGGCGGCCATGTCGGTCACTAAGTAGGAGTGACCAGTCCCGTGGCTTGGATCCACGATGACAGGCAGGTGGGTCTTTCGGTGCAAGTAGGGCACAGATGCTAACGGTAGGGTGAATCGCGTGTGGTTCTCAAAGGTTCGGATCCCACGTTCGCATAGCATTACGTCCGGATTCCCTTCATTGAGGATATATTCAGCGGCCAGCAACCATTCTTCGATGGTGGCGCTCGGACCGCGCTTCAGGAGAACAGCTCTCCCCGATCGACCGACCGCTTCCAGGAGTCGATAATTTTGCATGTTGCGCGCTCCGATTTGGAGAACATCTGCGTACTTGGCTACCAACGGCACGTCCTCCGTGCTCATCACTTCGGTAACCACCGCGAGTCCAGTCTCCTGCCTCGCTAAATCCAAAAGCTTCAATCCATCTTCCTTCATACCTTGGAAGGAATACGGGCTCGTGCGAGGCTTGAAGGCACCTCCTCGAAGCGCAGTTCCACCCGAGGCTTTGACGGCCCTCGCGCAAGCGATAATCTGCTCTTCGTTCTCGACAGAGCATGGACCGCCCATCACCCCGACTACGCCTCTGCCAGCTCGAAACCCGAGCGCTCGGACTTGCGTCGGGTCTTGCCTCAACTCCCGCGACGCCATCTTGTATGGAGCCAAAATCGGCAGGACTTCCGAGACACCTGGGTAGCTCTCAAACGACTCCACTTTGATTTTTCGTTCGTCACCGACTGCGGCGATCACTGTCCGCTCGGTGCCTCGGATGACATGCGCTTTCAGCCCCAACTCAGTGATTCGGTTGGCAATCGTATCGATCCGCTCGTCGGGAGCATTTTGTTCCATCACAACGATCATAGTCTTCAGTTCCTAATCAAGTTTTCGTGTGGTATTTCCGCATGTCATTTCCGACTCGATGAAACGACTTTTCCATCGGGACACTCCAAAAAAAAAGCCTCAAGGTACGGCCCTCGAGGCTTCGTCGGAATTCGTTGTTTACTGACTTACAGCAAGTTCCGCTCCAGTGCCTCAGGCCGCTTGGCCAGAAACAAAAAAAACGTATTGCTGGACGTAAAAGTCGATCGAGTAAGTCATCCTCCCAGTATGGCCGAGGCGGCGTGGGTTGGCAAGGGCTTGGCAGATCGAGAGCTTGCCAAGCCAATAGCAGCCAATAGCACCTCGACGGATAGCGGACCAGCCCAGGGGGCTATCTCGCGTATAGGCTGCTCTATCGCCCTGTTCCTTTCGCCCCATTCCAAGCCTGCCCCCCCGCCCTCGATCCAACTTGTTACCTTCAGCGGGCATCACTGGCGGTCCGATTCAGCGGTAGCCTCACTTTCTGGCCAATGCGTTTTGGAGCCATTTCGACTCCTGGCGATAAAAAATAATTTTAGCACTAACGGGGGTTTGGCCTGTGGTTTGCTTTGTGGTGCACCATCGGCAGTTGGACTGCCAACACGACCACACTAGCAGAGGGGAAGACTATGACATTTCGCATGGACAAGTTAACGGTGAAGGCTCAGGAAGCCATTGTCGGCGCGCAGGCCCTTGCAGCAACCAATGGTAATCCCGAAATGGAGGGGATGCATTTGCTCGCCTCTCTTCTCCAAGACTCCAATGGAGTGGTGGTCCCTTTGTTGAAAAAGATTGGGGCACCCCTCGACAAAATCCAGTCTACAACCGAATCGGAGCTGAAACGGCTACCTCGTTCAAGCGGTGGTCGGCAGCCCGCCATTGGCCCATCCCTTCAGAAATCGCTCGAAGCCTCTGCAGCAGCGGCGGAATCGATGAAGGACGAGTTTGTAAGCACTGAGCATTTGTTGCTCGGCTTGTGCCGGGCCGACAAAAACGCCGGTGAACTCTTAAAGCTTTTCGGAGTTACCGAGAAAGATATCCTGAGCGGACTTCAATCGGTACGCGGGAGTGCGAGGGTAACGGATCAGAATCCCGAAGGTAAATTTCAAGCCCTAGAAAAATACGGCGTGGACCTCGTCGCGCAGGCAGCGAAGAACAAATTGGATCCGGTTATCGGCCGCGACAATGAGATTCGTCGTGTGATCCAGGTTCTCTCAAGGCGGACGAAGAACAATCCGGTGCTTATCGGCGAACCTGGAGTCGGAAAAACAGCGATCGCAGAAGGGCTTGCGCAGCGGATCGTCCAAGGTGACGTGCCACAATCGCTTAAGAACCGACGCGTCATCGCGCTCGATATGGGTGGACTAGTCGCAGGGACCAAATTCCGCGGGGAATTCGAGGAACGTCTGAAGGCCGTCATCCGCGAAGTGAAGGATGCAGAAGGGGACGTCATCCTCTTCATCGACGAACTTCACACCGTGATCGGAGCAGGCTCCGCAGAGGGCTCCAGCGATGCCGCTCAATTGCTCAAACCGGAGCTAGCTCGCGGCCAGCTGCGATGCATCGGAGCCACGACTCTCGATGAGTACCGCAAGCACATCGAAAAGGACGCAGCGTTGGAGCGTCGCTTCCAGCCGGTTTACGTCGGGGAGCCGTCGGTGGAGGACACGATCACCATCCTTCGCGGTTTGAAGCCTCGTTATGAAGCCCACCATGGAGTGAAGATTCGAGACGCGGCCTTGGTCGAAGCGGCAAAGCTATCCGATCGTTATATCGCCGATCGCTTTCTTCCGGACAAAGCGATCGATCTAGTCGATGAGGCGGCAGCGCGATTGGCTATGGAACGAGACAGCGTTCCTTCCGAAATCGATTCTCTCCAACGACGACTTCGGCAACTTGAGTTAGCTCAGCGTCAACTCAAAGAGGAGACCGACGAGAGCACCGAAGAAGCACTTGAAGATGTCGAACTAGAGATGGAACACATCCAGAGGGATCTAGCCAGTTTGCGCGAACAATGGGAGTCCGAAAAGCTAGGCCTATCCGATGTGAAGTCCTTGAGGCGATCGTTGGATCAGGCAGACGCCGACTTCCGCAAGTTGGACACCAGCATCAAGGACAAACAGTCCGCGGGCATGGCCGTGAATGAAGCCGATTACCAAAAGCTATTCGAACTCGACCAAACGCGGCGAAAACTCCGCGAACAAGTGGATCGGGATGAGGCTATTGATGCAAAAACCGACGGAGACAAACCTAAACTATTGCGAACCGAAGTAACAGCTGATGAAATCGCCGCCGTGGTAAGTTCTTGGACCGGAGTCCCTGTGACCCGCATGCTGGAGTCCGAACGGGCCAAGCTGCTTTTGATGGAAGAACGCCTGCATCAACGGGTTATCGGCCAAGACCTCGCAGTTGCCGCGATCAGTGATGCCGTTCGACGCAGTCGCAGCGGCCTGAGCGACGCCAACCGACCGATCGGCTCTTTCTTGTTCCTGGGTCCCACTGGGGTCGGAAAGACAGAACTGTGCAAGGCGTTGGCCGAAGTCATGTTCGACGATGAAAATGCAATGGTTCGAATCGACATGAGCGAGTTCATGGAACGGCACACCGTCAGTCGTCTCGTAGGCGCCCCTCCAGGATATATCGGCTACGAAGAGGGCGGCCAATTGACCGAAGCGGTGCGACGCCGGCCCTACAGCGTCGTCCTGCTCGATGAAATCGAAAAGGCGCACAACGATGTGTTCAATATCTTGCTTCAGTTGCTCGATGATGGCCGATTAACCGATGGCCAAAACAGGACGGTCGATTTCACGAATACCATCGTGGTCATGACCAGCAACGTGGGCAGCCAAATGATCCAACGCATCGCTGATGAAGGTGGTGGGACCGAGGATATGCAGGTCGCAGTGCAGGAATCTCTCAAAGCGAGGTTCCTCCCCGAGTTCCTAAATCGAATCGACGACACGATCATCTTCGAACCACTCCGCAAGGATCAAATTCGAAAGATTGTCGGATTGCAACTGAAACGACTTGAAAAACAATTGAGCGAGATCCACTTCAAACTGTCCGTCACCGACCGTGCAATCGATGCCATTGCCAACGAAGGCTACGACCCGGTGTTTGGAGCGAGGCCGCTCAAGAGAGTTATTCAGCGACGGTTGCAAAACCCAATCGCGACGGAATTGCTCAAGCGGGACGACCACGACGGCGGCAGTATCCACGTCGATTTCGTGGACGACCACTATAAAATCCAGACGCTGCCTAGCTGAGCTTGGCGGTAGGCATCCGCTGCTCTCATTGGGTGGGTGCAAAACAAAGAGAGGAATGGGCAGACTCTAAGGTCTGCTCATTCCTCCCCTGCGGGTAAAAACTCAGCAGCAACGGAGTTGCTTAACTCTCCGTGCCAGTACTAGCGACCAAGGCCACCTGATTCGCTTGGATCCTCTCAGGCATTCGCTTGGCGTGCGATCCACCGATCCGCTAACCAGCGATCGTAGCTTCCCGATACTCATCGATCCCCATGCACTTGACTTCGCCATCTCGTCCGGATCGCAAATTCGAATCATTGCGCTGAGAAATCGCCAAGGACTGTTCTGCTCGGCGGAGGATTGATTCTTCGACATCCAAAGGAACAGCGGTCGCAACCCCTGTGTTTGCAGTGACGCGGATCCATCGGTCTTGGTAGGGAACCGCCATCTCGGAGATCGCACAGCAGACGCGTTTCGCAATGTGCTCTGCCTCGGTCAGTTTCGTGCCTGGCAAAACGGCGATGAATGAATCGGACCCGTACCGGATCAGGGAATCCATATCCCTTACCGATGCCTTCACCACGCTAGTCACCGACCGGAGTACTGAATCGCCTGCCTCATGACCAAATTGCATATTGATTTGACGGAAGTCGTTGATATCGAACAGCATGATCGAAAACGGTGAATCCTGCCGTTGGAATTGGGACAAATGACGACGCAATTCCTGCTTCAAGAAATTCCTGTTTGCCAACCCTGTAACAGGATCGACCACGATAGTGTCGTTCAGCTCATTCAAATGGCTTTCAAGTTTGCGTCGGCGAAACTCGGAGATCCCCCAGCCACCAGCGATCACTCCCAGCCCTACGCACTGCCAATCAAAGATTCTGAGTTCGGTCGCGTTGGTGGTGAAGCTGTAACACAAAATAATTGCAACAGTGCCGGTTGCTAATGCGAGGTTTCTCGCGGTGAGAAGATTCGAGCTCACGTCGGCGTGCTGTGATTTCAAATATTCGGTCGTCTGTCGGCTCATGCTGTCCCAATCAATGATGCGAGTTAATCTTGGTAGTGTGTTTTCGGCCCGGGCGACGATCTGCCACACGCCTCTCCACCACTGCTTCTAGTATTCCCAGCCCAAACAGGCGTTACTGATCTCGCGTTCTCCCCTTACTTTCTAGAGATTGCGCCTTCGGCTGGTCTGATTGCTCCGTTCGCAACGGTTATTCGAATCTCGCCAACTCCGATTTTGCAGAATATTCCGCTGGCAAGCGAAAGCGACCCAATTCCCTGGGGGACCCACTCCACTAACAAAAAAAGCGTGACACTCACGGTAGAGTAGCCACGCTTTGGCGGAGTTAACAACGAGTTCTGCGCTCGACCCAGCTCGTCTTGCCTGGGGCCAGCTTGTCTTACCTGGGGCCAGGTACACGCAGGACGAGGGTTTGGGACCTGGATCCTGCCTTGTTAACCAAACACCTTTAACGAACCTTGATTTCGCAGCTCAGGCCGCCGGATGCAGGCACGTATGCAACACGCGTGTAATCCATCACCATGCGATGGCTACTAAACCGCCAAGCCAACGTGCTGATGCTATTCATCATCATCTTGATCCACTTACGGGGCAAACCATCCCGATCCCGATCGTAGAATGTTGGGATGACGCTTTGTTCTAATGCCTCGTAGAGATAATCCGAATCGCGAGTGTCGGTGATTCGATCTTCGGAGTGGCTAGTCCCTTTACCGATGGCGAAACCGTTGGAACCGTCGTACGCTTCGGCCCACCATCCATCCAGAATGCTGCAATTGAGACCGCCATTGAGCACCGTCTTTTGACCGCTCGTGCCCGAGGCCTCAAGTGGTCGACGCGGGTTATTCAACCAAACATCGACACCTTGGATCAGGTGCCTGCAGACGTTGATGTCATAGTCCTCGATGAAGGCCACTTTCCCAGCGAAGCGAGAGTCGTGCCGCAGATTGGCAATCTCTTGGATGAACCGCTTGCCTGGTTCGTCCTTCGGATGCGCTTTGCCGGCAAATATCAGTTGCACTGGTCGGTCTGGGTTGTTGATCAAACCTGCGATGCGATCCAAATTGGAGAAGATCAAATTCGCACGCTTGTATGTTGCGAATCGACGTCCAAACCCAATCGTCAAAACGTTCGGGCTCAAAATACTGCGGGCTGCTTCGATGATCTCATCGCTCTCACCGCGCCGACGGCATTGCCGCGAAACGCGTCGCCGAACGAACGAGAGCAATAGATTCTTGAGTGCGTTGTGCGTCTCCCACAGCTCTCCTGGATCAACACTATGGATGAACTGCCAAACATCTGGCTCACCCATGTGCGTTTTCCAGTTGGCAGGAAAATGGCGATCGTAGAGTTGCTGCATTTGGCCGGCCAACCAGCTTTCGATATGCACTCCATTGGTGATGTGACCGATCGGAATGTTGTTTTCCTCCCGCTGTGGCCACAGCGATCGCCACATCCTTCGGGATATATGACCGTGCAATTGGCTGACGGCATTCGCGGTCCTCGATAGCTTCAATCCGATAACCGTCATGCAGAACGGTTCGTTCGGATCGGAGGTCTGTACGCGCCCGATGCTCATCAAATGGTCATGGCTAATCCCCAAAAGATCTCGCAGCGGACCTAGATGCTCCTCGATGAGAGCACCTGAGAACCGGTCGTGACCGGCGGGAACCGGTGTATGGGTTGTGAAGATTGTCGCTTGGGATACTTCACGACAAGCATCATCGAACGTCATGCCGTCATCGGCCATGCGCTCACGGATCACTTCAAGGGGAGCGAAGGCGCTATGCCCTTCGTTCAAATGGTAAGCGCCGGGAGTGATACCCAACGCCCTGAGGGCCCTGACGCCACCGACGCCCAAAACCAACTCCTGACGGATGCGTGTTCGTTCATCGCCACCGTAAAGTCGGCTGGTCAATTCGCGATCCTCAGGCCTATTCCCCTCGACGTTGCAGTCGAGCAAAAACAATCGGACTCGCCCGACTTGGACACGCCAAACCTTGGCCAATAACCGCCCATTCCGAGTATCGATCCCGATCACCAATGGTGTCCCGTCAGGCAGGAGTGCCGCTTCGAGCGGGAGATCCTCGACTTTGGTTTCGAAGTACTCTTCCTTTTGATAGCCGTCCCCACTGAGCGCTTGCTTGAAATAACCATGGGAGTAGTAAAGCCCGATCCCTACCAAGGGAACTCCCAGGCCGCTGGCACTCTTGACGTGGTCCCCGGACAGAACGCCCAAACCACCGGAGTAAACAGGCAGGGATTCATGCAGACCAAATTCCGCGGAGAAGTATGCTACAGGCTTGCTCCCCAAAACACCTGCATTGGTCTGCGCCCAAGTGTTCGAGGATTCGAGGTATTCATGAAGCCGGCGATAGGCATAATTCACGCGGCTGTGCAAAACCATTTCGCTGGCGCGGATCGCGAGACGCTCCGGAGTGAACTCGCGCAACAAAGCGATCGGATTGTGGTCCAATTGCCGCCAACGAATCGGATCGATGTCGCGGAATAAATTGGTCACCTCGGGTTGCCAGCTCCACCAAAGATTGTGCGCGAGCACCATGCACTTTTCGTACAATGCTTCGGCGTCGATTTCGCTAGCAATGCCTGATGTCGCCAATTCCCCCCCCACCGAATAATCGATTTGCGTCATGTACGCTCCCGTTCCAGCTGTCGCGGTACCATCCAAAATTGCGATATCGAACACAGCATTCATGCCGTGGACACTCACCGCATGGAGTATCGTCCGCGTAGTTCCTAGAAAATCAAGATTCTCTGTTTATAACGAAATGACACGAATGGTTCAAAGGTAGGGATTGCGCCAGTCGCCCCATCCACCGCACAACACGCAGGCTTGGTAAACTGCGTTGACTTTGACGATACAGCCGATTTAGTCCTAGCTGCTGAGGTACTTGAGTGAGCCCATTTGCAAGCCGCATCCTCGATAAAGCTCCCGGAATGGAAGCATTAGCGGTGTCGCTCGCGCGAAACACCCATCGGCTTCAAGGGCGCGAGGATTTTCCCATGGAAATGATCCGACAATGTGCTCGGTTCGAAAATGAATGGGCTGATTTTTCCAAAAATACGTTGTCGTACTACGTCGCGATCGCATTCGGGTGCTTGACGACGGCCTTCATCATGACGCAGCGCCACGCTGCGATTCGGCGAATCGAGTCGAGCGAGCACTCGAATCGCGACCGCTGGCTTCGCGATATTCGATCGGGCAACGCGTTCGCAACGGTGGGAATCAGCCACCTAACAACCAGCCGTCGCCATCTCTCGACGCCACCAGTTCAAGCACACCGGGTCTCAGAATCGCATAGGGCCGTTCCAGTGCATTCGGCGAATCAGGATCGTAGTAATCGGGAGCAATGGATTCTCAACGGATGCATCCCATGGGTGACAGGTGCCTCGTCTGCGGATTACATCGTCGTCGGCGCTGTGGCAACGCGACCGTCCGAAAACAGAGCCATCCCGACGAACCTTGGACCAGTCGAGACACGGGGAACCGCATTCATGACGCAAATTGATTCGGGAATCTCATCGTCCGCTCACCCGAGTGAACTTCTGTTCCTGCTCCCGACGGCAACCGCGGGGGTCAGGGCTGGTAAGGGAATGGATTTGCTCGCCTTGAGCAGCAGCTGCACGGATGAGGTGCATTTGGACGGCGTGGAACTGAGCGATGCGTATCTTCTGCATGGTCCGTGCGAAAACGTGATGGCGGCTTCACAATCCAAAAGTCCCACATCCAGTTCCGGGGCGGGCGGTGCCCAAACCAGCGCGCTAGCGCTGGGATTGGCGGCCTGCGCAATCGATTGGCTCGATGGCGAGTCCACAACCAGGCCGAACTTAAAGCCCTTCGCTGAAAACCTTGCAAACTCCTGGGAAGTTCTCTACGAAAAACTTGTGTCCATCGAGCAGGGAAATGGATCGATCGATTCCAACACTCTTCGAAAACATTGCAACGATCTGGCATTGCAATCGACGCAAGCCGCCCTCGCCGCTGCGAAAGGGGCGGGTTTTTTGGAAAACCATCCTGTTGCTAAGTGGTGCAAGGAAGCCATGTTCTTTTTGGTTTGGAGTTGCCCACAATGGGTCGCCGAAGCCCATCTTTGCAGTTTTTCATCGATGGACACGAATCTACAATGAGCCCAAGTTTCAATAGGCACTGACGATCAGCGACTATTCGCCCCCTGAAAACCGTCGACGACGCCCATGCGGCTAATGGGTTTCCGATAGCCTCTAAACCCATCGACCGAATCCGTTTCCTTTTTTGCGCAATAACCATCGCACGGACTACTTATGATCGCGGAAATCATTTCCATCGGCGACGAACTCACCAGTGGAGTGCGACTCGACACCAACACCCAAGCGATCAGTTTAAGGCTCGGCGATATCGGCATCAAAGTCCATTTCCACACGACGGTTGGTGACACCCTCGCTGATAACATCGCAGCCTTCCGGATCGCCGCCGCCCGAGCTGACATCGTAATCGCTAGCGGTGGTTTAGGGCCAACCGCGGACGATTTAACGCGCGAGGCGATGGCGGAAGCCTTCGAGTGTCCGCTCGAATTTCGTGACGAGGCCATGCGACACATCGAGTCATTATTCGCAAAGCGAAAACGACCTATGCCAGATCGCAATCGCGTTCAAGCGATGTTTCCTCGAAGTTCGAGGATCATCGACAACCCACACGGCACTGCACCAGGAATCGACTTGGCAGTGTCCACGGCCCTGCCTGACGGGACGACCAAGAAGTGCCGAATTTTCGCTCTACCCGGTGTCCCTGCAGAAATGCTTGAGATGCTCGAACACACGGTGGAAAAAAGACTCTGCGACGAGATGGGGGCAGGAAAGAACCGATGGCGGTTTCATAGCTTGAAGCTTTTCGGGATCGGCGAAAGCGATGTGGAGCAACTCTTGCCGGATTTGATCGCGCGCGATCGCGACCCGCGCGTAGGCATCACGGTTTCCAAGGCGACGATAACGCTACGCATCGCGGCACAAACCACCACGGAAGCTGAATTTCAAGAACTGATCCAACCAACCATCGATGAAATTCGAGGATCGTTGGGACAATTGATCTTCGGAGAGGGCGAGGTGGAATTGCACCAAGCAGTTCACCGCTTGCTTGCGGATCAAAAACTGCGATTGGGACTTCTCGAGGTAGGAGCAGGCTGTTGGATCGCCCCGATGATGTCTCAAGAACAGGACGGTGGCCCTTTCGGTCTTCGCACGGCTAACTGGTGTGCGAGCGAACGAGAGCTTCATTCTCGTTTATCGATTTCGGTAACATCGGAACCGCCCAATGACACGGAACCAGCTAATGGCTCGGAG